>RCUS01000907.1_pt1 | contig 17067 bp, 12 predicted proteins | sample 2166221 | NCBI WGS metagenome assembly RCUS01 (sample SAMN09932758, study PRJNA488358) | compost metagenome | isolation source: compost soil in cyclohexanecarboxylic | place: Germany: Experimental Botanical Garden | reverse complement strand
GGTCAGCAGCGCCGGTCAATGCCTTCACGCTGTGGAAACCCGAGGCGGTGCAAGTGACTCGGGGGGCTGACAACATTGGCACCTACAACAAGACGCCGGCGAGTTATCGCAAATGGTGCAAGCGTTGCGGCGGACACCTCTTCACCGAACACCCTGGGATGGGACTCATCGATGTGTATGCCGCTGTCATCCCGGATCTCGCGTATTCGCCAGGTGTTCACGTCCATTACCAGGAGACCAAGCTGCGCATCAAAGACGGTTTGCCCAAGCTGAAGGATGTCCCGAGCGAATTAGGGGGGTCGGGGGACAGCGTGGACGAATAGCACTGGCGCGTTCGACCTGGTTTGCGACGAGAGACAGGCCGTAAAAAAAGGAAGCCGGGGCTCGCCCCGACTTCCCTTTCTCATCACTGGGATATGCGCATTGGCATTCCCCTTCGGCACAACCAGCCATCCTGTCCGCTTCTATAGAAAAATAAATGCCTGCTATTTTTCTGGCGGCGTGCCTTCAGCATTTGACACAACAACTTCGATTTGAACTAGAGCATTTTCAGGCAGCGCTGACACACCCACTATTCGGCGTGCAGGCACGCCACCTGGGAAAAATACCGTGTAAACCTCATCCAGTGCCGCACTGTCTTCGATATCTTTAAGGAAGATATTGACCTTAACGACATCGCTCATGACGTGGCCGACACGTTCGACAATTGCCTTAATGTTTTTCAAGCACTGCTCAGTCTGCTCTCTTACCCCCCCACCCACCACGTTCCCGGTGGCAGGGTCCAACGGTAATTGCGCAGAGAGGTGATTGTAATGTGAAAAGGCGACAGTTTGTGTAGAGAGTGCATGTAGAGGGGCGTGCGCTGTATTGTTTGCCTTTATGACTATCCCGTGCCGGTCTTCAACAATTTGCGGTGGCGTACCATCGCCGTGTGATACAACGGCTTCCACTTGTACTAACGCATCCATGGGCAACGCTGAGACCGCAACGGTAGTGCGCGCGGGGAAGTAGGCTACCGTCCTGGCGATGGCCGAGTCCGGGAAAAAGGTGGTGTAAACTTCGTTGACATGCTCGATATCCGAGAGGTTTTTAACAAAAATAGTAACTTTTACGATGTCATCAAAAGGAACGTCAATGCCTTCTAAAATTGCCTTGATGTTTTTCAAGCACTGCACCGCTTGTTCTTTTACACCACCCGCCACCAACTTACCTGTTTTCGGATCAATAGGCAGTTGCGCCGACAGGTTGTTGTAATGCGAAAAAGCCACGGTCTGCGCAGACAGTGTGCTGACCGGTGCGTTCTCCGTGTTCCTTACAGTTTTGACCAGATCGCCAGCCTGCGGCGCCTGTGGAATAGTACCTTCGCCGTTTGAAATCAGTGCTTCCACTTGCACTAAAGCATTCATGGGCAACGCCGCAACGGCGACTGTCGTCAGCACTGGAACATAGTCAGGGAAGTACGCTGCATAGACACTGTTAACAACGTCAATATCTGCGATGTCTTTAAGGAAAATGGTAACCCTGACGACATCCTCCATCACATGAGCGATGCTTTCTACAATCGTCTTGATGTTTTTGAAACACTGTTCAGCTTGTTCTTTTGCACCACCTGCTACTAACGCACCCGATGCGGGGTCGATAGGTAACTGAGCGGAAAGATTATTATAGTGTGAGAACGCTACGGATTGTGAGTATGGACCTATTCCTGTTGGAGCATTTTCTGTATTTCTCGCCAATACAGCGTTATAGCCACTCATAACAGTACTCCCAATGCTTTGGGACTTCGCGGGTTGTGTGGCAAGCACATGTTCCATTGCGCTATCGGCGGCTGCCACCGTTTGTCCGGGTAACCAAACTCACCTCCAACGTGAGTCAGTGCCGGGGGGCTCCATGGAGCAGGAACAAGTGTAGTGGTAGTTTCCAATGGGCAACGGCAACATCCTGTGCTGTGCTCAACGACGGGGCAGAGCCGCCGGGTTCAGGGCGCGTCGCCCTCGTCCTTTACTTCGCTCCAGCTGCTATCGGGGTCGAAACGCATAATGGCGGCAGCCTTCTTGGTGCTGTCCCGGCCGAGGTCTTTCTCGAATACTTCACCGTCGTGGCTGATCATGAAGCTCATCACGCCGGTTTCTCCATACTTCGTCGGCCAGGCGATCACGGCAAAGCCGCGCGTCATGCGCTCGTCGATCTTATAATCATAAGCGCCGCCCGGCGCCGAGGGGCCTTGGGCAGTGAGGATGCGGTAGTGATAGCCGTGCCAGTCATCGCCTATCGCGGCATCACCGAACAGCGGCCCGAGAGGACTTTCCTCGACGCCCTCTTCTTCAGGCCAGTACAGGCCATCGAACTGCCCGTCGCTACTGAGAATCTTCTGCGCGTATTCGAGGACCCCATCGCCATTGCGATCAACCTCAGCGTAATCCATCTGCGCGTCGTGATAGGCGCGCACCCCCTGGATGGTCGCCAATTCGTTGCGTCCGATGCGACGCAGGCGGATTTCTTCGGCACCGGCTCGGGTATCGAATGCCCAACCGCTGGCAACGTGCTTGATGGGAATCGGAAACACCCAGGATTTTTCGCCGACCACCAGATGCGCACGATCCGGGCTGTCAAGCTGAACCAGATGCCTTTCCCGATAGAGAGAAAGAAAGGCGTCGACATCATCGCGGTCGACGTTCTCGGTTGGGATGTAACTCTTCCAGTCGCTGCCGAGTAGGTTCACCAACTGTTGGCTTTTGCTCTGCTCGTTAGCAAGCGCCTGCACCAGTGCTTCGCCGGCGCTCTCCGCGCTGGGAAAGTGTTGTTGGGCATAACTGCCGGATGTCCAGAACAGGAGCAGAACCAGCGCAAATCGACCTGCAGCATTCATAACCGACTCTCCTCTCAACGGCGACGGCCGCCACCGTGGGATTGTGTCCGTACGGGGCGTTGCACCTGGTGGCCCGCAGACGCCGCAGAGGGTCGCTTGAGGCTCTGCTGGCTGACCTGGCCGCGATTGCTCGCGACGCGTGACGGCGCAGGGTCGCGCACACCGGCCAACGCATTATTGCGGGGCGCCTTGGCGCCAGCATGTTGCTGGCGCACCTGCTGGCGTACCTGCTGGTTGTGCGCTGGCTGCTTTTGTTGGCGATTCTGCAAGGACGCCTGCGTACGTTGGCGATCTTGCAAGGACGCCTGCGCACGTTGGCGATCTTGCAGGGACGCCTGGGCACGTTCGCGGGCCTGAGCGTCATTTTTCAGCTGGCGGTCGGCAACCTGGGCGCGTTCGCGTGCGCTACCGGACTGCCCGATGCCATGTTGCTGCAGGCTTTGCTGGGCGCGCTCGCGGTCAGCACTCTGCACGCGTTGGCGGGCCTCAAGGTTACTGGTTGCCGGTGCTTCGATGCCACGCTGGGCGAGGCTTTCTCGGGCACGCGCGCGGTCTGCAGTACGGGCCGGCGTGTCGCCGCGCAAGGCTGTACGCTGTGCGCTGCCGGGCAAGCGCCGGTCGTATTGGGCTCGGCTGGCCTGGTCACGGTACGGTACGCCGTTGCGGTATTGCGGATTGTGCTGCCACTTGTTCTCGTTGGTATTGATCCTGCGGTTTGCGTTGATGTTGTTGTAGCGATTGACGTTGATATCGACATCATTGCTCCCCCAGTCACAATCCCCCCACAGCGAGTTGACGATTGCGATGCCAGCACCGAAAGCCAAGCCGGTCGCCAACGCCGTGCCGATGGTATAAGCCGGCGACGGCGGGTAATACGCCGGTGGGTAGGACGGATTGGACCAACTGCCATACGCCACATTGGGGTTGTAACTCGGGACGTACACGACCTGCGGATTGGTCGGCTGGATAACAATGGTTTGGGCCGGTGCGGCAGCTTGCACCACAGTGGTCGTACCAGCCGCGGGGGCGCTTGCCGGTTGCACAATGACGGTCTGCTGAGCGTTCGATTCCAGGTGACCGGCGTCCTTGGCCTTAGCGCGCAGGCGCTGCACCGAATTCATCACCGCGTCGGGCTGGGCGAGAAACGCATCGCCGACTCGCTGCACCCAGGCCGGGTCCTGACCGAGGGTGTCCAGCACCTGCGGAAACGCCACCAACGATTGCACACTTGGGTCCCAAGGCTGGTTGGCGACCTGTTTGACGGCAGCATCACCGCTGACGTTCGGATGAGCCTTGGACCAGGCAACTGCATCGGTGACATTGCCTGGATAGGTGGTGGCCATCAGCACCTGAGCCAACAATGCATCCGGATACAGCGCCAACGGTGCCAACATCTGATCAAGCTGCTCAGGGCTGAACACCGCCTCGCTTGGCGCGGCCGCAGGGGCCGGTGCAGGCGATGTGGCCGGTGTAGCCGGTGCGGCCGATGCGGGCGCCGTGGCCGCAGCAGTCTTGGGCTGCGAATCTTCATCGGAGCAACCCAGGAGCGCGAGCATGGCGATGGTGAGTAGAATCGCCCGGTGAAGGCAGGCAGACATGACGATGCTCCTCTGGGAGAAACGGCAGTATGGAACGTTGGCGCGCTGACACCCAACGGGTTAACGACTCGGCTAGTGACGCCCGCAACACCCTGCGCAGCGCGTAAACAGTATCAGCGTAGAAGAGAAAATGCGCTGCCGGATGTACAACTACACCTACCCGCTATTCTTTAAGCATCTGTTTTCCCTATCACCTACAACCCAGCCCGGATATCGACACCGCGATATGCCCTGATATGCCTGCGGACGTTGGGCTGGCACTGCATAGTGCAACACTGCACGGCGGCAAGCCTACGGAATAAGACAGCCAGGCGTATTCGATAGAGGCATTGCAATGACAACAATCGATGTGAAATCCCGATTCGACGCAAAGCTGCTTCGTCCGGCAAGGGCTGGGAATGATACGTCGTGGGCATTCGTAGTACTGCCAAGGGACGCGAGTGAACAGCTTCCAAGGCGAGGAAGAACGACCGTTGAAGGTACGATCAATGGGCACCCTTTCCAGGCGACCCTTGAGCCGGATGGTCAGCTAAGTCATTGGCTACAAGTAAGTAGAGCGTTACTCCAAGCCGCAGGCGCGGCTGTTGGAGATACCGTTACACTAGAGCTGACCCCTGTGAAGAAGGAACCCGAGCCTGACATCCCAGCAGATTTTCAGGCGGCACTGGCAGCCACTCCTGAGGCCCGTAAAGCCTGGAACAAGACGACAACCATCGCACGAGTAGACTGGATACACTGGATTACTTCAGCCAAGCAACTTAAGACGCGCGCAAAACGAATGGGTGATGCCTGCGATATGCTTGCATCCGGCAAGAAGCAGGTTTGCTGTTTCGACCCGTCCGGCTACTACAGTAAGGCCTTCTGTGCGCCCGAGGCAGAAAGTTTGTAAATGGAACATTCCGTTGAATATGCCTGACAACTATCGACCCGAGGCGGCCTCTCGCTTGGCGCAAAGTCAAAGCCAATAGGACGTTTTTCTCGTCCCCATTCCAGTCTGACTGCGCTTTCCACTGAGCAAAGGTGTCGGTCAATGCCGTCACGAAGTCGGCCGCTGGCACGGCCTCGAAAAGGCACACGGCTTCGGGGCCGTGCAAGGGCGTGCTGTGAAGCCGAAGCTTGCTCATCAGGATAGCGAGGTCGGGGGCGACCATGGCCGATTCAAAGCGGCCGGCCTCTATGTCGTTGCGCAGCCATTCCCCAAACTGCATTTCGCGCTTCGGGGGGTAGCGCCAAGGCCTGAGTTCGCTGAGGAGTGAGGACTCCCTAAATGGAATAGTCCGCACTCTATCACAGGCACTGGTAGGCGCTTTTGACCGACAGCTGTCCTAGCGGACCGACTCCACTCGCCATGTCCAGCGCCCCAACGGGCTGTTCTGCGCCGCCTGCACAAACACCCCGTAGTCTTCGAGATAGTGGTAGCCCTCGGTCCATTCAGAAGTAGCCGTTTTGTGCTTGGAGCAGCTCAGCGGCTTGGCCATGCCTTGCAAGGCGGGGTTTATCTGACTGGCTGGCAGCGCGGCGCCGACCTTGCAGGTGACGGTAGTGGTGAAAGGCCCCGTGGTGGTGGCCTGGACCAGGTCATAGGCCACTTCGCTGTGTTCCGGCAGGCGTTGCCAGTCGCCTGTGAAGCTCAAGCCGATGACGTGCAAGGAGTCTTCTACCTGGTTGCCGTTGTTGCGGTCGAACGAGCGGTTGGCCAGCTCGATCAGGCCGCGGAAAGTCAGCAGCAGCTTGGTGCCCAGCACCGAATCCACTGGCTGCAGCAGCAGCTGGCCGCTCTGCGGGTCACGGCTGAAGATGTCCTTGCGCTGCACGCCGGTGATCTTCATGCCGTTGAGCACCAAGGCGTCGTAGCGATAGTGCAAAGCCTGTAGCGTCAAGCGCGGTTCGGGCAGTTGCAGGGTATTGATCGCCGCCAGCACGGCTGGCGCCGTCTTGGGTGTATCGAGCTGCGGCGGCAGTGGCGTGCGCACAGGGGGCATCGCCATCTGGGCCCAGGTGGCAGCGGGCTGGCAGGCAGCTTCGATCAGGCGTTGTTGTCCGCTGTCGGCCTGTGCCTGCGGCATCATTGGGGTGTCCAGATTGACCTTGCCGTTGTACACCCGGCCATTGTCGTCCACCTTGAAGTCGCTCAACGGCTTGAAAGTGCGCTGCTTGCAGTCGATGGCCAGGCGCTCATGCAGTTGTGCAATCTGGCCGTACCCTTTGACTGCTTGATAGTTGGCAAGTTGAATGCTCGTCCAGATCTTGAGTACGCCATCCTCGTGAATCGCGCTGTTACGGTCCAACACCAGCCAGTCTTGAACTGGCGCGGTGTCCAGCGCTCGCCAGTCAGGCACGGCGCGATAGGCGCAGGCATTTTTGAGTTGTTCGCTGCGCTGCAGCACCTGCAACTGTGGTTGCGGAAGGTTGCTGGAATCGTCGTTGTCAGAAAACGCCTGCATGCCCCGTTTGGTGGGATAGAACATGCTGCCGCTGGGCTGGCTGCAGGAGGCGTCAAAGCGGGCGACCCAGGGGTTGCTCGCGGAGGGCGCGATCATGTAGGTGATCTGGTCGCCTTGACGGATGATCGAATCGGGCGCGGCCGGTTCGTCGATCACTTTCTCGAACACTTCAAGGCCAGGGTGCTTGGCCGGTGGTTGCAGCTTGGGCGGGGTGCTGCAGGCGGCGAGGGCGAGCGGCAGGGCTAATGAAAGCGAGAAACGGGCATCCATGCAAAAAAGCTCTTGGTCAAAAAAAAACGCGATTTTACCTGACCTGCACTGGTGCTCAACTGATGAAGATAATTTTCGACACCAGCTCTGCGCTGTTCTTGGCCTGAAGCTTCTTCATCAGGCGGGCGCGGTGGACCTCCACGGTGCGGTGGGAAATGCCCAGCTTGCGCGCCACTTCCTTGCAGGTCAGGCCATTGACGATATGCAGCGAAATCTCCCGTTCGCGCGGAGTCAGCTGGATGGTCGGCGCCGGCTGGCGATCCAGGCGCTCGAAATGCCAGACCATCAGTTTGAACGGGTCTTCCACCGTCAGGGAAAACCCGTGGGCCCGGGCCCAGAACACCTCGCCGTTGCGATGCTGCATGAAGCGCTCGTCGGAGTAGAAGGCGCCGGGGCCGTTGCGCAGCCAGTGCTCGCTGCGCTCGCCGATGCTCTGGTAGTCGGCTTGGGAGGGGTACAGCAGCAGGGTCAGGTGGCCCTGCAAATGCTCGCGCTCGTAGCCGAACAGGCGGACGAACGCCTGGTTGCAGTCGAGCATCCGCCGATGGCCGGTGATCATCTGCGGCGCGGGGGAAACCTGGAAGGCCAGGCGCTCGAGGTCCTGGAAGTGCTGGGCATCTACGGTCATCAGGCATCCTGCCTCGGATTTATCGGCGCGCCCCCTGGGTACTACTTACTGGCGTAAGTAGTTGCCCCAACTAGCGTGTGATTCGGGCGCTGAATCATTGTATGGAATACGCGCTTCAAGGACAGAAGAAAATCACCATGACTCACGACTCCGTATCCATCGTCGCTGCCGCCCACAGCCCTTTCGGTCGCCTGGACGGCCTGAACCTCGAGGACCTGATCGTCAAGGTTACCCGCGAGGTCCTGGCGGACGCTGAGATCGACGCCGCACAAATCGACGCGCTGTTTCTCGGTCACTTCAACTCCGGCCTGGTGGCCGATGGTTTCCCCGCCTCGCTGATGCTCCAGGCCGACCCGCAACTGCGCTTCAAGCCTGCCACGCGCTGTGAGAATGCCTGCGCCTCGGGATCTGCGGCGATCCAGGCCGGGATCAACGCGATCCGCAGCGGTGCCGCCGAGCTGGTACTGGTGGTCGGCGCGGAGAAAATGACCGGCAACAGCACCGTCGAAGTCACCCGCGCCCTGGCCGGCGCCGGCTACCAGAACGCCATGCAGGAGGCCGGCCTGAGCTTCGCCCAGCTGTTCGGCCAGGTGGCGCAACAGTACGCCGAGCGCTACCACAGCCCCTTGGCCTCGATGGCCGCGATCGCGGTGAAGAACCACGCCAACGCCATGGCCAACCCCCTGGCGCAGATGCACCGGGTGATGGACTTCGAGCACTGCAACAACGTGTCCCAGGGCAACCCGCTGATCGCACCGCCACTGCGCCTGACCGACTGCTCGCTGATCAGTGACGGGGCGGCGGCGATCATTCTGGCCTCGCCGCAGCGCGCCCGTTCGATGCGGCGCCAGGTGGCGATCCGCGCCATGACCCAGGTGAACGACTTCCTGCCCTTGTCGCGCCGCGACGTGCTGGCCTTCGAGGGACCGCAACGGGCCATCCAGGGCGCCCTGCGCGAGGCCGGCGTGACCCTGGGCGACCTGAGTTTTGCCGAGGTCCACGACTGCTTCACCATCGCCGAACTGCTGATCTACGAAGCCATGGGCCTGGCGCCCAGGGGCGAGGGGCACCGGGCCCTGGACGAGGGCATCGTGCGCCAGGGCGGGCGCCTGCCGGTGAACCTGTCCGGCGGGCTCAAGGCCAAGGGGCATCCGGTGGGGGCCACCGGGGTCTCGATGCATGCCCTGGGCTTTGCCCAACTGGTCGGTAAACCCATCGGCCTGGGGGTGCCCGGTGCCGAGTTCGGCTTGCTGTTCAACATGGGCGGCATGGCCGTGGCCAACTACGCCAGCGTCCTGCAAGCGGTCAAGGCCTGAGGATGAACATCGCCCATTGGCTGCGCGATGCGGCCCAGCGCTGGCCGCGGCGGCCGGCGCTGTTCGAGGGGTGCCGCCAGGTCGCCGACTACCAGGCGTTCGCCGCGCAGGCGCGGGCACGCGCCCTGCAACTGCGCGACGAATACGGCATCGTGCCGGGCGACCGGGTGGCGCTGCTGATGAAGAACAGCTGCGCTTATCTCGAATTGTTGTACGCCATCTGGTGGAGCGGGGCGGTGGCGGTGCCGATCAACAGCAAGCTGCACGCACTGGAAGCCGCCTGGATTGCTGACAACGCCGGGGCCCGGCTGGTCTATACCGATGAGGGCCGGGTGTTCGACGGCGCGTCGCTGCCGGTCGGCTGCCGCGAACTGACCGCACCCGGGGCGGCCGATCAAGGCCCGGTGCCGGGCGATGAACTGCTGGAGCCGCATCCGCGGCAAGACAGCGACCTGGCCTGGTTGTTCTACACCTCCGGTACCACCGGGCGTTCGAAGGGCGTGATGCTGTCCCATGGCAACCTGATCGCCATGTCTTTGTGCTATCCACTGGACGTGGACCCGGTGACCGCTGAAGACGCGGTGGTTTATGCCGCGCCGATGTCTCACGGTGCCGGCCTGTACAATTTCATCCATGTGCGCTGTGGCGCCCGCCACGTGGTGCCGGCGTCGCGGGGCTTCCAGGCGGCGGAGCTGTTCGAGCTGGCGCAGGCGCTGGGCCAGGTCAGCCTGTTTGCCGCGCCGACCATGGTCAAGCGCATGGTCGACCAGGCCCGGCAGCAGGGCTATGGCGGCGAAGGGATCAAGACCATCGTCTACGGCGGGGCGCCGATGTACCTGGCTGACCTCACCCAGGCCCTGGACACCTTCGGCCCGCGCCTGGTGCAAATCTACGGCCAGGGCGAATGCCCGATGACCATCAGCGCGCTGTCGCGGGAGGCCATCGCCGACCGTGGGCATCCCGACTGGCCGCTGATCGCCGCGTCGGTCGGGCGTGCCCACGCCTGCGTCGAGGTGCGCGTGGTGGATGCGCAAGGCCAGCCCCTGACCCCTGGCGAACCTGGGCAGATCGCCGTGCGCGGGGCGGCGGTGATGCAGGGCTACTGGGACAACCCGCAAGCCACCCGGGAGGCCCTGGTGGACGGCTGGCTGCTTACCGGCGACATCGGTTTCCTCAACGAGCGGGGCTACCTGACCCTTACCGATCGCAGCAAGGATGTGATCATCTCCGGCGGCAGCAATATCTACCCGCGCGAAGTCGAGGAAGTGCTGATGCAGCACCCCGAGGTATTCGAAGTGTGCGTGGTGGGGGAGGCTGACGCTGAGTGGGGCGAGTCGGTGGTGGCCTTCGTGGTCTTGCGCACGCCCCACAGCCTCGATGCGCAGGCGCTCAACCACTGGTTCCTGGCGCGCATGGCCTCGTTCAAGAAACCGAAAAAATACCTGTTTTGCGCCGAGCTGCCGAAGAACAGCTATGGCAAGATTCTCAAGACCCGGCTGCGCCAGTGGTTGCAGGATCCCACCGGGCCCTTGAACAACCTCTGAAGCGCTGCATTACATGGATAGCACCACGACAGGAGTCCCCACTATGGGCGTGTCACCTTCCAACTCCCAGCGCCAGCGGCGCCGGGCCTTCATCGGCGCCACTTCCGGCCACTTGATCGAGTGGTACGACTATGGCGTCTACGGCTTTTTGGCCGTGTACATCGGCAAGGCCTTTTTCGTCTCTGACGATCCCACCAGCAGCCTGCTGGCGAGCTTCGCGGCCTTTGCCCTGAGCTTCTTCATCCGGCCCCTGGGCGGCCTGTTCTTCGGCCCCCTGGCCGACAAGATCGGCCGGCGCAAAACCCTGATCACCGTGCTGGTGATGATGGCCGGCTCCACCTTCCTGCTGGGGCTGCTGCCAACCTACGCCAGCATCGGCATCGCCGCGCCGGTGATCCTGGTGCTGATCCGCTGTGTGCAGGGCTTCTCCGCCGGCGGCGAGATCGGCACCATCACCAGCTTCATTTCTGAATACGCCGGGCCCGGGCGTCGGGGCTTTGCTACCTGTTGGCTGATGGTTACCGCCGTGCTCGGCCTGCTGCTGGGCGGCGCCGTGGCCAACGGCATGACCTGGGCCCTGGGCGCCGAGCTGATGCAGGAGTGGGGCTGGCGCATTCCGTTCCTGATCGCCGGGCCCCTGGGCTTCATCTCGATGTACATCCGCCTGAAGCTTGAAGACAGCCCAGAGTTCCTCGCCCTGGTCGAGGCCGGGCAGACCTCCAAAGCGCCGCTGCGCGAGGTCTGGCAGTGGAAGCGCTCGATCGCCCTGGTGTTCTTCATCATTACCCTGCACAGCTCGATCTTCTACCTGGTGCTGACCTTCGCCTCGACCTACATGTCCAACACCCTCAAGTTCGACAGCGGCACCACCTTGCTCTACGTATTCGTCGCCAGCCTCTCGGCGGCGCTGGTCATGCCCCTGGGCGGCGCCTTCACCGATCGTTACGGGCGCAAGCCGTTCCTGATGGTCATCGGCACCCTGGCGACCCTGGCCATGTACTGGTTCTTCAAGACCGCGCCCGGCGCCACCCCGGCCACCTTGTTCTGGCCGTTGATGGCCGTGGCGATCCTGTTCGGGCTGTACGCATCCTCGACCTACGCGCTGATGAGCGAGCTGCTGCCCACTCGCATCCGCTCCACCGGCATCGCCGTGGCCTACAACATCCCGGTGGCGGTGTTTGGCGGCAGCGCGCCGCTGATCTCCACCTGGCTGATCAAGGTGACCGGGGACATTACTGCGCCCTGGTATTTCTATGTGGCGACCGGGGTTGCCTCGCTGGTGGCGTTGGTGGTGTTGCGCAAGGAGGATTTTGTTGCCTGTGGGCATGAGGTCAGGCGGGAGGAGAGTGCGCCTGGGCTGCGGTTGGTTGATCCGCGGTCTTGAGTCTGCCAGGCGAGGTCGGCCCAGGCCGCCTTGCCCAAGCAAGGCGGCCTTTTCATTGCGTTGTTGGGCTTCAACCAGGAATCTGGATGTAGTTGAGGATCAACGCGATAACCTCGGTCGACGCGTGCAGTAGTACCGGCACGATCAACCCGCCACTGAGTACGCGGCTGATACCAAACACCAGGCTGGCGGTCAGCAGGGTAAACCCCGTCACGTAGTTGTCGTACTGGATATGCGAGGCCGTGAACAGCAGCGTGCTGACCACGATCGCCGCCCATTGCCAGCCTGGCCCGCGGTCGAGTGGGAACAGGCGCATCAGGTAGTGGCGGAACAGCAGTTCTTCGGCAACCGGCGGGAACAGGATCAAGCTGGCGCACAACAGGGCGATCTGGCCGGGGGCGAGGTCGTCGAAGAAGTGCACCAAGAAGCTTTCGCGGGGGACGTTGAGCAGGTACATCCATGCGGCGCAAAGGCCGTAGATGATCACGATGGCGCCAAGGCCATACAGGTACGGGCGCAGGAACTGTTGGCCCATGATCACTTCGCGCAGGCCTTGTTTGCGATGTTGCAGGTACAGTAGGGCGATCAGGCCTATACCGGCCAGGCCCAGGGAGTTGATGTTCTGTTGGTTGGTGGGCATGTTGGGAAAGGACTGGAGCACGATGACCATGATACCCAGGCTGACGATGAGCAGGGCCAGGAGCAGCATGCCGACGCGCTTGAAGATATTGTAGGGCGCAGCGGTGGGCGTGGAGGGTGTTGGGTAGGTGGGCGCGGAGGAATGCACGGGACGGTCCTTGTGTAGGCAATTCGGCGCGCATAATGCTCGGCCTGCAATTGGGTATCAATGGCCTGACCCGGAAATAAAGTATTTGCGCAGCGCGTGGCGACGCCCTTGAACAGCTCCACAACATTCTCCGATCCGTTGATCGCTACAATGTCGCGACAGCCGCACTTCTGCAAGACGCATGGGTGGTAAGGGAATTGAGGACGCTATGACTGACCGCGAACAACTCCATCGAGAGGGCTATGTGCTGCTCCGTCGAGCTATCCCGGCCGAGTGGCTGGGTGACCTTCGTGCCGTGTTCGATGCGGGGGTGAAACCATCGGGCCAATGGCCAGTGCCGCGCGGCATGGGCTGGCGCTATTCGCTGTTGGACTCTGATTCGAGGGTTCAGGCTGTGTGTCGTCTGCCGGAGGTGCTGGCGGCGGTTGGTGAGCTGATCGGAGAACGGTTCTTTCTCTCGCAGGTGGAGGGGCGCGAACCCCTTGCAGGTGGCGGTCATCAGCAGCTGCACCGCGACTTGTCGGCCCAACGGCCGGGCGACATGGTGAGCGCTCTGGCTTATTTCGACGATTATGGTCCCGAGAACGGCGCGACACGTATCGTCCCCGGCAGCCATCGCCCTGAGCAGGGACAGCCGCCATTCGACTTCAGTGACGAGTCCCGGTCTGTGCAGCTTTCAGGCTCCGCTGGCGACATCTTGGTGTTTGATGTCGATTTAGTGCATGCGGGCAGTCTGAACTCAATCGGCGCACGCCGTCGCTCCCTTCTGATTAGCTACTTTTCTGAGTCTCTATACGCGTCACACCTGGAAACAGTGGGCCTGCGAAGTGTTCGGATGGACACGACCGATCGGTTCGATCCCTCGGATTTTGCCTTTGGGGCTCTATAACCCGACCTACCTGACGCAAAAGCCGGTTATCCCTGGCAACACAGTCGGCCCGATGCGCTTGGCTATTGCTCCAGCCAACCTGGCGTCGAAGCATCAGGAGCGGCTGAAGTCGACCTCAACCGCTCTAGCGCATCAAAAGCGGGTTCGTCAGCCAAGCACAAGGCCTGCGAGGGACATTCGATTATCAGTGAGCAGTGCCATTTTCCAGGTTGATGTCCAAGGCTCGCACCTGAGTAAGCTCAGACTGGATATTCTGTGAGCGACAAAGCCACAGATACACCAGGGCCGAGACGGCAAGACCTATTGGCATACTGATATCAGCGCCTCCCAACTGCTCTGCGAAATAACCGGTGTACAACCCCGTATTCGAGAATGGCAGCATCACTGCGAAACCAACGATGTACGAGCCAATCCCTCTCCAATTCCATCGCCCATAAATACCGTTTGGGTTGAATATTTCGCTGATCGAATATTTACCGTGCCGAACAGCGTAGAAATCAACCAGGTTAATCGCCGTCCAGGGCGTGAAGAGATAAAGCAGTACCGCAAGGAAGTCGCCAAACTCCTTAACGAAATTTTCATCGGCCACGTAGGCCAGCAGCATAGCCGAGCTACCGACCACAACCATTGCCAGGATTCTTTTAAGCAGCGTAGAGGTTTGCGTTTTGATCGTATCGATGATGCTTAAAAGCGTGATTGAAGCACCGTAGAAATTCTGAGCCGCACTGGTAATCAAAATGAGCACGGAAATCACCACGAGCGTTTTGCCGAAGCCAGAAAACACCATGTCCCCAACCATGATTAAGCCAGCTGCAAGGTTTTGACCAGGGCTCAGTGCCGCAGCGGCTGCACCAATTAGCATCATCCAAACACCCCCGATCATCGCGCCGAGATACGTCCACCAGAACGAGGCGCGAACACTGACATCCGCTGGTAAATAACGGGAATAATCAGAGACGTAGATTGCCCAGCTCAGTTGATAAGCGGCGGCCACGAAGAATTGGGCAAGGAACGCATTCAAGTTGAAGTCACTTAATGCCAGTTGCCCGCCGGGCACGTCCATAAAAATGACAAGCCCGATCGTCAATGCCAGCATCATCGCGACCATTACGAAAGCTAGCCCGCGCTGAATCTTATGGAAAGAGTTGTAGCCAACGATAGCCATGAAAATTGCCAGCAACGAAAAAGCCATTGCCGAACCAGTTTCAGATACCCCTATCAACTCATGCAGCGTTTGTCCCACCAATAACTGGTTGAATGCGTTATATCCAATGTATGTAACGATCGCGACCAAGTACACTAACAAAGCGCCCAGATAGCCGAACTGGGGGCGGGACTGAATGAGCTGCGGCAATCCCATCTGGGGTCCTTGAGTGGAATGGCCCGCCATGAAGAGCGTACCGAAGGCGCATCCGAGCACGATGGCGATGGCGGACCAGATGAGGTTTGCCCCCATCCCGATACCAATGATCCCGACAGCGAGCGTAGTCAGCTGTGCGCCACCACAAAACCAAATGGGCCACAGATGCCATGCTTTACCGTGTCGCTCCGAGAGTGGAACATGATCGATGGAGCGTACTTCAAAACTGAGTCGTCCAGCTGATGGGGCGTTTTCTTTGGCTAACATGATTACAGTACCTGTTTTTTTTGTGTAGTACAGTTGTTAGGCAGAAAAGTAAATTAGTGGATCTCATCTCAGGCTGTAGGCATTAGCTTCACTGCCACACTGTGAATTCCATTAGTAATATTCTATGCGTTGTGCTGCCAGCGCCCACTAGTTGACTTGTATGCAGAGTTACACACGGATAGAGCGACGACTATCTACGGGCTGAATCTGTGCGGATCACCTTTGGAAGGATCTGATTTATAGCGTTAAAGGTCTCCTATGAAATGGCTTCTCGCAAACCGCACCCTAAAGCGTTGATCCAAAGCTTTTTTCGATTTCGGCCGCAAGCCTCAAGATGGTTTCCTCATCCCCGTACTGGCCAATGATTTGCAACCCGATGGGAATGCCATCGCGCATCACTCCAACCGGAATGCTGATTGCCGGTTGTCCCGTGAGGTTGAAAATCTCGGTGAAGGGCGAAAATGCGTACGCATTGTCGTACCAAACTTGTAATTCCTGCTCTTTTGCCGCAGTGAAACCACCGATAAGAGGGGGCGCTAGAGCAACAGTTGGCGTGATGAGGACATCAATGTCGCTGAACAACCCCGCCATGTTTCGGGACATCCGGTTTTGGACAGCTCTCGCGTTGTGGACATCCAGTGCCGAGCGCGCCTTCGATTGCTCGTACATGGCGTAGGTAACCCATTCAACGTCATTTTTCTCCAAGGGTCGCCCGAGATCCAAAGAGCGCTGGGTCATGAGCGCTTCAATCTCAAGCTGCCAGAACACAGCTGCTGCATCGCCAGCGCCGGTGATATCTGGCCATTTGAAGTCCTGGAGTCGATGACCATCCGCCCCCAGAAAATCGATCACTGCCAAGACAGCACTGTGGATGGAGTCATCAATTTCCGATCCATCAGGTCTTGTGGTAGTGAAGGCGATCTTGAGTGGCGCCGATTTCGCTTGAAGGCTCTCAAGCCAGGAGGTTGGGCCGCCGGGGGCAGCATATGGGGCACCGGCTTCATAGCCCGCCAGCACGTCTAACATGAGCGCAGTGTCACGAACCGTCCGGGTGAGCACATGCTCACAATCCAACCCCCCGACAAATTCTCCGACATGAGGTCCTACTGGGTTGCGGCCACGAGAGGGCTTCAATCCCACCACTCCGCAGACTGAAGCCGGTACTCGGATCGATCCACCACAATCAGTGCCATGTGCAATCGGCACCATCCCGGCGGCAACCGCACAGGCCGACCCGCCACTTGACCCACCTGAAGCGTACTGTGGATTTCGCGGATTTCGGCAGGGGCCGAAATATTCCGGTTCGGTTACGAAATCTCCAGCGAATTCGGGGGTTTTCGTTTTCCCAAGAATGACGGCGCCGGCCTGGCGCAAGCGTCTAACAAATTCGCTATCGATTGTTGCAGGAGGAGCGTCTTTGTACAGACGCGACCCATGCTGGGTGGGAAAACCACAGACATCGATATTGGTGTCTTTAATCAAGACAGGAAGACCGGCCAACGCACCGACTTTGCGCTGCTGTGCCGATTTGCGAGCGCCCTCGGCATCGACTGAAACCAACGCTCCGAGTTCTGGATCCTGCGATTCAATTTCAGAGATCGCCAAATCCACAAGTTCTGAGGAGGTGACCTGGCCCGAGCCAATTAATTGAACAAGGCTAACCGCATCATTGTTTTTGTATTCATCGCGAGTCATTACTGCACCTTCAGAT
>RCUS01000906.1_pt1 | contig 17084 bp, 17 predicted proteins | sample 2166221 | NCBI WGS metagenome assembly RCUS01 (sample SAMN09932758, study PRJNA488358) | compost metagenome | isolation source: compost soil in cyclohexanecarboxylic | place: Germany: Experimental Botanical Garden | reverse complement strand
GTTGTGGCCACCAATCTTCACCAGGCTGCCGCCGACGAAGGCCAGATCGGCGGCCGCCAGCATCAGCGGCAACTCGCCCATGGTGTCGCCCAGGTAGATTTTGTCGCTCTCGCCGACCGCACTGCCCGCCGTGCGCAGCACGCAGCCGTAAGGGGCGCACAGCTCGGCCACCCGGGCAAAGCGCTCGGGATGGCGCGGCACCAGGATCAGCAGGGCCGATGGGTGCGCCCTGAGCACCCGATCGAAGGCGGCCAGCACCTGCTCGTCTTCCCCCTGATGGGTGCTGGCGGCGATCCAGACCGGCCGCTCCTGTCCAAGCTGCTGGCGCAGGGCGCGGCCTCGGGCCTGCACCTCATCGCCAAACTGGATGTCGAACTTGATGGAGCCGGTCACCGCCAGCCGCTCGCGGCCTATGCCCAGACGATGGAAGCGATCCGCGTCGTCCTGGTGCTGGCACAGCAGATGGGTCAGCGGACGGCTGAGGGCATCGAAGGCGCCCTGGAAACGGGCATAGCGCTGGCAGGATCGCTCGGAGAGGCGGGCATTGAGGATGGTCACCGGCAAGTTGCGTGCCTCGCAGGCCGCCAGCCAGTTCGGCCACAGCTCTGTCTCCATCACCCAGAGGGCGCGGGGCTTGAAGGTGGCCAGAAATGCCGAGACGGCCCAGGGGTAGTCCAGGGGCGCATAGCGATGCACCACCAGATCCCCGAGCTTGGCCGCCTGCTCGGCGCCGGTGCGGGTGGTGGTGGTGAGCAGTATGGGCAAGGAGGGCTGCTCCGCCTTGAGGGCGCGGATGAAGGGGCTGATGGCCAGCGTCTCCCCCACGCTCACCGCATGGATCCAGAGCGGCGCCTCCTGCCCTGTGGCAGGCGTCCGCCCCAGGTGCTCGGCCCAGCGCTTGCCGAAGCCGGGCTTGCCTTTTTTGGGCTTGTAGAGCGCCAGCAGCGCCAGCGGCAGGCCCAGGTGGATCAGCAGGTTGTAGAGCAGCCGATAGATCATGCTACTGGCCTTCGCCGCCGGTCGCGGGCTCCGCCACCGGCTGCTGCGCGATCACCAGATCCTCCGACTCGCTCCGCTCCAGTCGCCTGCCCGCCTCTATCACCTGCTCCGGCATCAACTCGATCAGGCACTTGAGGTGGCCGAACTTGCAGGTGCGCTTGAAGCAGGGGCGGCATTCGATGTCGGTGTGCACTATCTCCACCCTGTCCGCCAGGGGCGGCGTGTAGAGCGGCGAGGTGGAGCCATAGACGCCGATCAGCGGCCGGTTGAGGGCGGCGGCAACGTGCATCAGGCCCGAGTCATTGGCGATGACCCGACCGGCCAGCGCCATGAGATCGATCGCCTCGTGCAGGCTGGTCTTGCCCGCCAGCACGTGACAATTGGGACGGGACAGGGGATTGATCCGGTCCCGTATGGTGTTGGCCACCTCCACATCCTTGCCGGAGCCGAAGATCCACACCTGCCAGCCTTCATCCAGATGCTTCTGGGCCACCACGGCGTAGTGCCCCTCGGGCCAGCGCTTGGCCGGGCCGAACTCGGCCCCCGGGCAGAGCACCAGCACCGGGCGGGCGCGATTCAGGCCGAGCCGCTCCAGGGCCTTGTCCTGATTGACGAGATCCACGTGCAGGGACGGATGGGGAATGGACGGGATGTCGCTCCGGCTCTTCATCTGTGCCTTGGGGTAGGCCAGCGCCAGATAGGCTTCCACCATCAGCGGGAAGGCCTGCTTGTTGCTGCGCATGTCGTTGAGCAGGCCGAAGCGGTGCTCCCCCTTCCAGCCGGTGCGCACCGGGATCCGGGCAAACCAGGGGATGAGCGCCGACTTCATAGAGTTGGGCTGGATGATGGCCTGATCGTACTGCTCGGCGGCCAGCTGCTTGCCGAGCCGGCGGCGGGCCCCCAGCTTGAAGTCACCGTGGCCGAGCGGCATGGGGATGGCCTTGTCCACCTCGGGCATCCGCTCCAGCAGGGCCACGCACCAGGCTGGCGCCATCACATGCAGCTCGCTGTCCGGGTGATTGGCCTTGAGTGCCTTGTAGAGGCTCTGGGACATCACCATGTCGCCGACCCAGGAGGGGCCGATCACCAATATCTTCATCGCGCGTCTTCTCTCGGGACTGGCCCTGCTGTTAATCGTTACTGGGCGAGATTATGCCCCAAGAAAGGCCGAAGAAATAACAGAAGATACCTGCCTGATGCGCAAGAGGCCTTCAGGGGCAGCGGGCCCATGCCCCGGCCGGGGTTTTAGGCTAGAATGGGCGCCAATCCGAGCATGACCCGCCCGCCGGGTGCCAACAAGAGTCCAGACCCTGTGAAAAAACCGACCCTGGCGGCCGTCCTGATCGTCAAGAACGAAGCCGACAACCTGCGCGCCTGCCTCGCCTCCCTCGATGGCCTGGTGGACGAAATCGTCATCCTGGACTCCGGCAGTCAGGATGACACCCCCGCCATCGCCGCCGAATTCGGCGCCCGCTTCTTCGTCAACACCGCCTGGCCTGGCTTCGGTCGCCAGCGCCGCCTCGCCCAGTCCCATGTCCAGTCGGAATGGGTGCTGTGGCTGGATGCAGACGAGCGGCTCACGCCCGAACTGAAAGCGGCCATCGCCGCCGTCATGGCCAGTCCGGCCAGCGACACCATCTACTCCATCCCCCGCCTCTCCTGGGTGTTCGGCCGCTTCATCCGCCACAGCGGCTGGTACCCGGATCGGGTGCTGCGCCTCTACCCCAAGGCGCTCACCGGCTACAACGAAGCGCTGGTGCACGAGAAGGTGGAGGTGCGCGCCAACATGAAGATCGTCAACCTGCACGGCGACCTGCTCCACTTCACCTACCGGGATCTGGAGCACTATCTGGTCAAATCCGCCGGCTACGCCAGAGCCTGGGCCGATCAGCGCACCGCTCGCGGCAAGAAAGGCTCCCTCGGTCAGGGACTGGTGCACGCCATCGGCTGCTTCCTCAAGATGTACCTGCTCAAGGCCGGCTTCCTCGATGGCAAGCAGGGGCTGCTGCTGGCCATCCTCTCCGCCCACTCCACCTTCGCGAAGTACGCGGACCTCTGGATCCGCCAGCAACCCCAGGCACCGGACCAGGCACCCAAATAAGCCGGCATGGCGACATCCCCATGACGAGACAGGGCCCCGAGGGGCCCTGTTTGCATTCTCAGCTTTCTGTCCGCCAGAACGGCGGTGCCCAGCGGGCGATCGCCGCCGCCATGGTCTTGGGATCGAGCTGGCTCATGTCTTCCGGGTGATCGCTGTCTTCCGGCGGGCTGAAGGCCAGATGACGCCCCTCGCTGTTGAGCGGACGCCAGCGCAGCGGCGTGGCGGAGCGGTGCGCCGGGAAGAAGCCTATGGTGGGCACGTCCAGCGCCGCGGCTATGTGCAGCGGCCCCGTGCTGCCCGCCACGAACAGGGCGGCATTGGCCATCACCTGGCAGAACTTCGGCAGCCCCTCATCGGAGCGATAGATCCAGCCGTTGCCGCCGTGGGCCAGCAGCTCGGCCGCCAGCTGCTCCGCCTTGCCCTCCTCCCCGGGCCCCGCCGTCAGCACGCACTGCAATTCAGGGCAGGCCTGGTTGAGCTTGATGATGAGGCGCGAGTACTGCTCGATGGAGAGGTTGTTGGCCGAGCCGCCGCTGCCGGCGTGCACCATCAACCAGGGGCGGCCCGCATCCAGCTTCAACCGGCTGGCAACTTGCTCGCGCACCTGTTGCAGGCTCTCGGGATCGAAGCTGAGGTAGGGTCCCTGAGGCTCCACCACGCTCAGTTGCTGGTCGGCGAGGAAGCGGCGCACCAGATCCAGGTTGTATTCGTACTCCGGCTTCTGGGAGCGGGAACGGCGCTGCACCAGCCGCTGGTTGTAGAGCACCTGGGCCAGCTTGGTGGCCGGGGCCAGCCGGTAGGGAATGTGTGCCTTCCACACCAGCTTGGCGTTACGGGTGTTGGAGAAGAGGCAGATGGAAGCATCGAAGGCGGCCGCCTTGATGCGGGCCAGCAAGGCGCGTTGCTGCTCCTTGTCGGCCCGGGCACCCGGGTCCAGGATGATCTCGTCGATCCAGGGGCAGAGGCGGGCCAGCGGCGCCGTGTAGGAGGGCACCAGGGCAGTCACATGACACTCCATGGAGCGCTTGAGCATGGCAAAACTCGGCCAGGCCAGCATGAAGTCACCAATCTTGTCATTGCGGACTACCAGAATACGTTTCATAAAAAATCCCTTTGCTCCCTGTCACCAATGCAGGGAGGCTTGATGCGCGGTGCGGGTATTCTTGCCTGATGCCGGGCTATTCTCAAGCGAAGACGCCAAGGGGCCCTGATTTGGGCGATCCAACCTGGGGCGTCGCGCCAGAAATCCGCGCCATCCCGGTCGCGACAAACCACCAACAGACCCTATAATGCGACCAATTTTCCCGGTTGCAGGAATCAGCAGCATGACCAACAAGGTAATCTATCCCGGCACCTTCGACCCCATCACCAACGGCCACACCGACCTGATTGGCCGGGCCGCCAGGCTGTTTGACGAGGTGGTGGTCGGGGTCGCCAACAGCCCAAGCAAGCGGCCGCTGTTCGATCTGGCGGAGCGCGTCCTGCTGGCTCAGCAGGTGACCGCCCATCTGCCCAACGTCAAGGTGGTGGGCTTCTCCGGCCTGCTGGTGGATTTTGCCAGGGAGCAGCAGGCCAACGTGCTGATCCGGGGCCTGCGTGCCGTCTCCGACTTCGAGTACGAATTCCAGCTGGCCAACATGAACCGCCGCCTGATGCCGGAGCTGGAGAGCGTCTTCCTCACCCCGGCCGAAGAGAACTCCTTCATCTCCTCCACCCTGGTGAAGGAAGTCGCCCTGCACGGCGGCGACATCCACCAGTTCGTCGATCCCCTGGTGGCCCAGGCCATCTCCGCCAAACAGGGGAAGTGACAACGCAAACAGGCTACCCGAGGGTAGCCTGTTTGTCGGGGCAACTGACGCGGCCCCGGCCGTCAGCCCGGCGCGCGGTGCAGCGCCTGCTGACAGTTGAGCGCCAGCTCGTCCAGCCAGGCGTAGCGACGCCGGTACATGGCTCGCTTCTTGGCGGCCACCTCCTCCAGCGGCTTGCGTACCACGGGTTGCAACCGCACGAAGTTGGCATCCTGATCCAAGGCACCGAACTCCTGCCACAGCTCGTCATAATCCGCCTGCAGGCAGGCTTTTTTCTTCTTGCTGTAGCGTCTGGCCTGGAAGATGTGCGCCTTCATTCGCACGGCCGAGACACGGCTGGCCCCCATGGCCCCGGCCAGCGCCATCACCAGCATCACCACCAGCGACTTGGGTCTCAGGCCATGGCCCGCCTTGGTCAGGGCCCGTACCTGCTCCTGGGGCTGCTCGACACCGGGCTCGGGCCCCTGCACCGAGCCTATCACCAGCGCCAGCTCATGCTCGCTGCCCGCCAGCGAGAAGGCGCAGCTGTAGAGCCGTTCCCCCTGATCGTTGACGATGGAGAGGGCCAGCTCGGCCTCCCGGCGGAAGGTGCCGTCGTGGCGCAGCACCAGGCGACAGCCACCCTCGGGGTAACGGCCGAGTTCGATCCCCTCCCCCAGATAGAGTGGGTCGATGAGATCGGGATAACGGGCCAGCAGCAGCCGGTAGTGATCCTCCACCATCCTGACCCGCTGGTTCACGGTCGAGCAGGCGAAGCGATAGGGCCGCATCGGCTTGTCGAGCAGCTCGGGATAGTGGGCAGGCAGGGCCCTCAGGGGTTCTGTCTGAAACAGCTCGAACACCCGGCTCAACTGCGACCGGTAGAGCAGACTGCGCAGCACGAACTTGCCGCGATTGAAGGTCTTGCGGGCGCTGTCATCGGGATAAAGGAAGCGGGCCATTTTCTGGGCGCAATAGTGCCCCTGCCGGGATAAATGATCCCAGTCTATTGATTCTGCTGTCATTTTTATTACCTCGCAGCCTGAACTGGCGAGATAGTAGTCATGGACGAAAGCGGCATCAACAGACTGGCAATACTCTCTTACAACTTGGCAGGATATGGCCCAAAAAACGGTAATTCAGCGTTGGCAGTGGGAGCAGAACACAGTGGTTCTCTGGCCCATCCTCACCTCGGTCAGCAGGGTATGGCAGTGGAAACAGGGCTGGCCGCCCCGGCCATAGACCTGCAACTGCTGCACGAAATAGCCCGGCTTGCCGTCGGCACTGGTGAAATCCTTGAGGGTGGTGCCTCCCTGGCGAATGGCCTCGGCCAGCACCCGCTTGATCTCTGCCACCAGGGTCCCCAACCGCTCGCCGCTGATGTTACCCGCCGCCCGCTTGGGGTGAATGCCGGCGGCATAGAGCGCCTCGTTGGCGTAGATGTTGCCCACCCCGACCACCACCTGGTTGTCCATCAGGAACTGCTTGATGGCGGTGCTGCGCCCCTTGGCTCGCCCCCGCAGATAGTCGGCGCTGAAGGCGTCGGTGAGCGGCTCAGGCCCCAGCTTGGCGAGCAGGGCGTGCGCCTCGGCGGGTTCTCGGGTCCACAGCAGGGCGCCGAAACGGCGCGGATCGTTGAGCCGCAGCAGCTTGCCGTTGGCGAGCTCGATGTCCACGTGATCGTGCTTCTCGGCCGGGGTGCCGATGTCCAGCACCCGCAGGCTGCCGGACATGCCAAGGTGCAGGATGGCGGTGCCAAAATCGGTCTCCAGCAGCAGGTACTTGGCGCGGCGGCTGACCCTGTGGATGACGAGATCCACCAGCTCCTGGATCTCGCCAGGCACGGGCCAGCGCAGCCGGCCATCCCTGACCACCACTCGGGTCACCTTGATGCCGGTGAGCCAGGGAGAGATCCCCTGGCGGCTGACTTCGACTTCCGGTAATTCAGGCATAGACAGGCCTCTCGCTCACGGCAGGGTTCAGGGGGTGGGACGCAACAGGTCGCGGTACTGCTCCTGGCTCAGGGTGAGCCAGGTCGAGGGGGGTAGCAGGGCGGCAAACTTGCCGTCATCCTGATAGAGCCCCACTTCAACCGGATCGCTCTGGCCGGCGACCCATATCTTGAGGGTGACAGGGGTGCCGCGCACGGCCCCGCCCGGGGGCAACAGCCAGCCTTGCCATGTCTCGATGCGGGCGGCCAGCTGGGCGCTGCTGAGCCCCAGATCCGGCCCGCTGCGCCAACCCTGGCCGATCCGCTCTATCTGCCAGCTCGGCCCCTGCCAGGTCAACACCACGGCAGACTCGGGCAGCAGGGGACGGGACCGCTGGGCACTGTTCTCCTGCTGGGCTTGCTCCAGCCGGTGCAGCAGGGTGATCACTATCAGCACCACAACTATGATCACGTTATTCCAGCCTTTACGGCTCAATTTGAACATGGCAAGCCTCCCTTTGAAGCGGCAGTGTACTGAATTCCATCCATAAAAAAACCCGGCACTAAGCCGGGTTTTTTGGGAATGCAACATCAAGTGATTACTTGATTTTGCCTTCCTTGTAGATCACATGCTGACGAATAACGGGATCAAATTTCTTGATCTCCATTTTTTCGGGCATGGTGCGCTTGTTCTTGGTAGTGGTATAGAAGTGACCAGTACCGGCGCTGGAGTTCAGGCGAATCTTATCGCGAATACCTTTAGCCATGATCTAATTCCTTATACCTTAACGCCGCTGGCACGCAGTTCAGCCAGAACCACTTCAACGCCGCGCTTGTCGATGATACGCATGCCTTTTGCGGATACGCGCAGGCTTACGAAGCGTTTTTCACTCTCAACCCAAAAACGGTGAGTGTGCAGGTTCGGCAGGAAACGACGCTTGGTAGCGTTGTTAGCGTGCGAACGGTTGTTACCAACTGCCGGGCGCTTGCCGGTTACTTGGCATACTCTAGACATGTCAGTCTCTCCAAATCTTACTTCATTGCTCGAGCAAATATCTGCCCCGCTGGCCTTCGATTGCGGGGCAAACAGAAGGCGGCATTTTATACAGCATCCGTGATCAAAGATCAACTAATACAGTGCCAGAGCCCAGTCATAACCAACCACGCTCTGCGAAAGAAACCGTGATGCCGTCACCGATCACCAAGTGATCCAGCACTCTGATATCGACCAAGGCCAGGGCGGCCAGGATCCGATCCGTGATCTGGCGGTCGGCCCGACTGGGCTCGGCTACGCCGGACGGGTGATTATGCGCCAGAATCACGGCGGCTGCATTATGTTTGAGCGCGATCTGCACGATTTCCCTGGGCCAGACGCTCGCCGAATCCAGGGTGCCGTAGAAAAGTTCAACAAATTGAATCACTCTGTGCTGGTTATCGAGCAATAACAGCGCAAACACCTCCCGCGGCCTGTCCCGCAGTTGAGCCTGCAAATACTCCCGGGTCAGCTGGGGGGACGTGAGGGCCTCCCCCCGTTGCAACTGCTCGGCAAGATGCCGTCTGCCCATCTCCAGCACCGCCTGCAACTGGGCATATTTGGCCGGCCCCAACCCGTGAGCACCGCAAAAAGCCTGTTGCTCGGCACCGAGCAATGCCCGCAGGGATCCGAACTGCTGCAACAGCTGGCGGGACAGATCCACCGCGCTCAGGCCGCTGACCCCGGTGCGCAGGAAGATCGCCAGCAATTCCGCATCGGACAGCACCCCCGCCCCACGGCGCAACAGCTTCTCCCGGGGGCGCTCATCTTCCGGCCACTCCTTGATGCTCATTTGTCTCTCCCCCATGGCTATTGAGAGAAAACATAGCAAAAAATCGCGGGAGCCCGACCACAACTCCCCCATGTCAGCCTCTGTCGTCGTCCATCGCCTGTGCTATCTTAGCCGACCAGTCAGAGTGAGCCGAAAGAGAAGCAGCAGATGAGATTGGCCGATAAACGCATCCTGTTGGGTGTCAGTGGCGGGATCGCCGCCTACAAGAGTGCCGAGCTGGTACGCCGCCTGAAAGATCAGGGGGCCGAGGTGCGGGTGGTGATGACCCGCTCCGCCAAGGAGTTCATCACTCCCCTGACCCTGCAGGCCGTCTCCGGCCACCCGGTCGCCGACAGCCTGCTGGACCCGGCCGCCGAGGCGGGCATGGGCCACATCGAGCTGGCAAAGTGGGCCGATCTGGTGCTGATCGCGCCCGCCAGCGCCAACCTGATGGCGCGCCTGGCCGCCGGCATGGCGGATGAACTGCTGACCACCCTCTGCCTGGCCACCCCGGCAACCGTCGCGCTGGCGCCCGCCATGAACCAACAGATGTTCCGCAACGCCGCCACCCAGGCCAATCTCGATACCCTGGCCAGCCGTGGCATCCTGCTGTGGGGGCCGGACTCCGGCAGCCAGGCCTGCGGCGACGTGGGCCCGGGCCGGATGCTGGATCCCCTCGAACTGGTGGAGCGCTGCTGCCAGCAGCTGACTGCCGAGCCATTGCTGGCGGGGGTCAAACTGCTGCTCACCGCAGGGCCGACCCGCGAGGCGCTGGATCCGGTGCGCTACATCAGCAACCACAGCTCAGGCAAGATGGGTTACGCCATCGCTCGCGCCGCCCGTGAGGCGGGTGCAGAGGTGACCCTGGTGAGCGGCCCGGTCGCCCTTGCCGCCCCCAAGGGAGTTGAGCGGGTCGACGTGGAGAGCGCGGAGCAGATGCACCAGGCGGTGATGAGCCGGGTTCATGAGTGCGATCTCTTCATCGGCTGCGCCGCCGTGGCGGACTATCGCCCTGCCCAGGTCGCCAGCCAGAAGATCAAGAAGACCGGCGACAACGACCAGATGACGCTGACCCTGGTCAAGAATCCCGACATCATCGCCGCCGTGGGAGCCTTGTCAGACAAACCCTTCACCGTCGGATTTGCCGCCGAAACTGTGGATGTGGAACAATACGCCCTCGACAAACTGCGACGTAAGCGGCTGGATATGATCGCCGCCAACGACGTGTCCCGTGCAGGTCAAGGCTTCAACGCCGATGACAATGCCCTGACCGTCTTCTGGCAAGGGGGTCAAGCTGCCCTGCCCCTGGCCGATAAGCTGACGCTGGCTCGTCACCTTGTGGCCCTGATTGCACGCCATTATCGACCCTGAGCCCTGGGCCATTTCCACAGACGAAAGCGTCGTGGCGACACGGATCGTATTGAACATGCGAGTGCCCACACAAGCACCCGCTGAACCACTCGATCGCCCCTGGCGATCCAACTGAAAAACGATTTATGAACACACAAATTGAACTGAAAATCCTGGATGCCCGCATCGGCACAGAATTCCCGCTGCCTGCCTACGCCACCCCGGGTTCCGCCGGTATGGATCTGCGCGCCCTGCTGGATGCACCGATCACGCTGGCGCCGGGCGACACCACGCTAGTGCCGACCGGGCTCGCCATCCACATTCAGGATCCGGGTCTGTGCGCCACCATCTTGCCCCGCTCCGGCCTGGGTCATAAGCACGGCATCGTGCTCGGCAACCTGGTCGGCCTCATCGACTCCGACTACCAGGGCCAGCTGATGGTCTCAGTCTGGAATCGCGGCAACGACAGCTTCACCATGCAGCCCGGCGAACGCATCGCCCAGCTGGTGATCCTGCCCGTGGTGCAGGCCAGCTTCCAGCTGGTCGACGAATTCAATCAGAGTGAACGGGGTGAAGGCGGGTTTGGTTCTTCTGGTCGCCAATAACAAGACCACACAGCCCCCTGGGGTTTGTGTCTAATAACAGAATCAAGCCATTGTTTTTTTAGGGGAATCCATGGCAAGCAGTAACCAGAAACAGAGTCGGCGCGATCAGATCCTGCAGGCACTCGCCCACATGCTGGAAACCAGTCCGGGCCAGCGCATCACCACGGCGCGCCTCGCGGCCGAGGTGGGTGTGTCCGAGGCGGCCCTCTATCGACACTTTCCCAGCAAGGCGCGGATGTTCGAGGGACTGATCGACTTTATCGAGGATTCCCTGCTGTCACGGGTCAACCTGATCATGGCCGAAGAGAAGGACACCATGGCCCGCTGCCACCATATACTGCAGCTGCTGCTGGTGTTCGCCGAGCGCAATCCCGGCATCACCCGCATCCTCAACGGCGATGCCCTGCTTGGCGAGCACGATCGGCTGCGGGATCGCATCAGCGCCCTGTTTGACAAGCTGGAGACCCAGCTCAAGCAGGCACTGAGAGAGAAGCGTCTGCGGGAAGGCCAAGGCTTCCAGCTCGATGAGACCATGCTGGCCAACCTGCTGCTGGCCTATGCCGAGGGCCGCATCAGCCAGTTCGTCCGCTCCGAGTTCAAGCTCAAGCCCACCGCCGGGTTCGAGGATCAGTGGCAGTTTATGCGTAGCCAACTTCTACAGAGCTGAGTTCGTACATCACATGCGCCTCATACACCATAGGGGTTGCGACTAAGAGGGAGGCCTTGGCCTCCCTTGCTTTTTGTGGCACAAAAGAGAGACGAGTATCAGATGCGACCCAGGCTGTCGCGTTCCGGTGTTAGATTCATGCGCCATAAACCTTCATATCAACAGGACATCCTATGGAACCCGAGATCATTACCGAAGCGCAGACCTGGCTGGTCAACAACCAGGGGCTGATCATCGAGTACGCGGTCAACATCGCCGCCGCCCTGCTCACCCTGCTGATCGGTTACATCGCCGCCAACCTCATCAGCAGTGCCGTGGTCAAGGTGATGCAGACCCGCAAGCTGGATACCACAGTCACCCACTTCGTCGGCAGCATCCTCAAGTACACCATCCTGGTGTTCGTAGTGATCGCCGCCCTGGGCCGGGTCGGAGTGCAGACCGCCTCCTTCGTTGCCATTATCGGTGCTGCCGGTCTGGCCATCGGTCTGGCGCTGCAGGGTTCGCTCTCCAACTTCGCCGCCGGTTTCCTGCTGATCATCTTCCGCCCCATCAAGGCCGGTGAATTCATCGAGGTGGCCGGCACCAATGGCGTGGTGCAATCCGTCCAGCTGTTCACCACCACCCTCACTTCCGGTGACAACAAGATGGTGGTGGTGCCGAACTCCGCCATCCTCAACGGCACCATCGTCAACTACTCGCGCATGGATACCCGCCGGGTCGACATGACCTTCGGCATCGGCTACGGCTCCGACCTGCGCAAGGCCAAGCAGATCCTGGAGCGACTGGTGAACGAGGACCCGCGCATCCTGAAAGACCCGGAAGCCGTCATCGCCGTCGCTGCACTGGCCGACTCCTCGGTCAATATCGTGGTGCGTCCCTGGGTCAAGACGGGCGATTACTGGGGTGTCTGGTTCGACTTCCACGAGAAGGTGAAACTGACCTTCGATGCCGAAGGCGTCGAGATCCCCTTCCCCCAGATGGTGATGCACATGCAAAAACCGCAGGCGTGATCACGGTTCCGCTGCAACGCATAATGCCAGCCTCCGGGCTGGCATTATCATTTCCGGCCCCCGCTGACGAACATAAAAAATCCGGCCATGTGGGCCGGACTTTGTTCTCGGCAAACAGGGATCGGCGCCACTACACCAGTCGGCGTGCGACCCGGTTGAGCAGCGGTTGCACCAACACATAACCCCCCAGCACCGCACCGATCACCGCCAGCACCCGTAACGGCAAGGTAGGCGCCGCACTGGTCAGTACCATGGTCAGCAGACCGATGAGGCCGGTGGCGATCAGGCTCAGGGCAAACAGGGACAACACAGCTTTCATTGCGATCTCCTCATTCCAGACAGTGGCCATCCCTGGGAGATCTCGTCCATTCGGCTCATATGCTAGCCAAGACCCAACCCTGACAATTTGCGCCTGCTCATAAAACGAGCCAAAAAGCGGCTGTCAGATACCCCTTTAGCTGTAACACGAACTTGCCAGGCAGCAAGTCGCGACCAGCCATAGATGAAAGCCCTTTCAACCCGTGCAAGCCGGGTGAAGTATGAGCAAACTCAAGATCCCCTGGCCATGAGTGACTCATAATCGCAGCGTTTTGGTTGTAAACTCCTTCGATGGCAGACAATTGGTAAAGCTCTGTTACATGGGCCGCGCAATGGGCCCGGTATAATGCTCGAATAATAAGGTTTGGCGGGAGCCTTGCCTGCAAGGTTCATACACAACTTGGAAGACTGATAATCCTATGAAAAACATCAATCCAACCCAGACCCAGGCCTGGCAGGCGCTGGAAGCCCACTTTGCAGCGAACAAAGAGACCCGGCTGAAAGATCTGTTCGCCCAGGATCCCCAGCGTTTCGACAAGTTCTCCCTCACCTATCAAGGCGACATCCTGGTCGACTACTCCAAGAACCTGATCACCGAGGAGACCCTCAAGTTGCTGGTTGATCTGGCCAAAGAGACCGATCTTCGCAGCGCGATCGATGCCATGTTCAATGGCGAGAAGATCAACATGACCGAAGGGCGCTCCGTACTGCATGTGGCCCTGCGCAACCGCTCCGACCGCCCCATCGAAAGCGATGGCAAGGATGTGATGCCGGAAGTGAAGGCCGTACTGGCCAAGATGAAAGGCTTCTGCGAGAAGATCATCTCAGGCGAGTGGAAAGGCTACACCGGCAAGGCGATCCAGCACGTGGTCAACATCGGTATCGGTGGCTCCGATCTCGGCCCTGTGATGATCACCGAGGCGCTGCGCCCCTACAAAAATCACCTGCAGATGCACTTCGTCTCCAACGTCGATGGCACCCACATCGCCGAGACTCTCAAGAAGATCGATCCGGAAACCACCCTGTTCCTGGTGGCCTCCAAGACCTTCACCACTCAGGAGACCATGACCAACGCCCTGACCGCCCGCGACTGGTTCATCAACATCGCCGGTGACAAGGCCCACGTCGCCAAGCACTTCGCCGCGCTCTCCACCAACGGCAAGGCCGTGGCCGAGTTCGGTATCGACACCAACAACATGTTCGAGTTCTGGGACTGGGTTGGCGGCCGCTACTCCTCCTGGTCTGCCATCGGCATGCCTATCGCCCTGTCTGTCGGCTTTGAAAATTTCGAAGCCCTGCTGCAAGGTGCCTTCGAGATGGACATGCACTTCGCTACTGCCTCCTATGAGCAGAACGTGCCGGTGCTGCTGGCGCTGATTGGCCTCTGGTACAACAACTTCTACGGTGCCGAGTCCGAAGCCATTCTGCCGTACGATCAGTACATGCACCGCTTCCCTGCCTACTTCCAGCAGGGCAACATGGAATCCAACGGCAAGTACGTGGATCGCAATGGCAAGCCGGTTGACTACCAAACTGGCCCCATCATCTGGGGTGAGCCGGGCACCAACGGCCAGCACGCCTTCTACCAGCTGATCCACCAGGGCACCAAGCTGATCCCCTGTGACTTCCTGGCACCGGCCATCAGCCACAACCCGATCGGCGATCACCACCCGAAACTGCTGGCCAACTTCTTCGCTCAGACCGAGGCGCTGGCCTTCGGCAAGAGCAAAGAAGAGGTCGAAGCCGAGTTTCTGGCGGCTGGCAAGACGCTGGAGCAGGTCAAGGATCTGGTGCCGTTCAAGGTGTTCGAAGGCAACCGCCCGACCAACAGCATACTGTTCAAGAGCCTGACCCCGAAAACCTTGGGTGCCCTGATCGCCATGTACGAGCACAAGATCTTCGTACAGGGTGCAATCTGGAACATCTTCAGCTTCGATCAGTGGGGCGTGGAGCTGGGCAAGCAGCTGGCCAACAAGATCCTGCCGGAGCTGGGCAATAACGAGGCTGTCACCAGCCACGACTGCTCCACCAACGGTCTGATCAATACCTGGAAATCCTGGAAGGCCTGATTTTTCAGTTCTTTATGAATGCGAAAGCCCCGCTCATTGAGCGGGGCTTTTTATTGCCGGGAGCCGGCGTTGCCATCCTGTGGAGATCTGGCCAGGTGTCTAAGCCAGCCAGAAGACGGGGATCGTCACCCCCGCCCTTCCATCGCCGGCATTAACCGCCGACGGCGATGCGCTTCATGTCTTTCATATAGCCACGCAGGGTCTGGCCGATCTTCTCGATGGGGTGATTGCGGGTCGCTTCATTCGCGGCCAGCAGAGCCTGGTTGTCCACCGCCTTCTGCTCCGCACGGGCACTGCCCAGATCACCGGCCTGCAGGGTCGGCATGAAGTGCTCGCGCAGCAGCGGCACGGCGGCGTTGGCGAACAGGTAGTTGCCGTACTCCGCGGTATCTGAGATGACCACGTTCATCTCGTACAGACGCTTGCGAGCGACTGTGTTGGCGATCAGCGGCAGCTCGTGCAGGGATTCGTAGTAAGCGGACTCTTCATAGATGCCGGAGGCCACCATGGTCTCGAACGCCAGCTCGACACCCGCCTTGACCATGGCCACCATGACCACGCCATTGTCGAAGTACTCCTGCTCGGCGATCTTGCCCGAATAGGCAGGAGCATTCTCGAAGGCGGACTTGCCGGTCTCTTCGCGCCAGCCGAACAGCTTGGCGTCGTCTTCGGCCCAGTCGGCCATCATGCCGCGGGAGAACTCGCCGGCGATGATGTCATCCATGTGCTTCTCGAACAGCGGACGCATCAGGGTGCGCAGCTGCTCGGACAGCTCGAAGGCACGCAGCTTGGCCGGGTTGGAGAGGCGGTCCATCATCAGACTGATGCCGCCCTGCTTCAGGGCCTCGGTGATGGTTTCCCAGCCGAACTGGATCAGCTTGCCGGCGTAGGCCGGGTCGGTACCTTCGGCGACCAGCTTGTCGTAGCAGAGCAGGGAACCGGCCTGCAGCATGCCGCACAGGATGGTCTGCTCGCCCATCAGATCGGATTTCACTTCCGCCACGAAGGAGGATTCCAGCACGCCGGCACGGTCGCCGCCGGTGGCGGAGGCCCAGGCCTTGGCAATGGCCATGCCTTCGCCCTGGGGATCGTTCTCCGGGTGAACGGCGATCAGGGTCGGTACGCCGAAGCCACGCTTGTACTCTTCACGCACCTCGGTGCCCGGGCACTTGGGCGCCACCATGACGACGGTGATGTCGGCACGGATCTGCTGACCCTCTTCCACCACGTTGAAACCGTGGGAATAACCCAGGGCGGCACCCTGCTTCATCAGCGGCATGACTGTCTTCACCACGTCGGAGTGCTGTTTGTCCGGGGTCAGGTTCAACACCAGATCGGCGGCCGGGATCAGCTCCTCATAGGTACCAACCACAAAGCCGTTGTCGGTGGCCTTCTGCCAGGAGGTGCGCTTCTCGGTGATGGCGGCCTTGCGCAGGGCATAGGAGATGTCCAGCCCGGAGTCGCGCATGTTCAGGCCCTGGTTCAGACCCTGGGCGCCACAGCCCACAATCACCACCTTCTTGCCCTTGAGCGCCGTACAACCGTCAGCGAACTCCTCGCGCTGCATGAAACGACACTTGCCCAGCTGGGCCAACTGCTGACGCAGGTTCAAGGTGTTGAAATAGTTAGCCATGGTGATTGCTCCGTTCGATTGATTCCATGCCGGGTAGCGGCGTTGTCCAAACCACTATAGCGCGGGACACTTATTGCCTGAACTGATATATTCGAAACAGTACGTTGCAGAAATTGAAATGTGACTCTTGGCATTCTCAGGCCGTTTTCCCACCTGGTGCATCTCGGGGGCTTGCGGCCTGACGGTATATGGTCGGCACAAGCGCCGCTGCAGGAATTCAAAGATGGACCTTCGCAATCTCGAACTGTTTCTCCACCTCGCCGACTCCCTCCACTTCGGCAAGAGCGCCGACGCCATGGCGGTCAGCCCCTCCACCCTGAGCCGCGCCATCCAGCGGTTGGAGCAGGAAACCGGCTGCGTGCTGTTCGAGCGGGACAACCGCAGCGTGCGACTCACCCCGGCGGGCGAGAAACTGCGCGAATTCGGCGGCGCCCTGCTGCAGGAGTGGCGCCAACTCAAACAGGAGCTCAGGCGCAGCGACGAGCCGCTGCAGGGGCGGCTGCGGGTGTTCTGCTCGGTCACCGCCAGCTACTTCCTGCTGCCCGAGGTGCTGGAGCGCTTTCGTCGTCGCTATCCCCAGCTCGAAATAAAACTCGAGACCGGCGACCCGGCGCTGGCGGTGGACAAGATCCTGGCAGACGAGGCCGATCTCGCCATCGCCGCCAGGCCGGATGCGCTCTCCGCCAAGCTGGAGTTCGCCAGCCTGCAGCAGGTGCCGCTGGTGTTTATCGCCCCCCGGGCCGCACCGCAATCGGGCCAGTGGTTCTCGCAGGGAGAACCCGACTGGGAGCGGCTGCCACTCATCCTCTC
>RCUS01000904.1_pt1 | contig 17088 bp, 11 predicted proteins | sample 2166221 | NCBI WGS metagenome assembly RCUS01 (sample SAMN09932758, study PRJNA488358) | compost metagenome | isolation source: compost soil in cyclohexanecarboxylic | place: Germany: Experimental Botanical Garden | reverse complement strand
AGGCCGAACTGCGCAAGTATTCGCGTTCGATCATCATCAAGGGCGCACGCTCGCCCGAGCGCCTGCTTGACGAGGTGACGCTGTTTCTGCACAAAGTCGAATCGCGGCTGTCCCATGAGCGGCAGCAAATGCTCAAGGTCGCCCGCAGTCGCGACAAGGTGTTCGAGGGGCGCAAGGTGCTGTTGGTTGACGACGATGTCCGCAATATTTTTGCCCTGACCAGTGCGCTGGAGCAAAAGGGCGCGGTGGTGCTCATCGGGCGAAACGGCCGGGAAGCGATCGAAAGATTGAATGAAGTCGACGACATCGATCTGGTGTTGATGGACGTGATGATGCCGGAGATGGATGGCTTCGAGGCCACTATCGAGATCCGTAAGGACCCGCGCTGGCGCAAGCTGCCGATCATTGCGGTGACGGCCAAGGCCATGAAGGATGATCAGGAGCGCTGCCTGCAGGCGGGCGCCAATGACTACCTGGCCAAGCCCATCGACCTGGATCGCCTGTTTTCACTGATTCGTGTGTGGTTACCGAAAATGGAACGTATCTAGTGGAGAGCAATCTGACTCGCAATAGTGAGATCGAACTGCGGTTGCTGATCGAGGCGATCTACCTCAAGTACAGCTACGATTTTCGCGATTACTCCGGCGCGTCGATCAAGCGTCGGGTGGGTCATGCGCTGAGCCAGTTCGAGTGCAATACCATCTCGGCCCTGCAGGAAAAAGTCCTGCATGACCCGACTGCGTTCATGCAGCTGCTGCAATTGCTGACGATCCCGGTCAGCGAGATGTTCCGCGACCCTTCGCACTTCCTGGCGATACGCCGCGAGGTAGTGCCGCTGCTCAAGACTTATCCGTCGATCAAGATCTGGATTGCCGGTTGCAGCACCGGTGAAGAGGTCTATTCGATGGCGATCCTGCTGCGTGAAGAGGGCCTGCTCGAGCGCACGATCATCTACGCCACCGATATCAATCCGCGCTCGCTGGAGAAAGCCAAGCAAGGGATTTTCTCGATGGAGAATGTCCGCGCCTACACTTCCAATTACCAGCAGGCCGGTGGCCAGCGGTCGTTCGCCGACTACTACACGGCGGCTTACGGTTACGCGATTTTCGACAAGTCGTTGTGCGAAAACGTGACCTTCGCCGATCACAGCCTGGCAACCGACAGTGTGTTTTCAGAAACTCAATTAATTTCGTGTCGTAACGTATTGATATATTTCAATAAAAAGCTTCAGGATCGAGCCTTCGGTTTGTTTCACGAGTCGCTGTGCCACCGTGGCTTTTTGGTGCTGGGCAGTAAGGAAACCCCGGATTTCTCGGCCTTTGGCAATCAGTTCGAGCCGTTGGTCAAACAAGAACGGATCTACCGCAAAACATGAACAGTGCAACAGCTTTGCCTTCCATAGAAGCGATCGTGATCGGTGCCTCCGCCGGTGGCGTAGAGGCGCTGCTCAATATCCTGGGGCGGCTGCGAGAAGGTTTCGCGCTGCCGATCATCGTAGTCCTGCATTTGCCGAACGAGCGCCGCAGCCAGTTGGCACAAGTCTTCTCCCGGCGCGTGGCCCTGCCGGTGCTGGAGGCCAGCGACAAAACGTCGATTGAAGCCGGAACGCTGTATTTCGCGGCGCCCGGTTATCACTTGTCAGTGGAGCAGGACCGCAGTTTTTCCTTGAGCCTGGAGGACCGCGTGCATTATTCGCGGCCCGCCATCGATTACCTGTTCGAATCCGCCGCCGATGCCTACGGCTCGCGCCTGGCCGCCGTGTTGCTGACCGGCGCCAATCGCGATGGCGCCTTTGGCCTGGCGCAGGTCAAGCGGCATGGCGGCCTGACAATCGTGCAGGACCCCAACGAAGCTCAGGTCGCGACCATGCCGCAGGCAGCGCTGGACATCCAGCAGCCTGACCGCATTCTCTCAATCAACGACATTGGCAGTTTGCTTGTCGAGCTGGAACAAATCGCATGCTAAGTAATATCCCGGCCAAACTGCTGATCGTCGACGATCTGCCGGAGAACCTGTTGGCACTTGAAGCGCTGATCAAGCGCGAAGACCGCATCGTGTACAAGGCACAATCGGCCGACGAAGCCTTGTCGCTGTTGCTGCAACACGAATTCGCCATGGCCATTCTCGATGTGCAGATGCCCGGCATGAACGGCTTTGAACTGGCCGAGTTGATGCGTGGCACGGAGAAGACCAAGAACATCCCGATCGTGTTCGTCAGCGCCGCCGGCCGCGAGCTCAACTATGCGTTCAAGGGCTATGAAAGCGGAGCCGTGGACTTTCTGCACAAGCCGCTGGATATCCATGCGGTCAAGAGCAAGGTCAACGTGTTCGTCGAGTTGTACCGCCAGAGCAAGGCGATGAAGCAGCAGGTCGAAGCCCTGGAGCAGAGCCGCCGCGAGCAGGAAGCGTTGCTCACGCAGTTGCAGAGCACCCAGCTTGAACTGCAGCAGGCCGTGCGCATGCGCGATGACTTCATGTCCATCGTCGCCCACGAAGTGCGCACGCCGCTCAATGGGCTGATTCTCGAAACTCAATTGCGCAAGATGCACCTGGCGCGAGACAACGCCGCCGCGTTCAGCCTCGACAAAATGCACGCCATGGTCGACCGCGACGAACGGCAGATCAAAAGCCTGATCCGCCTGATCGAAGACATGCTCGATGTGTCGCGCATCCGCACCGGCAAGTTGTCGATCCGGCCGACGCTGTTTGATTTGTCGACGCTGGTAAATGGCTTGTTACAGAATTTTGCCCAACAGATCGAGGCCGCCGAAGCCTCCGTTTCCCTCGACGCCGAGCAACCGGTAATCGGCAACTGGGATGAATTCCGCATTGAACAGGTGATTTCCAACCTGCTGACCAACGCCTTGCGTTACGGTGCCAAGAGCCCGATCAACGTGAAGGTGTACAGTGAAAACGGCGAGGCGCGGGTCGAGGTCCGGGATTTCGGGATCGGCATCAGCGAAGAAAACCAGCAACGGATTTTCCAGCAGTTCGAGCGGGTGTCGGCCAAACACGCGGTCGCCGGGCTGGGCCTGGGATTGTTTATTTCCGAACAGATTGTCACCGCCCATGGCGGTACCATTACCGTCGACAGCCGGATTGGCGAAGGCGCCCTGTTTCGCGTTTGTCTGCCGCTGTAGGAAAACAGCCAGATAAACGCAACCTCTGATCGACCCCACGGTCGTATCAGCAGCTATAGACCGAACAAAGGCTTCCCATGAGTGAAGATGCACAAGACGTAGTCCTCGTCGTCGAGGACGAACCGGTAATCCTGATGGTGCTGACAGATTACCTGTCGGGGCAGGGGTATCGCGTGTTGCAGGCGGAAAACGGCGAACAGGCCTTCGATATCCTGTCGAGCAAACCGCACCTGGACATGCTGATTACCGACTTCAGGCTGCCTGGCGGAATCTCCGGCGTGCAGATCGCCGAACCTGCCGTGAAACTGCGACCGGATCTCAAAGTGATCTTTATCAGTGGTTACCCGCAGGAAATCCGTGAGACGGGCAGCCCGATCACCACCAAGGCACCGATCCTGGAAAAACCTTTCGACCTGGATGTGTTGGCGGAAATCATGGAAGAGATGCTTTCCTGATTCCCTGTAGGAGCTGCCGAAGGCTGCGATCCCTTGATCTTGATGTGAATCGCAGCCTTCGGCAGCTCCTGCACAATTGTGTTTCAGGCACTGATCATCTCCCGCACCTTCGCCGTCAACAGGTCGAAGGTGAACGGTTTGGTGATCATCTGCATGCCTGGGTCGAGGAAACCGCCGCGCACCGCCGCGTGCTCGGCGTAGCCGGTGATGAACAAAACCTTGAGCTCAGGCCGGTATTGCCGGCCTATTTCCGCCAGTTGCCGGCCATTCATGCCGGGTAACCCGACATCGCTGATCATCAGATCGATACGTTGCCCCGAGTCGAGAATCGGCATCGCGCCGTCCGCATCGCCGGCCTCGACGAAGGCGTATCCCAGTTCGCTCAGTACGGTACTCACCAACACCCGCACCGCCGGATCATCTTCGACGATCAGCACCGTTTCACCATTTTGCGCGAAGAGCGGATGCTGGCTATCGACCGGACTTTCTTGCAGTGGCTCGCCACCGAAGCGCGGCAAGAACAGGTTCACGGTGGTGCCTTCACCCTCTTTGCTTTGAATCGCCACGTGGCCCCGCGATTGTTTGCTGAAGCCATAGATCATCGACAAGCCAAGACCGGTGCCTTGGCCGATCGGCTTGGTGGTGAAGAACGGATCGAAGACGCGGTTGATGATGCTTTGCGGCATGCCGCAGCCATTGTCCGTGACGCTGAGCACCACGTAATCCCCCGGTTCGAGGTTGCTGTGGGCTTCGGTGAAGTCGGCGTTCAGACGCTGGTTAGAGGTTTGCACCACCAGCCTTCCGCCATCGGGCATGGCGTCGCGGGCATTGATGACCAGGTTGAGCAGGGCGCTTTCCAGTTGATTGGGGTCGGCCTCGGCCACCCATAACTGCTCGCACAACTGCATGTCCAGGCGAATGCTTTCGTTGATGCTGCGCTGCAGCAGTTCACCCATGGACACCACCAGGGTGTTCATTTCCACGGGTTTGGAATCCAGCGATTGGCGACGGGAAAACGCCAATAGCCGGTGAGTCAAGCCGGCGGCACGGTTGGCGGACGTCACCCCCAGATCGATCAGACTGTCCAGATCTTCAGTGCGGCCACGACTCAGGCGCCGACGCAGAAGCTCCAGACTGCCGATGATCCCGGTCAGCATGTTGTTGAAGTCGTGGGCAATACCGCCGGTGAGTTGGCCGACCGCTTCCATTTTCTGCGACTGGCGCAGCACTTCCTCGTTTTGGCGCAGTTGAGCGGTGCGCTCTTCAACCTGTTGCTCGAGGGTTTCCAGAGTGTTTTGCAGGCGCAATTCGCTTTGACTCAAGTCCACCAGCCGATCCCTGGCTTCATACTGTCGTCGTCGGCCACGCAGGGCGGTGGTCACCAGGCTGACCAAGGTCTCAGGATGAAAAGGCCGTTCGAGGAACGTGACGTTGCCCAGTAGCGGGCCGAAGCGTGAGGCGGGGTTCTGCTCCGGGCCGCCGTGATGCGTCAGCAACACAATCGGCAGATCCGACCAGGCCGGCTGTTGCTCTATCAGCACTAAAAGCGGTTGGAGATCAGTGCCAAGCAAGGCTTCGGAGGAAATCAGCAGCAAACCCGCGCCTTGTTCCAGTTCCGTACATAGCCCAATCAGATCAGCACTGATGACCCCATCGAAACCTGCCTCTTTGAGCAGCATCAGCGCAATCTGACTGTCACGTCCCAGCGGCGCGAGAATGATCGCGCGCTCGGACGTTGCTGGCTGAGGCATCACGGCGCTTCATCCCCGAGCAAGGGAATGCTCGCACCCAGGTAAGTCGGAACGCCGCGCAACACGCCCTGGAATGCTTCCAGCGGTTCACCGATGGTCATGCCTGTCGAGCTGATGCGATATTCACGGATGGTCGACTCATGGCTGCCGGTTCGTTTCTTGATGATCGAAATCGCTCGGCGCACTTTGCCCAACGCTTCGAAATAGCGCAGCAGAATCACCGTGTCCGCCAGATACGTGATGTCGACTGGCGCCTGCATGTCGCCGACCAGGCCATGCTGGGCAACGGTCATGAAGGTCGCGGCGCCCTTTCGGTTGAGGTACAGCAGCAACTCGTGCATGTGCAAGACCAGGGCGTTTTCTTCAGGCATCGCCGCTTGATAGCCGTTGATGCTGTCGATCACCACGGTTTTGATCTCGCCTTCATCGACGGCGCGCCGCACGCGGTGGGAAAACTCGCCGGGGGACAATTCGGCAGCGTCCACTTGCTCGATCAACAGGTTGCCGGTGTCTTGCAGTGCCTGCAGGTCGATGCCCATGTTCTTCATGCGTTCGAACAGCAAACCGAGCTCTTCATCGAAGATGAACAATGCGGCTTTCTCGCCACGGGCCACGGCCGCCGAAGCGAAGATCATGGCGATCAGGGATTTGCCGGTGCCGGCCGGGCCCAGTATCAATGTGCTGGAGCCGGTTTCGATGCCGCCGCCGAGCAAGGCGTCCATTGCCTTGATGCCGCTGGTCAACTGTTGGCGCAAGTAGGCGCCTCGATGCTCGGCGGCCACCAGGCGCGGAAACACATGCACGCCGTCGCCCATGATGGTGAAGTCATGGAAGCCGCCACGGTACTTCTGGCCGCGATACTTCACCACACGAATACGCCGCCGTTCGGCGCCGTAGTTTGGGGTCAGTTCCTCCAGACGAATCACCCCGTGGGCAACGCTGTGCACGGTTTTGTCGAGGGATTCGGTGGTCAGATCGTCAAGCAGCACGACGGTGGCGTCGTAGCGTACGAAGTAGTGCTTGATCGCGAGGATCTGACGGCGATAGCGCAGGGAGCTTTGCGCCAGCAAGCGGATCTCGGACAGGCTGTCGAGCACCACGCGAGACGGCTTGAACCGCTCGACCACTTCGAAAATCTGCCGGGTGGCTTCACCCAGCTCAAGGTCCGAGGAGTACAGCAGCGATTGCTGATGCTCGGCATTGAGCAGGTTTTCCGGCGGCGTCAGTTCGAAGATACAGACGTTGTCGTCCAGTTCCCAACCGTGGGAGCGCGCACCCTGGCGCAATTCGCGCTCGGTTTCGGACAGGGTGATGTACAACGAGCGCTCGCCGGCTCTGGCACCGGCTAACAGAAAGTGCAGGGCGACCGTAGTCTTGCCGGTGCCTGGCTCACCTTCGAGCAAAAACACATGGCCGCGGGACAATCCGCCACTGAGGATGTCATCGAGGCCCTCGATGCCGGTGGCGGCTTTTGCGCTGATCAACTCGTTGGATGTAGACAAAAAATGCCCTCTCTTGACTAAGGGGAACGAGGCAACTGGCACGAGTGCCACTATGGGCTGCCTGTTTCACTTGACCCTTGGCCGAGACGAGCGTTCAACCTTTTATGCTGGAGTTAATTGTTAAGCAAAAGAACCAAAGCAAAGATCGCAGCCTTCGGCAGCTCCTACAGGTTGATCATATTTCTCTGCAGGAGCTGCCGAAGGCTGCGATCTTTGCTTTACAGGCCCTGCTGCAAGGCAGGATCGTCGGGATTGAGCTGTTCGAGTTGGGCCAACAGAATCTGCACGTTCTGCAACTGGCCGCTTTCCTTCCAGTAATTGATCAGCAGCACCCGCGCCCGGCGATCGTTCGGGTGGCGCTGGACGATTTCCTGCAACTGCTTCTGCGCCGCTTCCAGTTCCTGCTCGCCATGCAGCGTGGTTGCCAGGTCATAGCGGTAATCCTTGTTGTCCGGCTCCAGCTCTACGGCTTTCGAAAGGCCCAGCAAGGCGAATTCGCTTTGGTCGTGATGCAGCAACCAGAGTCCCAGGGCGTGTTGCAAATAGGCTGAGTCAGGCTGCGCCTTGAGTTGTTTGGCCAATAGTTGTCGGGCGGCGTCGTTCTGGCCCAGTTTGTCCAGCACTTCGATCTGCATCACGAGCGCCGGCAGGTTGTCTGGCGCAAGGCGCAAGGTGTTGTCCAGCGCCTGCTGGGCTTCCTTGAATTCGGCATTGTGCAGATACAGGCGGGCCAGCTGATATTCGTTTTGAGCACTTTGCGGTGCATTTTTCAGCACTTGCTGCCAGGCATCGATGGCTTGCTCCAACGGCCCGAAATACAAGCCAAGATCATCCGGCGACAACCCCAGCAATGCGTTGACCGCAGCAAAGCGTACGTTCTGGTCGCTGTCATCGAGCAGCGGCCCCAGCAAGAGGCTGCGCTGACCGCTGGGTACCAGGCCGCTGATACTTTTGATCGCGGCAATGCGCACATCGGGCGACTCATGCTGCAAGTCGGCATCCGCCAGTTTCAGGGCGACGGAACTGGGGTAATTGGGCAATTCGGCATGCAGCCAGACGCGACGCTTGGGCGAAATATCAGGTCGCGCCAATTGTTGGTAAAGCACCCGCGCGGCCCCCGGCTGCCCGTTGCGTGCTGCCGCCAGTGCCTCGCTGTAACCGCGCTTGATCGCCTCCGGCACCACGGGGGTTGTACTGCGCAGGAACGCCCACGCAAGGCCGATGGCAATCAGGATAGACAGGCTGATGAGCAGGTTGCGGCGGGACTTGGGCATGCAGAATCCGGGAGCTGGCAAGCTTTGGCAAAGTTGCCAGCTTCGGTCAGGTGGGGCTGTGAGTCAAACAATAGGCGATTTATGAAAGAGGTATTTCTGGTGCCTGAATAAACTTGATCAAGGTAACTTTGACGGAAAAGAAGAAATGCCACCTGCCTTGAATGCAACGAGTACCGGGGGCGTGTGGTCACGCTCGACATCCAATGTCGGGGCACAGCCGCGAACCTCAACTTCAAATACTGTCCTGGCTGCCGGCAACAGTACTGGTCGCCTACGACTTCCTGTTACCGACCATTTGCCGGCTCGTATTGCGCCGGACAGTGACATTGCGCCTCCGGTACTCGACTGCTCCTCATTGACGTTCAAGCCAGTGTTTGTCAATCAGGCCGATCTTGATCAGCGATGGGCAGCACTCAAACAATATTTGACGAGTGCAACGCTCCCGGAGCAGGAAATACTCGATATGCTCAGTAGCGGCATTCTGCAAACGGACACCGGCAAGGCCATGAGCGGATTGTTTGCCAGTGCAATGCTGCGTTCAATCCGGCGGCCATCGACGCTGAGCAAGGCAAGACTGAAGAACATGGTTGATGTGCTCTGCCATCTTCCACCGAGTCAATGGCAAGCAGCGCTTGGAGAAAAAACAAGGTTTTCGAGTGACCAAGGCGCGAAGGGTGTTGTCGATTACATCCAGTCCAGGCTGGATATTTCGAGCGCACTTCTGAGCCGGAAAATTGCAGGTAAGGAGTTGGTGTCCGATGCACAGTGGGAAGCCATCAAGAGCATAACCCAGGATACCAGGCAATATGTGTGCTCCATTAACGCCGATCTCTTCAGCGCGTGGCTGATGCTCAAGGACGACTGTGAACTGCGTCCTTCACCCAAGGATGCGCTAAAGAACCTGACTGAGTTGATCGCTGCATTTAGTAATACATTGCCGGGAAACGATCACTTTGTTGATAAGGTCGAGGCCGTCTGCGATCAGTTCAAGCCCGGTTATCAGGGTGTTTCACCTGCGCCAATGGAAGGGAAACCAGATGCATTGATTTCACTGAGGTTTAACAGACCGCTGAAGTCGGAAGTCCGCTCTGGAGCCGATAACGTTGAGCCGTTATTGAAGCCAATCCAGCCACAAGATCCCGCTCCGACGTTGCTGGGTGACTTTCAACGTTTTGAGTCCCACGCTAACTTTTACACGAGCGCTGGTAACTCGGGTCCACGTATACCCGAGAGTTTTGCAGGTAAATTTTTGTACGTCTGCAATGCACTGGATACTTTCGGCGCTTTAAAACTGGACAGTAGCCATATATCAACCGGCCGACCGCTCGATTTTTCAGGCAAACCCGAGACTGAGGGTGGGATCAGCAATTTGCAGGCGCCGTCGATTGATTTTTCTGGACCTCAATCCGATGCGACGCCCATTACGGTTCTGTCGCCGGCTACATTAAGGCAATTCGCAGCGCAAGTAGACGACATTTTCAACCGGGTCTTGAGCAGCATTACTCCCTGGAGCAGTGCCTATGCCGACGAGCTTGATGAAGTTGTGGTCATGCTCAATCAAAAGGACAAAGACCTGACAGCCGAGGGTTCGGTTTGGTCCAGCTTGCCAGACACTGCAGTATTGGGAGAGCAATTGCGCGATTGGCTCGCCAGGATGAGTGGCCGCTTACTCGATTCGGGCGTTGCGGTGTTGAGTCAAACGGGTAACTTGATTGAGCGTAATCCGGGACGTTCCTTGGCTACGTTTAGCCTTTATGTCGCGCTGACGAATCTATACAACCATTGGTTTCTGCCTGACGTTAAAGATTGGGTTGACCCTTTGGCAGGCGTAGCTCCCGAACCGGACGATACGCCGGATGAGGCGTTTTTTATCTTTGAAAAAACACTCGAAGGCATTGATGAGATATTTGAAGAGCTACCGGAATTTGCTGACGCGGTGAGAAATCGTATCAGCGAGTCGGAATATCTGGACCCTTCTGATGACCCACAACTAATAGAAGATATCGAGGCAATTCTGCAACAGTCTGTACCTGGAATGGGAACTGTGACCTATCAGGATTATCTGCAAGATGTCATCGAGTTGGCCCGTTTAGACGCACAAAGTGAGTTCGAGATTGGGCCAGAGAATGATTCAGCGACCTTCCCTGAGCCCACTCAAAATAGTGTATCGACTCTGGACGCAGCAACCGCCAAAGCGCGTAATAAACGTAGCGGGGAGGAGGATGCGGCGCCTTCCAGCTTGAAAAAAGCAGTGAGTGAAGTGTCCGCACCTGTATCGGCACCTGCACATTGGCTGATCGAGGCGGGGCAACGCTCATTAAATGCGGACGATTCAGCGACAGTGGGTGAAAAAAACACCGCAGATGTCATGGTCGGTCAGGCGGCGGAAAGCTTTATAAAGGCTCTTGATGATCTGCAGTTGATTTCAGACCCCTCGATATTTATACGCACTGTCATTGACGAAGCGATTGCCAGCTCTAATCTGCCCGCACATCTAAAATTCAGACTTAATTTCAAAAAAAAATTCAAGGTTGAATTTAGGCTGCGCCGTACGGAAAGGGAGATTCACAAGCCTCTCTATCAATATCGATATAAAGAATTTGACCTTGCTCAGCTATTTGCGGGGCAACACAAGAAAGAAAAATCTGGGCGTGAGGAAATTACCATATCCTGGCCAGATGGATGCACCGGAGAATTTAAAGCCACAGTAGAGCAGAACGATTTCGAAGCCGCCTACAAATTGAAAAAAGATGAGGTGCTTTCTCAGCCTGGAATATTTGAGCTTTGGAAGCTTGATAAGCAGAATGAACTGCGAAGAATTCTCAAGGTTTATCTGCAACAACCAGGGCTCTCGGCCGAAAACCAAAAGATTGCCAACGATTTTCTTGATGGCAAATTCAAAGCCCAGACGATATCTATTCGTGACGGGGCTCTAAGCACGCCGGATGAAGTGAGTAACGCGCTCTATCTACGCGGTCCCAAGGGTTCTCCCGGGTTGTTTGTGTTTTTTGGAGTTAATAGCACTGTTATCGAGTACCCCCTTGATTTGTTGCAAGGAACGAAGTCAATAGAAAAATTTCCGGAGCTCAGAGACCAATTATCCAAGCGAATATCCCTAAAGGAATTTTTGGGGCGTGACGCTAGCGATTTCAAATACAATCTGGGTGGTTTTTATCCAGCAAATTCGAAGATTGAAAAACCTGGTTTTTTCGATTTTTTTCGCTTTGATTCTAAAATATTTGATCACATCGACTACAAAATAGCATATGACCCTATTCTATTTGGATGGGAAGACAGCGCGGCAGAGCCGATTTTTACAGAACTCTTCAAGCGACAGATTGAACAAGTAACCATCGGTATCGACATACTAAGCTCTACCTCAAACGAGCGCATTACCGATGCGATATTGCAGTTTGTAGCTGATGCGCTGGCGATGCTGGCGACTTGTACAGCATTTCTGCCCGGGCCGGGTGCTGTAACCGCGGGTTTGTCCATGCTGTTTGGTTTCGGATCTGCGGGAACTGACTTCGTAAGAGGTGAACTGGAAGACGATCAAGAGCTTGCGGCGCAGCATAAAGCCAACGCCTTGCGCGGAGCAGTTTTTGAGCTGATCGGGCCCTTTGTTAGCAAACGAATAGGTAAAGTCTTATCAGGTCGTGAAAAGTCCCGAATTCACTCAGAGATTTTTAATCGCTTGAGGTCATCAGGGCGCCTACCTGATGATGTCGCTAAATACATTCCGATAAAAAAGTCCCGCCCAGCCATTATTAAAAAAGCTCAAAAGCTGCCTAAGTGGATCCCGCCTGTCGCGAAGGATAGTTTTGAGATCAACTCGGTGGTTAACAGGAAGTTCATCAATTATCGCACTGCGAATAGAATGAATCGTTTGGGAGAAGGCCCAGAGGTTGCGCAAAAACTAATGGATACGACCGGCATTACGTATTATGCAGGCCCCGAAAAAGGCTACGTGTATAAAGGCGTGGTCATGCGTGGAGACATGAGGCCTCCAAGCGAAGTTTTTTCAGAGGGGTTCCAATTGCGCACCTCTGTATCCGACATCAATCAGGTGAATGGAATGCGGGGAGGATTTGGCGGCGGGAAAGATGCACTCGATCCTGATGGTATGGGAATATCGACGTCGGCTTTTTACAAGAAAAGTGGCGCAGGTGCCTATCAATATGGCGGCGCAAAAGGTGGTTACACCTACGTGATCAACGGTAAGGACCTTGAAGGGTTTCATCTGTATCGCAACCACAATCTGGCGGCTCATCCGCGCTCAAGGCTGGGATTCGAACCTCTCGAAATCAACTACGGAACGAACATTCCACCGTCAAAAATACTGGGCGCCTACGATGCAAATGGTGTTTTTTATCCAAACCCAAACGCCCTGGCCGGCAACATCGCGTCAAGCACGCCACCGGCGCCACCGATGAGAAACCCGGCGCCTAAAAAATCGAGGAAGGCGAATACAACAACCACCTCACCAACAACCCGCAGTTGAAAGGCGAGGCGAGAGCAAACCAGGGTCCGGATGAATAACCTGGACCTGCTTCAACACTGATACCTGTCGAGGCCTCCAGCAATGACTACGCTTGCTGGAGGTGCCTCGACGAGCAGTCCCATGCAAGCGTTGCTGCAATATTTCAAAGCGATCCTCCACCCCAGCCCCGGGGTGTTGCTGTTTGCCTTGCGAACCATCGCGGCCGGGCTGTTGACCCTGTACCTGGCGTTTTTGTTTGATCTTGAACAACCCAAATGGTCAATCATGGCCGTGGTCATCATCAGCCAGCCGTTGGGTGGCATGGTCTTGGCCCGCAGTTTTGGTCAGGTTATCGGCACCACCGTGGGTGCGGCGGTGGCCGTGATGATCATGGCCATCTTTCCTCAGGCACCAGTGCCTTTTCTGATTACCTTGTCCCTGTGGCTGGCGCTGTGCACTGCCGGTGGCACTTTACTTCGCTACACCAGTTCCCAGGCGTTTGTGCTCAGCGGCTATACGGCGGTGGTGGTTGGATTGTTGGCGGTCCCTGATCAGGACGGCACCTTTTTGCTGGCCGTGACCCGGGTGACCGAGACGCTACTGGCGGTGGCTTGCGTCTGCGTCGTCAGCTTGCTGACCGCGCGCCCGGAGGCCGTGGCCAAGGATTATTTCGCCCGTATCGATCAGGTGATCAAACTGCTGGCGACCCATGCCAGTGCAGTCATTCGTACCGAGGAAAGCGAAGAAGACTTCCATCGTCGGCAAATGCAGCTGCTGGGTCAGATCAGCGCACTGGAAGGGGTACGTCGGCATCTGTATTACGACGCACCGCGTTTACGCAGTGCCGACGACCTGGTGCAGTTGCTCGGCAATCAACTGGTGCTGCTGACGGCGCGGCTCACCGCGTTGCGCCATCAGCGTGAGCTGTTGCTGGCGCGCTGGGAAGGCGAGATACCTGAAGAGATTCGGCTGTTACTCAGCGAAGAATTGGTTTTTCTCGATGAACTGGCGCGCCAGGGACGTGCGCTACCGGCCGAACAACGACGGCAGTTTTCGCTGTTGCAGCAGCGTTTCGATGCACTGGCTTACCGTTCGGAACAACTGGTTGAGCCCCTAAAGGCCACCTTGCGCTCGCTGTCCTGGTCTTTGCGCTGGGAACAGGCGCGCATGCTGCAGCAACTTGAGACGATTCTGGAGTTGAGCGATGTGATCCAGAGCGGGCGCGGGGCCAGCAGCGTCTATCGCGGCCAAAGCAACCCGCTGCACCTGGATTTCACCCTGGCAACGATGAATGCCATCCGCGCGTATTGTGCGCTGATGGTGGCCGGCCTGATCTGGATCGAAACCGGTTGGGACGGCGCCCGGGGCGGGATGGTTGTAACGGGGATTCTTTGCTCGCTGATGGCGACGTTTCCCCGGCCGTTGCTGGCTGTGCAGAGTTATGCGCGCGGATTGGGATTGGCGCTGGTGGTGTCGGCGGTGCTGCAATTTGCGCTGGTGCCGATGATCAGCAGTTTCGAGTTGTTGGCCTTGTTGTTGGTGCCATTGCTGTATGCCGTTGCGGTGGGGTTGTCCAGTCCGCCCACTACGGGGACGGGGATCGGTCTGGGATTGACCACGTTTTTGCTGTTGGGGCCGCAAAATACCGGATTGGGGCAGAACACTGCGATCCAATGGTTCGAATTTGCCGGTGCCTATGTCTGCGCCGCCACGCTGGCGTTGAGCGTCTACGCGTTGATCTTCCCGTTCAGGCCGGTGCTGCGTATGCGTCGGCTGTACCAAGAGAATTGCGAGCAGGTCAATGCCTTGCTGAAAACCCCGCCTACCGATGACAACCAGTTTGCCTTCGAGAGCCGTATGGTCGACCGCCTGACCATGATGCTCGGCCTGTTGCCCGCCATCCAGGACAAGCCCGCGCGCGACCTGTTCGAAGTCAGTCTCGGTTGCATGGCGCTGGGCATCGCCTTGAACCAGCTCAGGCAGCAGGCGCAAGGCAACGCGCTGCTGAGCCAACAAACGCAAGAACGGTTGGCCGCCACCGTTCGGGAAACCGGGCGACTGGTCGCCGGTCGGCCGAATATCGAGGTCGATCGTGTGCTTGAAAACCTGCATACCCTCGGCGATGAACTCGACACGCTGCATTCCAGCGTCCATGAACACCTGTGGTCAGTGTTTCGCATGCGCGTGGCGTTGCTGATCGTGGTGTCATTCCTGGAGCGGCACCGGCGCCATTTCGAAACCGAAGCACCCCAAGGAGAACCCACACTTGCCCATTGATCTGGAAATAGGCGGTGTCTACCTGCCGCCGATTGCCCAGGCATTGCTGCTGGGCCTGCCGATTTTCCTGGTGCTGGACTGGACTCTGCGACGCCTCGGCGTGCTGCGATTCGTCTGGCATGAAGCCTTGTTTGAAGGCGCGCTGTACGCCTGTATATGCGCAACGCTGATTCTGCTGATGGGAGCCTGATGCCTTGAAGAAGATCCTCGCCCACCTCTCGACATTGGCCGTGGTCCTGCTGGCTTTTGTGCTCGGATGGTTTGCCTGGGAGCATTACACCCGTGCGCCCTGGACCCGGGATGCGCGGGTGCGCGCCGATGTGGTGACCTTGTCCGCCGATGTCGCCGGACGAATCGTCAAACTCAACGTGCAAGACAACCAGCATGTGGACAAGGGCCAACTGTTACTCGAAATCGATCCCTCGCGCTACGCCCTGGCGGTGGAACATGCCAGGCGAGCAGTGGAAGTGTCGAAGGCGTCGCTGGGACAGTCGGAAGCAACGATTGTCGCCAGCCAGGCGTTGCTCAGGCAGCGGCAGAGCGAGGAACGGCGACGGCGGACGCTCAAGGAACGTTCGGCGATTTCCGGCGAAGAATGGGAAAAAGCCAATACCGATGTGTCCGTGGCCGAGGCCGATTTGCTGCGCAACCAGGCCAACCTGGGTTTTGCCCAGGCCAACGTGCAACTGGCGATCGCTGCATTGGCCGAGGCTGAACACGATCTTGAGCGAACGCGGGTGGAATCGCCGGTCAGCGGCTATGTCACGAATCTGTTGACCCGCCAGGGTGACTACGCGACAGCGGGCGGTCCGCTGGTGGCATTGGTGGACAGCGATTCGTTTTATGTCAGCGGCTACTTCGAAGAAACCAAGCTGCCACGAATCGGCGAGGGCGACCGCGTCGATATCGAGTTGATGAGTGGCGAGCGTTTTGGCGGCACCGTGCAAAGCATCGCCTTCGCCATCGCCGACCGCGAAAACCTGCCGGGCGGGCGTTTGCTGGCCAACATCAACCCCAGCTACACCTGGGTCAAACTGGCGCAGCGGGTGCCGGTGCGGATCAAGATCGATGGGGATTATGCGGGTAAGGACAAGTTGCGGGCGGGGACGACGGCGACGGTGACCGTGCAGGAAGACCACAATTCTCAGGTTCACCCTTGAACCCTGTGGGAGCGGGCTTGCCCGCGATAGCGGTGGATCAGTCACCTCAATGTTGAATGTGCCTACGTCATCGCGGGCAAGCCCGCTCCCACAGGTGACGATGGTGAATTCAATATTCAGCAGGCAAAAAAAGCCCCGCGACCGAATGATACGCGGGGCAAAAAAATTGGTTGGTTGCGGCCAACCAAAGGAGCTCTTTAGAAAACCGTATTACTTGCTGGCGACCGTCTCCGGTTGCCAGCCGCCACCGAGGGCCTTGTAGATCGCGACGATGCCGCGATACAAATCGACTTCGGCCTGGGCCTGCGTATCTTCGGCCGCCAGACGTTCACGCTGCGCATCCAGCAGCACCAGGAAGTCGGCAGTGCCTTCGCGATAGCGGATCTCGGCGAGGTTGGCAGCGGAACGGCTGGACTCACTCTGACGAATCAGCGAAATCAGTCGCTGCTGACGTTTGCCGTAATCGCTGAAGGCGTTTTCCGATTCTTCCAGCGCCAGTAGCACTTGCTGCTCGTAGGTCGCAAGCGCGCCTTCGGCATCGGCATCGGCGCCACGCAAACGGGCGCGCACACTGCCTAAATCAAATGCTGCCCAGGTAATGCTCGGGCCAAGCGCCCAGGCATTGGCCGCAGAGGAACCAATCTGCGAACCACGCCCGGCGGTGAAACCGAGGAAGCCACTGAGGCTGACACGCGGGAACAGATCAGCCTTGGCTACGCCAATCCGCGCCGTGGCCGAGGCCAGTTTGCGTTCGGCGCTGAGGATGTCCGGACGACGTTGCAGCAGTTCACCCGGATCACCGATCGGCAGAGCCTTGGCAATCGCCGGCAAGTCTTTCGGGCTCAGGTCCACGGTCAACTTGTCCGGGCGCTCACCCAGCAACGTGGCGATGCGGTTTTTCTGCCGCACCTGCTCGGCCTGCAATTGCGGCACGCTGGCTTCGACCGAGGCCAAACGCGCATCGGCGCGTTCCACGTCCAGCTGATCGCCGACACCGGCATCACGCAGGCTGATGGTGATCTTGCGCGACTCCTGCTGGTTCTCCAGGT
>RCUS01000902.1_pt1 | contig 17131 bp, 12 predicted proteins | sample 2166221 | NCBI WGS metagenome assembly RCUS01 (sample SAMN09932758, study PRJNA488358) | compost metagenome | isolation source: compost soil in cyclohexanecarboxylic | place: Germany: Experimental Botanical Garden | reverse complement strand
CAGACAAGTGTGGCTGCCGATATAGCCGCAACCGCCGGTCACCAGTACTCTCATCTTCTTCTCCACCGTTCGCGCCTCACGCAAGGAAAGCCTGAGCAGGAGTCTAGCCGAGGGGCTGACGGGTAAACTGTGAACCGGTTAACAAATAGATGGAAACGTTTACATATCCTTGTGTGGCGATAAATGCATCGACATGGTTTTCCCCCCTGTTATCAGTGACATTGCTCGGTATAATGGCGCCATATCGAACCGTGAAATAAGTGAAAACAGCATGAGCACCATCAAGGATGTCGCCCGTTTGGCCAACGTATCGGTGGCAACGGTTTCACGGGTGATGAACAACTCACCCAAGGCCAGTGCCGCCTCCCGCGAGGTGGTGCAGAAGGCCATGGCCGAACTGGGCTACACCCCCAACGCCAACGCCCGAGCCCTGGTCAGCCAGACCTGCGATACCATGGGTGTGGTGGTCGGTGACGTGGCAGATCCCTTCTTCGGGGCTCTGGTCAAGGGGGTCGCCGGGGTGGCGGTGGAACAGGGGCTGCACCTGCTGATGGGAAATGGTTTTCACCGCGCCCAGCAGGAGCGGGAAGCCATCGATCTGCTGATCGGCAAGCGCTGCGAGGCGCTGGTGGTGCACAGCAAGGCGCTCAGCGACGAGGAGCTCATCGACTATGCCCTGCGGGCCCCTGGCATGGTGCTGATCAACCGCGACATTCCGGGTCTGAGGGGCCGCTGCATCGCCCTCAACAACCGGCAGGGGGCCGCCACCGCGACCCGCCATCTGCTGGAACTGGGGCATCGCCACATCGCCTTCCTCAGTTCGGATCATGCCATCGAGGATGCCATGCTGCGCCATCAGGGTTATCAGGATGCCCTGGCCGAGGCGGGTCTGAGCGCCGATCCCGAGCTGGTGGAGAGCGGCATGCCCAATGAAGAGGGCGGCGAGCGCGCCATGCTCAACCTGCTGGCCAAGGGGTTGCCCATCACGGCGGTGGTGGCCTACAACGATGCCATGGCGGCAGGCGCCATCTCGGTACTGGCAGACAATGGTCTCAAGGTGCCTGAAGAGGTCTCGGTGGTGGGCTTCGATGACATCATCTATGCCAGATACCTGAGGCCCAAGCTCTCCACCATGCGTTATCCCATCGAACTGATGGCCGCCCAAGCCGCCAAGCTGGCGTTGCAACTCGCCGCAGGGGAGAGCGAGACGGTGCAGAGCCGGATCTACACCCCGACCCTTATCAACCGCCACTCGGTGGCGCCCGTCAGGCTCTGATCGTTGCGTCTCCTTGCCGCCGTCATGGCGGTGGCGTGACGGCGGTTGGGGCATGTCTACTGGCTCATGCTGCTGCTAAGCGCCCCAGTCTCTAATCAACCGCCACTCGGTCGTACCCATCGGGTGTGCCCTCTGCCTCTGCCTCTGCCTCTGCCTCTGCCTCTGCCTCTGCCTCTGCCTCTGTCATGGCGGTGGAGTGGGGACTGAGGCACCGATAGACGCCCACGCCCCTGTTCAACTGCCGCTTGATGGCGCCCGCCTGTCTCTGCTCAACCGCCTTCCGATGGCATTCCCCAGACTCTGAAGGTGATGTTTCTTGCCGCCTTCTGACGGTGGATTGGAGGCAGTTGAGTAGCCGCCTCTGATGACTTGCCCTAAAAGTCGCCATTCGAAACTCAATATCTCTCTTTTTCCACGGTTCCCCCGTCCGGATCATCCTGTTTCAGCCTGACTATCCTACGGAGCGATCTTTTACCCTCATTTAGCTAATTTTTACTCTGTTTTACTTAACAAAACAGGTGTAATCGTTTACATCTGTGTGAGCGGGATCGCCGATCATCGGGCAAAACTCCCCTACACTGCATGCGTTATCGGCGTTCATGCAGGGAGAGAGAAGAATGCTCAGGGAGATAGTGGCCCGTCAGGACTGGCAGACCCAGGCGATTACCTCGGTGAATCGTCTGCCTGCCCATACCCCCTTGTTCAGCTGGCGCAGCGAGGCCGATGCCCGTGCCGGGCTCCCTTCGCCGTCCCGCATGCTGCTCGACGGCGACTGGCGTTTCTCCTTCTTCGGGGCCCCCGAGCTGGTGCCCGAGGAGTGGCTGAACGAGGATCTGCCCGACTCGACCCTCATCAGGGTACCTGGCAACTGGCAACTGCAGGGGTTTGATCGCCCCATCTATACCAACATCAAGTACCCCTTCCCCTGCGATCCGCCCCGGGTGCCGGCAGAGAATCCCACCGGTTGCTATTCCCGCGAGTTTGAACTGTCCGCCGACTGGCTGGCCAGCGGTCAGACCCGCATCATCTTCGACGGGGTGGACAGCGCCTTCCATCTGTTCTGCAACGGCCGCTGGGTCGGTTACTCCCAGGACAGCAGACTGCCCGCCGAATTCGATCTCGGCGACTTCCTGCAGGCAGGCACCAACCGGCTGGCCGTGCTGGTGCTGCGCTGGTCCGATGGCTCCTATCTGGAGGATCAGGACATGTGGCGCATGAGCGGCATCTTCCGCTCTGTCAGCCTGTTGCACAAACCCGAGCGCCGGCTGCTGGACGTGCGGCTGACCCCGGTGCTGGACGCCTGCTACCGGGATGCCCGTCTCAAGGTGGCGCTGCAGGTCAATGAAGGCGCCGGGCTGGCGGTGGAGGCGAACCTCTATTTCGGTGAGCAGCCGGTTGCCCGCCTGCGTCAGCCCCTCGGTACCGGCCCCATCGACGAGAAGGGTGCCTACACAGACAGAGCCGAGCTGTGGCTGGAGGTCGCGGCTCCCCACAAGTGGAGCGCCGAGACGCCGCATCTGTATCGACTAACCCTGACCCTGCTGGACGAGCAGGACGAGCCCATCGAGAGCGAGGCCCATGACGTGGGTTTTCGGGCGGTGGAGATCAAGGGCGGCTTGCTGAGGGTCAACGGCCAACCGCTGCTCATTCGCGGCGCCAATCGCCACGAACACGATCCCGCCCTGGGCCATGTGGTGACCCCGGCCGCCATGGAGCAGGATCTGCGGTTGATGAAGCAGCACAACTTCAACGCGGTGCGCTGCTCCCACTACCCCAATCATCCCGAGTTCTACCAACTGTGTGACCGGCTCGGCCTCTATGTGGTGGACGAGGCGAACCTGGAGACCCACGGCATGACCCCCATGGGGCGGCTGGCACAGGATCCCGCCTGGAGCAACGCCTTCCTCGAGCGGGTCACCCGCATGGTGGCGCGTGACTTCAATCACCCCAGCATCATCATCTGGTCGCTGGGCAACGAATCCGGCTATGGTCCGGCCCATGACGCAATGTACCAGTGGGTCAAACGGGCCGATCCGAGCCGCGCGGTCCAGTACGAAGGGGGTGGAGCCGATACCCCGGCCACCGACATCATCTGCCCCATGTATGCCCGCACCCATCAGGATCAGCCTTTCCCGGCTGTGCCCAAGTGGGCGCTGGCCAAGTGGATAGGTCTGCCGGAAGAGACCCGACCGCTGATCCTCTGCGAATATGCCCACGCCATGGGCAACAGCCTGGGGGGTTACGCCCACTACTGGCAGGCGTTTCGCGATCATCCCCGTCTGCAAGGCGGTTTCGTGTGGGATTGGGTGGATCAGGGACTAGACAAGAAGGCCGATGATGGCCGTCATTTCTGGGCCTATGGTGGTGATTTCGGCGATCTTCCCAACGATCGCCAGTTCTGCTGCAACGGCCTGCTGTTCCCCGATCGCACGCCGCATCCCGCCTTGTTCGAGGCCAAGCGGGCCCAGCAACCCTTCGTGCTGTCCTTGGTAGGCCAGAAGCCGCTGACGGTGGAGGTCCATAGCGAATACCTGTTCCGCCCCACGGACAACGAAGTGCTGCGCTGGCAGTTGCTGGAGGACGGAGTGGTGCTGAGCCAGGGCGAGTGCCCGCTCGCGCTCGCGCCTCAGGAACGGGCAACGCTGACCCTGCTGGAGCGGCTGCCCGGCTTTGCCGCGGGCGCCCTCGCCTGGCTGGATCTGGCCATAGTGCAGCCCACCGCCACGGCCTGGGCCGGGGCGGGTCACGAGGTGGCGCGCCAGCAATGCATGCTGCCGACTCCTCTGGCCATGCCCGTTACCCGGGCTCCCGCCCCCTTGAGCGAGCAGCCTGACCACTGGCTGGTGCGTGTTGCAGGCAGCGAGTGGCGGCTGGACAAGGCCAGCGGCCGTATCAGCAGCTGGCAGAAGCAGGGCCGTGAACAGCTGCGTGACGTCATCGCCGATCACTTCTACCGGGCGCCGCTTGACAACGACATCGGCACCAGCGAGGCGGATCACGCGGATCCCAATGCCTGGATTGCCCGCTGGCAGGAGGCCGGGCTCAATGATCTGCAGCACCGCTGCCTCGGCCTAGAGGCAAGCCCGGCTCAGGGTCTCATCACGGTGCTTCATGGCTACTTCGTGGCCGACGAGCTGAAGATACTGACCCGCTGGCACCACAGGTTCGATGCCGATGGCGTCATGGCGCTGCACATCGAGGTGGAGATCGCTGCCGACATGCCGTCGCTGCCCCGCATCGGCGCCAGGCTCTGGCTGGCCGGCGAGGTCGACGAAGTGAGCTGGCTGGGGCGCGGTCCCCACGAGAACTACCCGGACAGGCTGCTTGCCGCCGACCTCCATCGCTGGCAGCTGCCGATTGCGGCCCTGCACACCCCCTATGTGTTCCCGACCGACAACGGATTGCGTTGCGATACCCGTCAGCTGCGGCTCGCAGAGGTGAGCATCGAGGGCAAGTTCCACTTCAGCGTCAGCCACTACAGCCAGCAACAGCTTGCCCAGGCCCGTCATCAGACCGATCTGGTGGCCCAGGGGGGAGTACACCTCTGTCTGGATGGTTTCCACATGGGTGTAGGGGGCGATGACTCCTGGAGCCAGAGCGTGCGGCCTGAATTCTGGTTGTTGCCTGGAAGTTACAGCTGGAACTGCATTTTTCGCTAGATGGACTAGTCTTGGATGGTGAGGCTTCGAAGGAGGCCTTAACTTACATAACTATTTAATTTTTAACAATATTGCTTCTATGTAACAGAGTGTAAACGTTTTCATTTTGTTGCCATGATCACAGACCGTCACACAACAAACTGATTACATTAGGCTGGCGCCAGTTCAAACGGTGTACAGCATTCCCTACAAAAACAGATATTAGAGATCGGAGCATAACAATGAAAAAACTCACGACAGTTGCCACCTTGCTGATGGGACTGATGGCGGGAGCACAAGCCCAGGCCGATACCCGTATCGGTGTCACCGTCTACAAGTATGACGACAACTTCATGGCGGTAGTGCGCAAGGCCATCGAGAAGGAAGCGGTAGCCAATCCCGGTGTGGAGCTGCTGATGAATGACTCCCAGAATGACCAGTCCAAGCAGAACGACCAGATCGACGTGCTGCTGGCCAAGGGCGTGAAGGCGCTGGCCATCAACCTGGTTGACCCGGCTGCGGCCCCTGTCGTGATCGAGAAAGCCCGTGCCGACGAGATCCCCGTGGTGTTCTACAACAAGGAACCGAGCGCGGCCGATCTGGCCAGCTATGACAAGGCCTACTACGTGGGTACCGACTCCAAGGAGTCAGGGATCATCCAGGGCCAGCTGATCTCCAAGCACTGGAAGGCACACCCGGAGTGGGATCTGAACAAGGATGGCGTCATCCAGTTCGTGCTGCTCAAGGGTGAGCCGGGCCACCCGGATGCGGAAGCCCGTACCACCTACGTCGTCAAGACCCTGAATGACGGCGGCGTCAAAACCGAACAGCTGCACATGGATACCGGTATGTGGGATACCGCCATGGCGAAAGACAAGATGGACGCCTGGATCTCCGGCCCCAACGCCAACAAGATCGAAGTGGTCATCGCCAACAACGACGGCATGGCAATGGGTGCTGTTGAATCCCTGAAAGCCCAGGGCAAGACTGCCATTCCGGTGTTCGGCGTCGATGCCCTGCCGGAAGCCCTGGCCATGGTCAAGAGCGGTGCCATGGCGGGTACAGTGCTGAACGATGCGGCCAACCAGGCCAAGGCGACCTTCGAGCTGACCAAGAATCTGGCGGAAGGCAAGCCGGCCGGTGAAGGCACCAACTGGAAGATCGACAACAAGGTCGTGCGCGTTGCCTACGTGGGCGTAGACAAAGACAACCTGTCCCAATTCGAGTAATTCCTCCCCTCAGGGCAAGGGAGATCCCCTTGCCCTTTTTTCAACCAGATGTGATGGCTGATATGACAACACGGCAACAATCAGAATGGCTGTTGGAGATGATTGACGTCAGTAAGAGCTTTCCTGGCGTCAAGGCACTCGATAATGTCAATTTACGGGTCCGTCCTCATTCTGTGCATGCGTTGATGGGCGAGAATGGCGCAGGGAAGTCCACGCTGCTCAAGTGCCTGTTCGGCATCTACGAGAAGGATCAGGGCAAGATCTTCTTCAAGGGCGAGGAGATCAACTTCACCTCTTCCAAAGAGGCGCTGGAGAATGGCGTATCCATGGTGCACCAGGAGCTGAACCTGGTATTGCAACGCACCGTGATGGACAACATGTGGCTCGGTCGCTACCCCACCAAGGGCTGGTTCATCGACCACGGCAAAATGTATGACGACACCAAGCGCATCTTCGACGAACTGGACATCGACATAGACCCAAGGGTCAAGGTCGGCACCCTCTCCGTCTCCCAGATGCAGATGATCGAGATCGCCAAGGCATTCTCCTATGACGCCAAGATCGTCATCATGGACGAACCCACCTCCTCCCTGACCGAGAAAGAGGTCAACCACCTCTTCAAGATCATCAACAAGTTGAAGGACAAGGGGTGCGGCATCGTCTACATCTCCCACAAGATGGAGGAGATCTTCCAGCTCTGTGACGAGATCACCATATTGCGGGATGGCCAGTGGGTGGCGACTCAGCCGCTCGAGGGTATGACCATGGATCAGATCATCGGCATGATGGTCGGTCGTGAGTTGACCCAGCGCTTCCCGGAGAAAACCAACCAGCCGAAAGAGGTGATCCTCGAAGTCGAGCGCCTGACGGCCAAGAATCAGCCTTCCATCAAGGACGTGAGCTTCAACCTGCACAAGGGGGAGATCCTCGGCATCGCCGGTCTGGTGGGGGCCAAGCGCACCGACATCGTCGAGACCCTGTTCGGTATCCGCGATCACAGCGACGGTGTCATCAAGCTGCACGGCAAGGAAGTCGCCAATCGCAACGCCCATGAGGCGATCCAGAACGGCTTCGCCCTGGTGACGGAAGAGCGCCGCTCCACCGGGATCTACTCCCGTCTCGACATCGCCTTCAACTCCCTGATCGCCAACATGGACAACTACAAGGGATCCATGGGGCTGCTCAGCGACAACAAGATGAAGAGCGATACCCAGTGGGTCATCGACTCCATGCGCGTCAAGACACCGACCCAGCAGACACAGATTGGCTCCCTCTCCGGGGGCAACCAGCAGAAGGTGATCATAGGCCGCTGGCTGCTGACCCAGCCGGAGATCCTGATGCTGGATGAGCCGACCCGGGGCATAGACGTCGGGGCCAAGTTCGAGATCTACCAGCTCATCCTGGAGCTGGCGAAGAAGGACAAAGGGATCATCATCATCTCGTCTGAAATGCCCGAGCTGCTGGGGATCACCGACCGCATCATGGTCATGAGCAATGGCCGGGTCGCCGGGATCGTCAATACCAAAGAAACTGACCAGAGCGAGATACTGCGCCTGGCATCTCTGTACCTCTAGAGACAGGAAGACATTTATGGAGTCGGCTAAAAATTTCAATCTGATGCAGGCGCTCAAGGAAAACGCCATCTACCTGGTGCTGCTGGTGCTGCTCATGGTTATCGTGATCCAGGAGCCATCCTTCCTCAGCCTCACCAACCTCAGCAACATCCTGACTCAGTCCTCGGTGCGGGTCATCATCGCCCTCGGGGTGGCGGGGATCATCATCACCCAGGGGACGGACCTGTCGGCCGGTCGTCAGGTCGGTCTGGCGGCGCTGATCGCGGCCACCATGCTGCAGGCCCTGACCAACGTCAACAAGGTGTTCCCCAGCCTGGGTGAAGTACCCATTCCGGCGGTGATCCTGCTGGTGTGTGCGGTGGGTGCGCTGATCGGTCTGGTCAACGGCTTGATCGTGGCCTACCTGAACGTGACGCCCTTTATTACCACTCTGGGCACCATGATCATCGTCTACGGCATCAACTCCCTCTATTTTGATTCGGTGGGTGCCTCTCCGGTGGCCGGCTTCGACCCTCGCTTCTCCAGCTTCGCGCAGGGCTTTATCCGGATAGGAGGATTCAAGCTTTCGTACCTGACCTTCTATGCGGCCATCGCCAGCGTCTTCGTCTGGGTGCTGTGGAACAAGACCCGCTTTGGCAAGAACATCTTTGCCATCGGCGGCAACCCGGAAGCTGCCAAGGTCTCCGGCGTCAACGTGGCGGTCAATCTGGTGATCATCTACGCCCTGGCCGGTGTCTTCTACGCCTTCGGCGGCATGCTGGAAGCAGGCCGGATCGGCAGCGCCACCAACAACCTCGGTTTCATGTATGAACTCGATGCCATCGCGGCCTGCGTGGTGGGCGGTGTCTCCTTTGCCGGTGGTGTAGGGACTGTCGCCGGTGTCATCACCGGGGTACTCATCTTTACCCTGATCAACTATGGTTTGACCTATATCGGGGTCAGCCCCTACTGGCAGTTCATCATCAAGGGCGGCATCATCATTCTGGCGGTTGCCCTGGACTCAATGAAGTACGCCAAGAAGAAGTAAGCATTGGCAGAAAGGGCCGGTCATGTTCCGGCCCTTTCTATTTGGAGGGACCCACCCCATGCCATTCAAAGTCAAAATCAACGTTCTGCTGCTGCTCGCCATCCTGGTCACCATCGGCACCGCCTGGTTCAGCGTCAATCACTTCATCAGTGGCTACATCCGCACCCAGGCGACCCAGAACATCAACGAGCAGATCACCCTGGTCAAGGAGAAGCTGGCCGGTGACATCAACCAGAAGGTGCTGCTGGCGGCGAATCTCAACCTCGGGGTGACCAGCGTCAAGAAGGCGCTGCAGGAGACCGGTTTTCACAACATCGTCAAGCTGATCGGTGACATGGCGTTCGACGTGAACGGGGTCATCGACGACAAGGCCAGGGTCGAGGCTCTGCGCAAGCTGATCCCCGCCGCCAACAACCAGATCACCGTCAGCCCGCTGGAGCAACTGGACGGCAAGCCGGTGATCTCCATCCTGGTACCCCGTGGTGCCGATTCCGCCTATCTCTATTACCTCGACATGAGCGAGTTCAAGGCGCTGCTGGCGAAGGTGAGCGGGGAGGGGCGTTACTTCTCCCTGAGCGACAGTCAGGGCCAGGTACTCTACAGCAGCAAGCCCCAGGGAGAGACGGAGAGCCGTCCCAACAAGCTGGATATCCGCGGTAGCAGCTGGACCCTGACCGGCTATATCGATCTCGACTACATCCGGGCCATGACCCAGGCGCTCAACGGCAAGATCACCCTGGCCCTGCTTGGGGTGGCTGCCCTGGTGCTGGTGATCTCCATGGTGGCTCTCAACCTGGCCTATCGCCCCATCCTCTCCCTGCGCGATCTGGTGCAGGAGCTGTCCCGGGGCAGTGGTGATCTGACCCGCCGTCTGACGGTGACCAGCACTGACGACCTCGGCCAGATCTCGGCCGGCATAAACCGCTTCATCGAGCGGTTGCAGGAAATGATGGGAGAGGTGCGCCAGGCCAGCGGCCAGCTCAATGAGGGGATCTCGGGTCTGGCCAGGCAAACGGGGTCGGCCCAGGGGCTGCTGGCCGAGCATGTGCGGGAGACGGAACAGGTCGTCACCGCCATCAACGAGATGAGCCGCACCGCCGTCTCGGTGTCGGAGAGCGCCGCCAGTACGGCCCAGCTGACCGGTCAGAGCCAGCAGTTGGCGAGCCAATCACGCCGGGTGGTGGATCAGGCCATGGCCAGCGTCACCGCGCTGGTGACGGAGGTGGAAGCCACCGCCCACTCCATCACCGCCATGCAGCAGGATGTGCAGCAGATAGGCTCCATCCTGGGGGTCATCGGCGGCATCGCCGAGCAGACCAACCTGCTGGCGCTCAACGCCGCCATCGAGGCCGCCCGGGCCGGTGAGCAGGGGCGCGGGTTTGCCGTGGTCGCCGATGAGGTGCGATCCCTGGCGGGTCGTACCCAGAAGAGCACCGCCGAGATCCAGACCATGCTGACCCGGTTGCAGCGGGGGACCCAGACCGTGGTAGCGGCCATGGGGAACACCCGGCAGAGCTGTCAGGATGCGGCAGAGAACACCAGCAAGGTGAATGCGTCGCTGGATCTGATGGCGGGGGAAGTGGTGGAAATCAACGATCTCATCAGCCACATCGCCACCGCGGCGGAGCAGCAGAGCGCGGTTGCCGAAGAGATCAACCGCAACATGAGCGCCATCGCCGAGGTGATCACCCAGCTCAAGGGCAATGGCGAGAGGACGGTGGAGAGCTCGACCTCCATGCAGCACACCTATGACAGGCTGCGGGAGATAGTGGGGCACTTCCGGCTGGAGTAAGGTCGGCTGGACTGGTGATGGGCACCCTGGCTGCCGTGGTCAGGGTGGCAGCTCACCGGGAAAGCGTGAAAAATTCCCAAAAAAAGATGGGGGCGACTTGCGTCGCCCCCGATAGTCTTATCGCTCAAATCCTTGAACGAAGTTGCTCCCTGCAATCCCTGACTATACCTCTTCCTTTAGGTTTCCCCTTCCCAATCCTTTGGGGTGTCCTTTAGCCATCATGGCCTGACGAGTCATCCGTTCCCGTCGCACTTTCTCCGTCCTGGGAGGTGTCCTTTACCACATCCTGTGGTGAGTCCATTTGCCCAACCCTGGCAGCCAGTCTTCCTGACCGACTTCATTGCGTCCGTGCAGGAGTAACTATAAGGATTTCCCGGAGGACGACAACGGCATGCTGAAAAACGTTTTTTCGAAACTCGTTTCTCGAGAAATGATAATGATGACATTTCTTTTAAAATCATGGTTTTGTGATTTTTAAGTGCGGTTTTTTTGCTCTGCTTTTCCGACTATGGCGAGAATTTTTGAGGCGCTTCACTTACGCCATCTATGGCGAATGTCTCACAGCTCGTTTAACTGAGGTTCAGAAAAGTCACCAGGGTCAGAGTCGATTGCGGATAGGCGAGCCGGGGCCGACAGCATTCAGGGGCAGGGGTACCTGTGCCAGGTTGGGTTGAGGGGGGGGACACGGAGGGTTGCATGGGGTTGCTGGCCGGAGCTGGCTATCGGGGGAGAGGTATACCGGCGTGGGACGCTGACAAGCCAGGAGGAGGGATCCTCCCCCTGGAGCATATCAGTGATGTTGCTGACCACCATACCATTGGCACAGGTAGGCGGGCACCAGCATCTGTGGGGCTTGGTGAACATGGCACACCACCAGCGGCATGGCGGGAGCACCCTGGGCCTGAACCAGAGCCGGGACCATGGGTAGAACCAGGGCGACGAGCAGAAACAGCGATTTGATCTTCATGGTTATCTCCTTGGTGATAGAAAAACAGCGTGATCCTGATCACTTTCTGAGTTAAGGCGAACCGGGGAGCTGCGCAAGGTGGCGCAATAAATTCAACTAATGAAAAAACTTTAAAACCTGGATGCAATGGGCCTGGTGAGAAAAGCATCGTCAGGATGCGATCAGAATGCATATCCATATAAAGGAGATGTGATGAGCACCCTGATACGGAGGGCTGTCCGTGCGGGTTGGGGCCGATGCCATGATCTGGGACAAGAGATGGATTATTCAGGCGAAGGAATGAAGATGACTATTTATGTGGCCAGTGGAGGGAGTATTTATGAGGATAAATGCATGGATGAACGCATAAAATTCAAACAAAAAATAACACAAAGCCATCCATTTGATTTTATTGGTTATTTTTAATCTCTCATATCCATTTGTAGATATCTGTCATGAATGAAAACGCTATCTTGATGAAATAAATACTGCCTTTATTGCGTAATAATGCGGCCGGCATTAATGGGTAAATGTCATTTATGTAAACTCCATCATAAATTAACTCCTGATTTTATTCAGTCTCGAGTGAATGTGATCAATGTCCAAGTTTGCAGTGATTGCTAGTCCTAACCTCTGTCACGAAAGGCAAGGGCAGGATAGAACGCAAGCCGAGTACCCTACATAAAGAATATCCCGCCTTAGCCACGAGCCAGAATAGAAGGAATCTATTCAATCACTCGCAGGGACCACTGCTAGACGGAATATAATCATGAGCAAATTTTATGTAGGTTCTGAAGTTGGCCAATTGCGCCGCGTCATGCTGCACCGCCCCAACCTCAGTCTGAAGCGCCTGACCCCCTCCAACTGCCAGGATCTGCTGTTCGACGATGTCCTGTCCGTGGAACGTGCCGGTCAGGAGCACGACAAATTCGCTCAGGTACTGCGCGATCAGAATGTCGAAGTCTTCCTGCTGACCAACCTGCTGGCCGAGACCCTGGATGTACCGGAAGCCAAAACCTGGCTGCTGCAACATCAGGTGTCCGATTATCGCCTCGGTTCTTCCCTTGCCAATGACGTGCGCTGCTTCCTGGCTGACATGCCGCACCGCGAACTGGCCCGCATCCTCTCCGGTGGTCTGACCTACTCAGAGATGCCCTACAGTGGCGTCAACATGGTGGTCGGCATGCACGCCCCGACCGATTTCATCATAGAGCCGCTGCCCAACCACCTCTTCACCCGTGACACCTCCTGCTGGGTTTATGGCGGCGTCTCCATCAACCCCATGGCCAAGGCTGCCCGTCGCCGCGAGACCAACCATGTGAAGGCCATCTACCGCTGGCACCCGCAGTTTGCCGGTCAGGACTTCATCAAGTACTTCGGTGATGAGGATCGTGACTATGACAACTCCACCATCGAAGGGGGCGACGTTCTGGTCATCGGCCGTGGCGCCGTGCTGATCGGCATGTCCGAGCGCACCACGCCGCAAGGTGTCGAGCACCTGGCCCGTGGCCTGTTCAAGCACGGCCAGGCCAAGCAGGTCATCGCCATGCAACTGCCGAAACACCGTAGCTGCATGCACCTCGATACCGTCATGACCCACATGGACATAGACACCTTCTCCGTCTATCCGGAAGTCATCCGCAAGGATGTGAACTGCTGGAGCCTGACCCCGGGCGGCGCCACCGGCATGAACATCAAGGAAGAGGGCTACTTCGTGACCGCCATCGAGAAGGCGCTGGGCGTGGATCAGCTCAAGCTCATCACTACTGGTGGTGACAGCTTCGAGGCCGAGCGCGAGCAGTGGAACGATGCCAACAACGTGCTGACCGTGCGCCCCGGCGTGGTCGTGGGTTACGAGCGCAACACCTACACCAACGAGAAATACGACAAGGCCGGTATCACAGTGCTGCCCATCCCGGGTGAAGAGCTGGGACGTGGCCGCGGCGGCGCCCGCTGCATGAGTTGCCCGATGGAACGTGACGGCATCTGACAAGACGGCGTGGCGCCGGCAGAGGCTGGCGCCACACACACCAAGACTCGAGAGTAACACTCATGAAAAAACCAACTGTCGTCGTCGCCCTGGGTGGCAATGCTCTGCTCCGTCGTGGGGAGCCGCTCGAAGCTGACATCCAGCGCAAGAACATCGCCACCGCCGCCAAGACCATCGCCCTGATCGCCGAGGAGTACAACGTGGTGCTGGTGCACGGCAACGGCCCGCAAGTCGGCCTGCTGGCCCTGCAAAACAGCGCCTACACCAAGGTCGCGCCCTATCCCCTGGATGTGCTGGGTGCCGAGTCCCAGGGCATGATCGGCTACATGCTGATCCAGGAGCTGAAAAACCTGATGCCGAGCCGTAACGTCACCGCGCTGCTGACTCAGGTACAGGTCGATCCCAAGGATCCCGCCTTCGCCAATCCGACCAAGTTCATCGGCCCCGTCTATGAGGAAGCGGAAGCCCGCATCCTGGCCGAAGAGAAGCACTGGGTGGTCAAGGCTGATGGCAAGTTCTTCCGCCGCGTGGTGCCGTCCCCGCTGCCCCAGCGCATCGTCGAAGGCGATGCCATCGAAACCCTGATCGCCCAGGGACACCTCATCATCTGTACCGGTGGTGGTGGCATTCCTGTGACCTGGGATGGCCAGTGCCTGACCGGTATCGAAGCCGTCATCGACAAGGACATGTCTGCCGCCTACCTGGCCAAGCAGATCAAGGCCGATGCCCTGCTGATCCTGACCGACGCCGATGCCGTCTACCTGGATTGGGGCAAACCGACCCAGCACCCGCTGCGGGTGACCAGCCCGACCGAACTGGCTGGCGTCAAGTTCGATGCCGGCTCCATGGGACCGAAAGTCGAAGCCTCCTGTGAATTCGTCAAGGCGACCGGCGGCATGGTCGGCATCGGCTCTCTGGAAGATGGCCTCGCCATCCTCAAGGGTGAAGCCGGCACCAATATCGTCGCCACCCATACCGTGAATGCCTGAGTAACCGAACAACTTTGTAATGTGTACTGCGTAGTCAATGACACTGCCCAAATTGGTCTGAACAAATATAGAGAGAACTCATCATGGCTTTTAATCTGCGTAACCGTAACTTCCTGAAACTGCTGGACTTCACCCCGCGCGAAATCCAATACATGATCGATCTGGCCATCGACCTGAAGAAAGCCAAATACGGTGGCTATGAGCGTAAACACCTGACCGGCAAAAACATTGCCCTGATCTTCGAGAAGACCTCCACCCGTACCCGCTGCGCGTTTGAAGTGGCGGCCTTCGACCAGGGCGCCCAGGTCTCCTACCTCGGCCCAAGCGGTTCCCAGATCGGCCACAAGGAGTCCATGAAGGACACCGCCCGGGTGCTGGGTCGCATGTATGACGGCATCGAGTACCGTGGTTTCGGTCAGGAGATCGTCGAAGAGCTGGGCGCCCATGCCGGCGTGCCGGTCTGGAACGGCCTGACCAACGAATTCCACCCGACCCAGATCCTGGCCGACTTCATGACCATGCTGGAGCACGGCAAGGGCAAGCGCCTGGATCAAATCAAGTTCGCCTACCTGGGTGATGCTCGCAACAACATGGGCAACTCCCTGATGGTCGGTGCCGCCAAGATGGGCATGGACATCCGCCTGGTTGCGCCCAAGGCCTTCTGGCCGGAAGAAGAGCTGGTCGCCAAGTGCCGCCAAATCGCCGAAGAGACCGGTGCGCGCATCCATCTGACCGAAGACGTGAAGGAGGGGGTGCTGGGTACCGACTTCCTCTACACCGACGTCTGGGTTTCCATGGGTGAAGCGAAAGAAGCCTGGGATCAGCGCGTCAAACTGATGACCCCGTATCAGATCAACATGGACGTCATCAACGCCACCAAGAACCCGGATGTGAAGTTCATGCACTGCCTGCCGGCGTTCCACAACGACGAGACCACCATGGGCAAGGAAGTGGCTGACAAATACGGCATGAAGGGTCTGGAAGTGACCGAGGACGTGTTCGAATCCGAGCACAGCATAGTATTCGACGAGGCCGAAAACCGGATGCACACCATCAAGGCAGTGATGGTTGCTACGCTGGGCGACTAAGGTCGCAGTAGTGGTGCCGGGGGGTAACCCCCGGCTTTTCGACCATGTGACAGCGGCATAATACCTCTAACCCTACGACCCGCAGATACATGGATACCGCACCACAGAAGGAAGCTGGACCATGACCAAATTCAAGTTCCCGTCAGCCTACACCATATTGTTTGTGCTGATCGCCCTGGTGGCCGCCCTGAGCTGGATAGTGCCGGCCGGCAAATACGACATGGTAATGAATGAAGCCCTCGGCAAGGAAGTGCCGGTGGCCGGTACCTACAAGCTGGTGGATGCCAATCCCCAGGGGATAGTCGACGTGCTGCTGGCACCCATCGACGGCCTCTACAACCACGACACCTATGAGGCAGGCGCCATCGACGTCTCCCTCTTCATCCTGATCATCGGTGGCTTCCTTGGCATAGTGACCAAGACCGGCGCCATCGATGCCGGTATCGAGCGCGTCACCGATCGTCTGCGTGGCCGCGAGGAGTGGATGATCCCGATCCTGATGGCGTTGTTCGCCGCAGGGGGCACCATCTACGGCATGGCGGAAGAGTCGCTGCCCTTCTACACCCTGCTGGTGCCCGTGATGATGGCCGCCCGCTTCGACCCTGTGGTCGCCGCCGCGACCGTGTTGCTCGGTGCCGGTATCGGTACTCTGGGTTCTACCATCAACCCGTTCGCCACCGTGATTGCCGCCAACGCGGCCGGCATCTCCTTCACCGACGGCATCTGGCTGCGGGTCGCCATGCTGGTGGCCGGCTGGCTGCTGTGCGTGGCCTATGTGATGCGTTACGCCAAGATGGTGCGCAACGACCCCAGCAAGTCTCTGGTGGCCGACAAGTGGGAAGAGAACCGTGCCCACTTCCTCGGCAACAAGAGCGATCAGATGCTGGAGTTCACTCTTACCCGCAAGATAGTGCTGGGTATCTTCGTCGCCGCCTTCGCCGTGATGATCTACGGGGTGGCCGTGCTCGGCTGGTGGATGGCGCAGATCTCCGGCGTCTTCCTGGCCGCCGCCATCATCGTCGGCATCATCTCCCGCATGAGCGAGGAGGAGCTGACCTCCAACTTCATCGACGGTGCCCGTGACCTGCTCGGCGTGGCCCTCATCATCGGTATCGCCCGCGGTATCGTGGTGGTGATGGACAACGGCATGATCACCCACACCATCTTGAACAGCGCGGAAGGCATAGTGACCGGCCTTTCCACAGTGGTGTTCATCAACGTGATGTTCGTGCTGGAAGTGGTGCTCTCCTTCCTGGTGCCATCCTCCTCCGGTCTGGCGGTGCTGACCATGCCGATCATGGCGCCCCTTGCCGACTTCGCCAACGTGGGTCGCGAGCTGGTGGTCACCGCTTACCAGTCCGCCTCCGGCCTGGTGAACCTGGTGACTCCGACCTCCGCCGTGGTCATGGGTGGCCTGGCGATTGCCAAGGTGCCCTATGTGCGTTGGTTGAAGTGGGTGGCCCCGCTGCTGGGTATCCTGACCATCCTGATCGTGGTCTGCCTGAGCCTGGGTGCCATGCTCTCATAAGGATGACAAGCAAGACGCAACGGGAGCCTGAAGGCTCCCGTTTTTTATGGCCAC
>RCUS01000901.1_pt1 | contig 17143 bp, 11 predicted proteins | sample 2166221 | NCBI WGS metagenome assembly RCUS01 (sample SAMN09932758, study PRJNA488358) | compost metagenome | isolation source: compost soil in cyclohexanecarboxylic | place: Germany: Experimental Botanical Garden | reverse complement strand
CACTTAGCTAAAGGCGCAATTACAGGTGGAAATCGCCCGCAGCCTCCGGCTGGTAAAGCACTTTCCTGATCCCGATCCGGCGGGTCCGGTCAGAAACTCGCCAGTCGATGGCGTCCCCCTCCTGATAGCCCAGGATGGCGGCGCCGATGTCGGAACACACGGAATACTTCCCGGCGCTGCTGTCCGCGTCTTCAGGGTAGACCAGGGCCACTTCGATCTCTTCGTCGTCCAGCTGCAGCAAGGCCCTGGAGTTCATCGTGACGACATTGCGCGCCACCTGCTGCGGCGTGACGACAATGGCTCGCTCAAGCTCATGTTCGAGTTCAACAACGGTCGGGCCTTCCTCGAGCGCGATCAGGCTCTCGAGCCTGGCCTTGTCGATTTCAGTGATGTAGATCTCAGTGGAGTCGACAATGGCACCTTCGCGCAAGCACTGGAGATAGCGCCCCGCCGTCATGGAAAATGACTTCAATGTCGGCGTTTCGCTCTCAAGCAGAAAGCCGCTGCGCACAAAGGCTTTCAGCGAGCGCACGTTGTCCGGGTGGATCTTGGCGATGAGCTTCTCGGCCCGCATGTCGAGGAAGGCCAGTTTCATGCCTTCGCGGATCGTGCGGGCGCCAAGGTTTCGGCCCCATTTGTCGCTGTCTCCGATGACCAGGACGATCTCGCAATTGGAGCCGGTCTTGATCAGACGGACAAAGCCCACCGGGGCGTCATGCCGGTCATAGGCCATGAAGAATCGGCCGCCCCGGTTGAATAGGTGGGTCAGGATCGGCAATTGAGTCCGATCGATGACTTGCTCGATGGAGCGGGAGACATGACGCGAATCGCTCAGATAGCAGGTAACGCGCTCATCTTCCAACCAATCCATCAGTGTCAGTGCGTGTGCCCGAGTAATTTCCGGGCACAGCGAAATGAAAGGCTTGTTCATCTTCACCACAGTTATTTGGAAAGAATGAAAGCCCTTCATGGCTATGGCCATGACGGTTCTTTCGGCAACCGGCCATTTTACGACATAACGCGAGTAATGCCGAACAGCAGTCGAAGATCTGGTGCATGGCCTGCCAGCACCAGCATAAGGCTGGACCGGTTTTCTGGCAGTGAAAGCCGGTCCTGTGTTGAAGCAGGTGTGCAGTCTGGCGATCAGACCGCTACAGCAACCAAGTCCATGCTTCTGTCTTGAGCATCAATGATGAAGGGCAGCGGCAGGGGGTGTGGCGTGTCAATGGAGGAAACCTCGAAACCGCCCACGACCAGGGGCTGCCGCTGTTCCAGTACGATCGATTCCTCCGCCAGCCGTTTGACCATTCTCGCGTGGTTCATTGCGATTTCATTGAGCGTTGACACGGTACATCTCCGATAACTGAGCAGGCGTTTCGTTGGGCGTGCTCAAGCGTTAGTGTTGGCCGCTGCCGCGTCAGAATTATGTCTTTTCCGGGCCGCTGGAGCCGCATTGTGCAATAGCCAAGCCAGAGATTGGTGGGTTTTTGTGACGGAATTTCAAATGCGACGAGTGGCGGTATTTCACACTGCTGGCTTTGAAGATTGCCATCTATTTGCCATTATCCGTGCCACGATTTGATACCCAAGGTTTGAACACACGATGAATCAGATGGCCGCGCAAACAGTCGCCTCACTATGGCCGCACATGCAGGGGGTGGGGCCGCTGGGTACGCCAGCGCGTAATTCACCGTTTGAGGTCGGCGAGGTGACGGCCGATCGTGTTGTAGTTCGCACCGGCAAGTCGGCGAAAACCAAGGTGGTGCTTCCCCGAATGGCCTTTGAAGCAGCTCTGGGCTATCTGCTCACACATGGCCATCACGCTGGCAATCCCTGTGAGATTGCCGCCGCCGATGCGCCCGAGAAGGCCGGCCCGCTGTGCTTGGCCTCGCGTCTGCTGCCGTCGGGGAAATATGGGGTTCGCAACATCACGTATGTGCTGCCGATTCTGCAACAGCTCGGGGTGGTGGAGATCAATGCGGATAAGCCTTCCCGCGTTTGGTTGGTGAACCAGACAGCTGTGCCTGTGGCCGGTCCTGGTCTTGAAGAGGCGGTGAAGGTCGATGCCGGTGCATCCCTTTTGACACCTATCCAACACGCCTTCGCCGATCACCTGGCGGTGCTGTGGGCGGGTGGGGTGGATTCGTTTGTTCACCGCTATGCGATTACCGATCACCGTGCTTGGAACACCTGGAAAAAACGCGGGCATCGTGGTGAGTGGTGGTGCAATTCCTTGCCTCAGGCAGCTGCGCATTACTCCTGGTATGAAAAGCCGGCACCTGATGATTTCGCCAGCATCGCAGCGCGTCTGCGCGTCGCGCTGGCGGCCAATGATTGTCGCGCTGCGCAACAGGCCTGCGAAGCATTGTTCGCTTGGGGCAATGTGGCGTTGGGCAAGGACGGTGGCGCGCGCGACTGGATCAACGCGCAGGTGGCCAGCGCGACGTTGTGTGAGTCGATTCTGCTGGCGGTCGAATTGCTTCAACCGGGTTGTAGCAAATCGCTGGAGGCGTTCGATGGCGAGCGTCTGCTGATGAACTCGACGATGACCAAGGTGTATGCGGCGGCTGATCCACTCAACATCATCATTTATGACGGTCGCGTAGGGGCAGCGTTGGGGTTGCTGGCCCGACGCTGGTTGCTGGCAGAGGGTAAGCAGTCGGTGCCAGATGATCTCGCTTTTTGCTGGGGCGGTAAGCGTGATGATCCGGCCGACACGCGTAATCCTTCGTTGGGCAGCCTGCGTTTTTCCAAGTTGGGATACACACCCAAGCAGGTGTTGGAATGGGCGAATCTGGTGCGCATCAGCAATCGGATCTTGCGTCAGGTGGTTTCGACACTTCGTGCGCAGGGGCAATCTGTCAGGTTGCTGGACCTTGAACGGGCCTTGTTCATGGTGGGGTACAACGTTGTCGGTGGGGATACATTGTAGGCACGAGCTTGCCCCGCGATGCGACTGACAGGACGCAATTGCAGGGCGCTTTTGGGTTGTTTGCGTCTACTCAGTCAAGCAACTACCTGCCGCTGATGCGCAGGTACCTGCTCGATGAAGCGCTCGAAATGTTCCAGGCGGACTCTGCTTTTCGCCACGGCCCGGCCCACGGTCTGCATGTCGTGGATCAGGTCGGTGGCGTCGAGGCGGTGCAGGTTGCGGCCAATCAGTTCTTCGCAGCCTATCGAGGCCAGACCTTGGCTGGTCAGGTCGACGTTGTAACGCGCATAGGTGAACAGCGGCGCACTGTGCTGCAGGCCGATCATGTCGCCCAGTTCACTGTCCAGCGGGTCACCCGCGACGCATTTACCAAAGGCACGGCAAAGCATGTCTTGCTGGTTTGCCGACGCCAGCATCAGGCCGGCAGGTGTCGAGGTTGCGGTGTAGAGCAGGTTCATCTGTCTGGGGGTCAGTTCCGGTGCCGAGGCCGGATGCAGGCCTGTGCCCACCGACACCAGCAGCATGTCGTCTTCACCGGTTTTCCAGCCCATGCGATAGGCCGGCAGCGTGGCACTGAGGTAGGAGATGAACGCCGGGTTGTTGTAGGGGGTAAGGCCGCCGTCGATAAACACGAACGGTTTTTTCAACCCCGGAAAATGGATGGTTTCCGGAGCAAAAAAAGTGGGTGCCGCGGTGCTGGCGCGCACAATGCGCCACAGTGGCAGGTCCAGGTTACAGCCTGGCCCCGGCTGGTTGTACTGGGCATAGGGGTTGTTGGTGAGCAGCCAGGGTGAGTCTGTGGTGGCGTTTTTCAGCACCACCATCAGCAGGGTTTTCAGTTGCTCGGAGCCCAGGGTGGTGTGCTCGCCGAAGCGCTCCTTCATCAGGCGCTCGAGCTCGCCGTGAACATAGCGATGAAAACCCATACGTTGCCACCAGCCTGCACGTTTGAACATGCGCTGGCCGGAGGTGTTGTACAGGTCACGTAGTTCATCGACCTCCATGCCCAGCGACAATCCGGCTGCCAGAATGGCGCCGGTGCTGCAGCCGGAGACGAAGTGAAACCAGTCGGACAGGCGCAACTGCGGGTTGCCGGTACTCACGCGCAGCAAGCGTTCGATCTCGGCCAGTATCTCTACCGCGATCACGCCGCGTATGCCACCGCCGTCGATGGTCAGCAGGCGCTTTTTGCCCTCGCTTCGGACCATGCCCTGAAGGACTGAATTCACTACAGGCTTCCTTTTGTGTCGTTGATTGGCGCTCAACCGCCGTGGGCGGGAACAATGGCCTTGCGTTCGGTGGTGGCCAACCAGCTCATGTGCTCACGGGACAGTTCAACACCGACCACTTCGAACACGGCTGGGCCCATGCCCTCGGCTTGCGGGCTCGCCACCAGCGCTTCGACGCGCTCAAGGTAGCGCTCGGTCGATTGGTACTGCGCGTGCAGTTCCTTGATGGAGGTGTTGTTGGCGTGCAGCTCCAGCACCGCGCCGATCACCGGAATCCAGCCGATTGCAAACACAATCAAGTCTTTCCAGGCCAGCTCCAGCCCAGGCAAGGTGGTGTGCTTGAAGAAGGAATAGAAGGACAGCAGCAATACACAGAGGATCACTGGAATGCAGATGGTCGCCTTGACTACGCGTTCGATTTTCTCGTGCTTGAGGTGCAGGCGATGGCGGGCTTTGTGGTAGTACGCGCGCTGTGCCCCAATCCAGTCGTTAAGCACTTTGCTGCGTTCTACGGGAAGCACGCTGGTGTGGTTGCCACCCAGCGACGCCTGCCTGATCAGGGAGACGATGGTGCGGCGCTTGTCCTGGCCTTGGGCCGGTAGCCGTTGCGCCAGCGAAGCGTTGCCTTGCGGATCGACCAGGCCCAGCGCTTGCCAGAAGAATTCGATACGTAACGACTCGGAAACCGCGCGGTAAAAGGCGTAGCGGAATTTGGTCCGGTTGGGCTTGGCCCGCAGGTACCAGAGAAATGACAGCACAAACAGGCAGACATAGCCCGCCAGCACCAGGGCGACAGGGAGGATCTTTGCGTAGAACAGGAACACGCTGGTCAACAGCAGGGTCAGCCCGGCCACGGTGCGGTGGGTGCGGTCGGTCTTGAGTTGCATGGCGTTGGCCAGGCCGTCGAAACGCTGGAACAGTTCGCCTATCGATTTCAGGTCGGCAGAGCGCTGGCTGTAGAACGGCTGGTCGTCGCTCGGCCAATGGCCTTGGCTCTTGCTGGTGTGGGCAAGGGCTTGGCTTGAGCGGTTCAACTCGCGCAGATGTTCCAGGGTGTTGGCCGGCGGTTTGTCGCTGACGCTGACACCTTCAGCGCCGGCACTGAGGATGTAGCCGCAGTTTTGATCGATGGCACTGGCAGATTGACGATTGGCGCTGATGCGGTAAACCGGCACGGTGTCGACGTCGTGCAGGTAGCGGCTGATGTCGTTGCGCAGCTGGCTGGCGGTGTCTCGTGTGCGCGCCAACAGTGCCAGCGGTTGCAGTGCCTGCAAGGTGAGGTGCTCAGTGCCGCCAGGCTTGGGCTGCGCACCGCGATTGGCTGAAAGGTTGCCATCCCAGATCACCACCAGGATGTCGGACTTGTTAAGCAGGTAGTCACCCAGGTTGCAGTAGGCCTGCTGGCGCTCACTCACTTGCGGCAGTTCCAGTACCGGCAGGCCGAGCGCCTCCAGCTCTGCGTGGAGCGCATCGAACGCTTCCAGCGCTGCGCCGTGGAAGTCTTCGCGGTAGTGCGCCAGCGGCATCGGATACACCGTTACCGGCTCAACCGGCAAGCCTTCCTTTCGCAGCGCCAGGGCAGTTCTGGCGATCAGTTGATCGGCCCCTTCGGCAAGCCCGGTGATCACCCGCAGGGCCAGGTCGGGGTACTGCTGGCGCAATGACGCAATCAGCTCACGGAACTGACGTTCAATCCGCGCAGCGTCCTGGGTGAGAACGTCGCGATGCCCGCTGACACCAATGACAATGGAAAGGGGTTGGCTCATACCTGTGGATTCACTCATCAACTGGAGAGCATCCGGCGCACTGGGGCTACTGCCTAAACTCGACATGACATCAATGTGCCTTTACTCAAAGAGCGCCAGCATATCGAGGTGAGATAAGGATTAGGAGGCGTAGATGGACATTATTATGAAAAACTTTCCGATTATTGCGTGGCAGCTCCAATTCAGCTTTAAATGTTACTTGATATTGATTGGCCATTATCGGCTTCGAGCTCGCTCACGGACGTCTTCATGCAAAATGACAGCAGCACAGTCAGGGAAATCAGGGTCTTCCTTTCCTCAACATTCAAGGATATGCAGGCCGAGCGACACTACCTGCTGACACGGGTATTTCCCGAAGTGCGTGAGGCGTGTGAAAGCCGAGGGGTGGGGTTCACTGAAATTGATCTGCGCTGGGGCATCACCGAGCAGGAAGCTGAAAAAGGCACAACCGTCGCAGTCTGTCTGAAAGAGATCGACCGCTGCCGTGAATTCCCGCCGTTCTTTATCGGTTTTCTGGGCGAGCGCTACGGCTGGGTTCCAGACCAGGCGATGCTCAATGACTACCTGCAGGGTAAGGAGCTCAGTGAGTACGTCGGCAAGATCCAGACGGCGCTGGACAAGAACATCAGCGTGACTGAGCTTGAGTTTGACTACGCGCTTGAGGGGCATCAGCAGGGTCGTGCCGAAGCACTGTTCTATTTACGTAGCAAAGCGCTGACCAGTGAGCTGTACAGTCAGTCAGGCGGCGCGCAGTCCACCGATTTTTATGACCCAGGCCACGGCAAACTTGAGGTACTCAAGCACAAGCTTCGCGCCTCAGGCGTCATCGAAATCGATAATTACGCGTCGGTTGAAGTCTTTGGCGAGTCGGTAAAGGCTCAGTTGCTGCAGGAGCTGGAGCGCCGCTACCCGGAACAGCAGGGTGCCCTGGCTTTGCTGCGCCTCCCGCATGAGAACTTTGCCAGCACGCGCCTGAAATTCTATGTGCCGCCAGCAGGGTCTTGCGAGGCGGTATTGGGCTATTGCCATAGCCGGCTGAGCGGCAAAGAAAAACGACCTGCGTTGATTATCGGTGAGCCGGGAGCAGGTAAAAGCGCCTTGATGGCTTATCTGGCACGCAACCTGCCGCGCCAGTCAGTGCTTGCAGGCGCCAGAGTCCTCGACTTTCACATCGGTGCTGATGGTAAGCGGGGTATCGATCAGTGGCTTGACGACATTCAGGTGTTGCTTGAAGGCCGCGTGACGCCAGAGCAAGCATTGACGCAAGTGCCTTCTGGAAACGAAAAGTGGCAGGCACTGGTCCAGTTGCTGTCGCGAAGCGTCGCCACAGCGCAAGGCAAGCCGCTTATTCTGCTCTTGGATGGTGTCGAGCGATTCGATAACCCAAGCCAGGCGCTGCGGCAGTTCCAGAAGCTGTCCTTGCCTGGACAGGTCATCGTCATTCTGTCGGCGACACCGAGCCTGGATGCAGGCGAGGAAGCGGTCTGGCGCTATGGGCTTGAGCGCGCGGATGCTGCGCTTCTGCGCACAATGATCGATACCTACACCCTCAACTACCGTAAGCGTTTACCGGACGCGCTGGTCAACCAGCTGATCCAGGCGCCAGCAATGACCTTGCCGGTGTACATGCGGGTTGTCCTCGAACAAATGCGCATTCGTTCGGCCCATGAAACGCTTGAGAAAGATATTCAGGGGTTGCTGAGTCATGCGGATGTTGGAAGCCTGTTCCGCTCGATGCTCACCGCGTGGGACCTTGACCTGAGCACGGCAAACCATCCGCAGATCGTGACCCAGGCGGCACAATACCTGTGCGCTTCGCGGGCGGGGCTTTCCGAGCGCCAACTTGCCTTGCTGCTGGCAAGCGACAACGATGAGCCCGAAGGCGATAGCGGGCAGAAGCGCGCCCCGCAGCTGCTCATGAGTCGCGTGCTCTCGGTTTTGCGTCCTTACCTGGTGCGCTATGAGGGGCGTGAGCAACTGATGCATTCGTCGCTGCAGTCTGCCGTCATGCAGGGTGCAGATGAAATCCTTATTCGCCAGGAAATCATTCACATCGTGGGATGGGCGAGCAATGGCCAGCATCCGTCGCTGAGTAATGCGCTGGGCAGCTTCACCCCGCTGGTGATCGCCGAGCGCATTTTCCAAGCCTGTGAGCTGCTTGCCCTGGATTCTGAAGACGCCGTGGCCTTGGACACGCTGCGTTGGGATCTGCAAAAGCCGCTTTGCGTCGTGGCCTGCTACCAGTCTGCCCCGGCAACCTTGATGCAAGCTTTCGCCACGCTCGGTGCTCAACAGGCAGAGCCTGCTCAGGCGATAGCGAGTATCACCGCCGCCTGGAAATCTTGCTCGCCCCTCTGGTTTCCGCTGGCGGTCGAGGATCTGGCGGTTTGCAACCAGATTACCCACCAGTTCATCGACCTTTCGTACAACGCGCTGTGCGAAGCCTGGTGCGCATTTGTTGCCGAATTGATTGCCGGCCGCTTTAACAACAACCTCACGCTGCAGGCGCGTAACAACGCCAACCTGGCCGCGATGTACATTGCCAGTCGACGTCCGCAAAAGGCGGAACGCCTTGAACGGCAGGTGTTGGCCCAGTTTGAAGCCGCGTTCGGCAAGGACCACCCAGAAGTCGGCAAGGTGTTGGCGGTCATCGCGCTTGCCCGCTATCAGCAAGGTGATCTTGCCGAGGCGGCGAGCCTCGGGAGCAAAGCTTACAAGATCCAGTTGGCGGCTTATCCGCACGGCAATCGAGACCTGGTACAGATACTCAGCAACCTCGGTTTGACCTACAGGGACCTGGGGAAACTCGACGCGGCAGAAGCAATGCTGCTCGATGGTTTCAAAATGGCGGCCAAGGTTTTCGACGCGTTCGACATCGACTTCATTACCCTGACAGTCGTTCTGGCGGACACCTACTGTGATAAACAGGACTACATCCGAGCTCGCGCATTCGCTGCCAAAGCGCTGGAGGCTGCTGGAAACTCGCTACCCAGCTGGCATCCGACCCGCATCCATGCACTCGTAACTCATGGGAACGTGTGCGCGGGCCTGGACAAGGTCAAGGATGCCATTGAGGCCTACCAGACAGCGTACGCAATCTTTCTTGATACGGCGCCCGATGACCATCAACAGCTCTACACCCTGGAGTGCAACCTGGGGCAATTGTTGCTCAAGCAAGGCATGCTGGTTGAAGCGCAAGAGGTGCTGGGCAATGCCGTTGAGCGCAGTCGACACTTTCCTTCCGCGACCGGGGACGCCAGTAGCGCCCAGGAGATGTTCAACCAGTGCCTTACGTTCAGGTTGGACCAACAGCACCTTAAGGCTGAGCTGGCACACCGTCGGCTCATGGCCAGAGACTCGGCTACACGCTGCGGTCTGGTGATGTACCTGAACAATCTGGCCGTGGAATATAAAAACTGTGGTCAGTTCTTGATGGCGGAACAGTGCTTCCTGGAAGCCCTGGACATCGCCAAAGACCTGAGTGAGATAGACACGGCTGACCGCGCCATCGTGTTCAATGGCCTGGCGGCTTTGCGTGAAGAACAGAACCGCCTGGAGGAGGCCGAGCAGCTGTTTGTGCAAGTGTTGTATTTGCGTGAATCGGCATTTGCCAGCAACGATCAGCGCATCGCTCATTCGTGCTACCTGCTCGGCTCGGTCTACTTCAAGCAAGAGCGCTATGAGGAGGCAGAGACCTATCTGGCGCGTGGTGTCGCAACCTTCAGAAGCGTCAGAAAGGCAGACATCCGGGCGTTTGCCGACTGCCTGAGCGTGTACGGCATGGTGCTCAAGAGAGTTGCCCGATTGGAGAACGCTCGCGCGCAGATGAAGGAGGCAATTGCGCTGTACAAGAAGTGTGGGCGTGCGGCGGCCTCAATAATTACGGGGCTTTCGCACGAGATTCACGAGATCAACATGCAACTTGGCGAAACCGGTGCAGTACCCGGCGGTGGGGCGACACCGAACTGGTGGAAACCCTGGACCTGGTAATCGAGCTACGTCGAGTGTGATGCCTAGCGGTTAACTAGTTGCAGCGACTCAACCACCCACCAGATAGGCGCCGAGCGGAGTCTGATGTTTGGGCTCGGCATGGGGCGGGGTTGCCGAAGCCTGGGCCCGCTGCGCCGCCTGTATCAGTTGCATGTTGCGGTTGCGTAGCTGGATGTTGCGCCCAACTCGCAGGTTGGAGCGCATCGCCAGCGTTTCGGCCTGCTGGTACTCGCCCTGCTGAAGGCGCAGCACACCCAGGTAATGCAGCGTTGCAGGATTGTTCGGCTGAATATGCAGCGCACGCTCCAGCGTGGCAGCAGCCTGGTCCAACTGGCCATCGGCATACTGCTGCGAGGCGGTTTCAATCAGGGTGGTAGAGGCGTTGTTGCTGTGCGCGGAGGTTCTGCGTTCGGCTGCAACCGAGCCTAGCGATGCGGCTGCGCAGAACGCCAGGATAAGACCTGGCAGAAGACTCTTGGTGGGCATCAGGGGGACTCGGCTGAAACGCTGTTCGGCTGGGGGTGGTTTGGGCGCTTTATAGACTAGGCCAGTGACCTGAAGTTCCCGCTGCTACAGCCCCGAAACCGCCAGGCGTCGTCAGTTCAATACGATGATCTTCGACACCAACTCCGCACTGTTCTTTGCCTGCAACTTCTTCATCAACCGCGCCCGGTGCACCTCCACCGTGCGGTGCGAAATAGCCAGTTTGCGCCCGATCTCCTTGCAGGTCAGGCCGTTGACGATATGCGCAGAGATTTCCCGTTCCCTGGACGTGAGGTTGACCGTGGGCCGAAATACCCGGTCCATGCGTTCGAAGTGCCACACCATCAACTGAAAGGGATCTTCCGGGGTCAGGGTGTAGCCGTTGGCCCGCGTCCAGAACACTTCGCCGCTGCGGTGCTGCATAAAGCGCTCATCCGAATACGCACCATTCTTGGCATGGCGCAGCCAGCTCAGGCTGCGTTCGCCAATGGCGTGGTAGTCCGCCTTTGAGGGATAGAGCTTGAGGATCAGTTCGCCCAGCAGGTCGTCGCGCTGGTAGCCGAACAGGCTCTGGAAGGCTTCGTTGAGGTCGAGCATGCGCCGGTTGCCGGTGATCACTTGCGGTGCAGGCGATACCTGGAAGGCCAGGCGTTCAAGGTCTTGCAGTTGTCGGGCTGGGTCGGTCATGGCGCAGGCCTCCCGCGTGCTGATGATGTGTTGCCTCGCAGTATCCATCAGTCGGGCTACTCATCCCTATACGTAGTTGCACGAATAGCGAGGGCTTCGGGGTTGGGGCCATTGTAAGGAACGCCTGTTCAACCAGAAGGATAAAAACCATGGCTACCGATTCTGTCAGCATCGTCGCCGCCGCGCATTCGCGCTTTGGCCGCCTTGGCGACGCTACCCTGGAAGACCTGATTGTCGACGTCACCCGTGCCGCCCTGGCGGATGCTGAGGTGGCGGCGTCGGAGGTCGATGCGCTGTTTCTCGGTCATTTCAATTCAGGGCTGGTGCCTGACGGGTTTGCGGCTTCGTTGATGTTGCAGGCCGATCCGGAATTACGCTTCAAACCGGCTACCCGCTGCGAGAATGCTTGTGCCTCTGGCGCGGCTGCGATCCAGGCGGGGATCAATGCGATTCTGTCTGGCAGCGCAGACCTGGTACTGGTGGTGGGGGCGGAGAAGATGACCTCCAACACCACTGCGCAAGTGACCCAGGCCCTGGCCGGAGCGGGCTATCAGCATGATGTGGAAGAAGCAGGGTTGAGCTTTCCACAATTGTTCGGATTGGCAGCGGCACAGTACGAGCAGCTGTTTCAGAGCCCGCTGGCGGCCATGGCCGCCATTGCCGCGAAGAATCACGCCAATGCCATGGCCAACCCCTTGGCGCAGATGCACAAGGCAATGAGTTTTGATCACTGCAATACGGTGTCCGACAGCAATCCCTGCATCGCCCAGCCGCTGCGCTTGACCGATTGTTCGCTGGTCACCGATGGCGCGGCGGCGATTGTCTTGGCGTCGGCCAAGCGCGCCAAGCAGTTCCGCCGTGCGGTGGCGATACGCAGCATGGTTCAGGTCAATGACTTTCTGCCGTTGTCGCAGCGTAACGTGCTGGCCTTCGAAGGGCCGCAGCGGGCGATTCGCTGCGCCTTGGACAAGGCGCAGGTGACCCTCGCCGATCTGGATTTTGCTGAGGTACACGACTGTTTCACCATCGCCGAATTACTCATCTATGAAGCCATGGGCCTGGCACCGCACGGTCAGGGCCATCGGGCGTTGGAGGAGGGTATTGTTCAGCACGGCGGCACGTTGCCGGTGAACCTCTCTGGCGGCCTCAAAGCCAAGGGGCATCCAGTGGGGGCGACGGGGGTGTCGATGCACGCCTTGGCGTTTGCTCAGCTGACGGGCAATCCGATTGGCCTGGCGGCGCCGAATGCCGAGTTCGGCTTGCTGTTCAACATGGGCGGGATGGCGGTGGCCAACTACGCCTCGGTGCTGCAAGCGCGGAGGGCGTGACGGTGAATATTGCCAATTGGCTGCACGCTGCCGCCCAGCGCTGGCCGCAGCGCCCGGCGTTGTTCGAGGGGACTCGGCAGGTTGCCGACTACCAAGGTTTCGCCGCCAACGTGCGTGGCTTGGCCCATGAACTGGTGCACGAACACGGGGTCGAGCCGGGGGATCGCGTGGCGCTGTTCATGAAAAACTGCTGCGAGTACCTGGAGTTGATGTATGCGGTGTGGTGGATCGGTGCCGTAGCGGTGCCGATCAACTGTAAGCTGCACCGCAGTGAGGCCGGCTGGATTGTCGATAACGCTCAGGCGCGAGTGATCTTTACCGATGACGGTCAGGTGTTTGCGCCAGGCGAGCTGGCCCTGAACTGCCGCGAGTTGGCCGGGCGTGGACGGGAGGTGGAGGGCGCAGGCGATCATCAAACCACACCTTACCTGTGCAAGGCTGATCATCTGGCCTGGCTGTTTTACACCTCCGGCACCACCGGGCGCTCCAAGGGGGTGATGCTGTCCCACGGCAACCTGGTGGCCATGTCGCTGTGTTATCCGCTGGATGTCGATGCGGTCAGCGCCAAGGACGCCGTGGTGTATGCCGCGCCGATGTCCCATGGCGCCGGGCTGTACAACTTTATTCATGTGCGCTGTGGTGCCCGGCATGTGCTGCCGCAGTCGCGTGGTTTCAATGCTGATGAGTTGTTCGAACTGGCCACCCAGTTGGGCGATGTGACGTTGTTTGCCGCGCCAACCATGGTCAAGCGCATGGTCGAGCAGGCACGGCTGTCGGGCTATGCCGGTGAAGGCCTCAAAACCATCGTCTACGGTGGTGCGCCGATGTACCTGGCCGACCTGCAGGCCGCCGTCAGTACCTTCGGCCCGCGCCTGGTGCAGATCTACGGCCAGGGTGAGAGCCCAATGACCATCAGCGCGTTGCCCCGCGAGTTGATCGCCGATCGTCAGCGCCCAGACTGGGCACGTATCGTTTCGTCGGTGGGGCTGGCGCATTCCTGCGTGCAGCTTCGCGTGCTCGACGCGCAACTGTGCCCGCTAGCCGCAGGGCAGCCGGGCCAGATCGCCGTGCGCGGGCCGACGGTGATGCATGGCTACTGGCGCAATGAAGCCGCAACCCGTGAGGCGTTGGTCGATGGCTGGTTACTGACGGGTGATATCGGTTACCTCGACGATCAGGGCTACCTGACCCTCACCGATCGCTGCAAGGACGTGATCATCTCCGGCGGTAGCAACGTGTACCCGCGCGAGGTGGAAGAGGTGCTGGCGCTGCACCCGCAGGTGTTCGAGGTGTGCGTGGTCGGCGAAGCGGACGCGGAGTGGGGCGAGTCAGTGGTGGCTTTTGTGGTTACCCGTGATAACCAGCCATTGGATGAGCGTTCGCTCACCGCCTGGTTCATCGAGCGCATGGCCTCGTTCAAAAAACCGAAGAAGTACCTGTTCCTCGACGAGCTGCCGAAGAACAGCTACGGCAAGGTGCTCAAAACCACACTGCGTCAAAGGCTGCAGGAGGCTGCCGACACTGTTGTTGCCCCGTGAGGGGCGCCCCCGGGACTGTTTTCCATCAATAAGAACAAGACAGGAATACCTCTATGGCAACGCATCAGCACAACCCGGCCCGGCAACGGCGGCGCGCCTTTATTGGCGCCACTTCAGGGCATCTGATCGAATGGTATGACTATGGCGTCTATGGCTTTCTGGCGGTGTACATCGGCCAAGCGTTCTTCGTCTCCGACGACCCGACCACCAGTTTGCTCAGCAGCTTTGCCGCCTTCGCCCTGAGCTTTTTCATCCGGCCCTTGGGCGGGTTGTTCTTTGGGCCGTTGGCCGACAAGATCGGCCGGCGCAAAACCTTGATCACCGTGCTGGTGATGATGGCGGGCTCTACCTGCCTGTTGGGTTTGCTGCCCACCTATGCCTCCATCGGCATTGCCGCGCCGATCTTGTTGGTGCTGATTCGTTGTGTGCAGGGTTTCTCTGCCGGCGGTGAGATCGGCACCATCACCAGCTTTATTTCCGAATATGCCGGGCCTGGACGGCGGGGTTTTTCCACCTGCTGGCTGATGGTTACCGCCGTACTGGGGCTGGTGCTCGGCGGCGTGGTCGCCAATGGCATGACCTGGATGCTCGGCGCCGACCTGATGCAGGCCTGGGGCTGGCGCATTCCCTTCCTGGTGGCCGGGCCCATGGGGCTGATCTCGATGTACATCCGTCTCAAGCTCGAAGACAGCCCGGAGTTTCTCGCCCTGCAGAAAGCCGGCGAAACCTCCAAGGCGCCGCTGCGGGAAGTCTGGCAGTGGAAGCGGGCGATCACCCTGGTGTTCTTCATCATCACCCTGCACAGCTCGATCTTCTACCTGGTGCTGACCTTCGCTTCCACCTACATGTCGCGGATCCTCAAGTTCGACAGTGGCACCACCTTGCTCTACGTGTTCATTGCCAGCCTGTCAGCGGCGTTCGTCATGCCGTTTGGCGGCATGTTCACCGACAAGTACGGGCGTAAACCGTTCTTGATGGTGGTAGGTGTGTTGGCGACGCTGGCGATGTTCTGGTTCTTCAAGGCTGCGCCCACGGCCACGCCGGCGTCATTCTTCTGGCCGTTGATGGCGGTGGCGATTTTTTTCGGGCTGTATGCCTCGTCTACCTACGCAACCATGAGTGAACTGTTGCCTACGCGAATTCGCTCCACGGGGATTGCGGTGGCTTACAACATTCCTGTGGCGGTGTTTGGCGGCAGCGCGCCGTTGATTTCGACCTGGTTGATTCAGCAGACCGGGGATATTTCTTCGCCGTGGTACTTCTACATCGGCACCGGGATTGTGTCGCTGATCGCTTTGGTGGTGTTGCGTAAGGAGGATTTTGTCGCGTGTCATGGCATGGCTGAAGGCGTGCATGCACCTGCATCGCCCTCGGGCGCAGCGGCCACTCCAACGATGTCGTCGGTGCGTAGCACCTGACTCAGCGGCCGTCATCCAGGCAATCAAGGTGTCTGGATGACGGCAGTTGTACAGGGGGTTGCAGCGTTGTATCGCGTCGGCCCATCGCCATCTGATCCGTATAAATCCCCCAAACCTGAATCTGTAACCCAGTACACCCCAGCGCCATAGTAACGGCCTCCGTGATGAGGTCCGAACCATGTATCAGTATGACGAGTATGACCGTGCGCTGGTGTTCGAGCGCGTGGCGCAGTTTCGCGATCAGGTGCAGCGTTTCATGGGCGGCGAGCTGAGTGAAGAAGAGTTCCTGCCCCTGCGTCTGCAAAACGGCCTGTACCTGCAAAAGCACGCCTATATGCTGCGTGTGGCGATTCCCTATGGCACCCTCGGCGCCCGCCAGATGCGCACCCTGGCGCAGATCGCCCGCGACTACGATCGCGGCTATGGCCATTTCACTACCCGCCAGAACATTCAATTCAACTGGATCGAGCTGGCCCAGGTGCCCGACATTCTCCAACGCCTGGCCGAGGTTGAGATGCACGCCATCCAGACCTCCGGCAACTGTGTGCGCAACATCACCACCGAAGCCTTCGCCGGGGTCGCCGCCGATGAGCTGCTCGACCCACGGCCGCTGGCCGAAATCCTGCGTCAGTGGTCGACCATTAACCCGGAATTCCTGTTCCTGCCACGCAAGTTCAAGATCGCCATCTGCTCGGCCGTGGATGACCGTGCGGCGATTATGATGCATGACATCGGCCTGTACCTGTACCGCGACCAGCAGGGGCAGATGTGCCTGCGGGTCATGGTGGGCGGTGGGTTGGGACGCACGCCGATTCTCGGCCTGCAGATCCGCGAAGGCCTGCCCTGGCAGCACCTGCTGTCGTATGTTGAGGCGATCCTGCGTGTCTACAATCGCCACGGTCGACGCGACAACAAGTACAAGGCGCGGATCAAGATCCTGGTCAAAGCCTTGGGTATCGAGGCCTTCGCGCAGGAAGTGGAGCAGGAGTGGCAACACATCAAGGACGGCCCGGCGCAGCTCACCGAAGATGAGTTCCAGCGCGTGGCAGCTGCCTTTGAACCGCCACCTTACGCCAGCGTGGTCGACAGTGAGCTGAAGTACGAAACCCACCTGGCCCAGGATCACGCCTTCGCGCGCTGGGTGTCATGCTGCGTCAAAGCGCACAAGGTCCCTGGCTATGCCAGCGTGGTGCTGTCGACCAAGCCTGGCGCCGCGTCGCCACCGGGCGACCTGACCGCCGCGCAGATGGAGGCGGTAGCGGATTGGTCCGAGCAGTTTGGCTTCGGCGAAATCCGTATTGCCCATGAACAGAACCTGATCCTTCCAGACGTGCGCAAGCAGGACCTGCACGCGTTGTGGCGCCTGGCCTGCGAGCGCGACCTGGGTACCGCCAACATTGGTTTGCTGACTGACATCATCGCCTGCCCCGGCGGCGATTTCTGCGCCCTGGCCAACGCCAAGTCGATCCCCATTGCCCAGTCGATCCAGCGCTGCTTCGAGGACCTGGACTACCTGCATGACCTCGGCGAACTGAGCCTGAACATCTCCGGTTGCATCAATGCCTGTGGCCATCACCACATCGGCAACATCGGCATCCTTGGCGTCGATAAGAACGGTAGTGAGTGGTACCAGGTGACCCTGGGGGGCGCGCAGGGCAAGCACAGTACCTTGGGTAAAGTCATCGGCCCGTCCTTCAGCGCCGCCGAAATTCCGAGTGTCATCGAGCAGATCATCGCCACCTACTGCGCCTATCGCGAGCTGGACGAGCCCT
>RCUS01000899.1_pt1 | contig 17172 bp, 15 predicted proteins | sample 2166221 | NCBI WGS metagenome assembly RCUS01 (sample SAMN09932758, study PRJNA488358) | compost metagenome | isolation source: compost soil in cyclohexanecarboxylic | place: Germany: Experimental Botanical Garden | reverse complement strand
TGGTAGGCCGTGCGGGATTCGAACCTGCGACCAACGGATTAAAAGTCCGCTGCTCTACCAGCTGAGCTAACGACCCGAAGAAGAAAGATTATAGGGGGTGCCCGGGATTCTGTCAAACCTAACGGGCAACTTTTTCCCCTGTTTTACTTTTTGCCGGCCCGTTCCTTGGCCGTTTGCGCGGCGCTGGAGTCCGGATAGCGCGCGATCAGCGCGTTCAGGGTCTTGGTGGTGTTGGCCTTGTCTTTCAGTTCCGTGTAGCAGCTGGCGATGTTGAGCATGGCATCGGCCGCCTTCGGGCTGTCCGGGTAGTTCTTCACGACGGCTTGCTGGGCGCTGATGGCGTTCTTGCAGTCGCGCTGGGCGTAATACGCGTTGCCCAGCCAGTATTGCGCGTTGGCCGCGTAGGCCGACTCCGGGTAGCGCTTCACAAAGGCGTCCAGCGCCGTGGCGGCACCCTTGTAGTCACCCGACTTGAACTGCGCCAGCGCCGCTTCGTAGGAGCTTTGCTCGGAGACGCCGACGGCCGCTTCCTGGCCGTCGATGGTGACCTGGCGCGGTTCGAGCTTGCGCAGGCGCGCGTCGAGGTCGGCGTAGAAATCTTTCTGGCGCTTTTGCGCGGTCGCCAGGTCATTGCCCAGCACTTCGATCTGTCCCCGCAGGCGGGCGATCTCTTGCATGGTCTGGTCGTGCTGGTTGAGCATGGCGAGGGTGCTGGTCTTGTCCGCCTTGGTATCGATGCGGCTGTTGATGTCGCGTGCCAGTGCGTCGACTTTCGAGCGCAGCTCCAGGATGGCCTTGCGTGCTTCGTCGTCGTCGAACAGGGCTGCGTTGGCGTGCAGGGGCAGGGCGGCAAAGGCGGCCAGCAGGGCGGCGGCGACGCCGGCTTTCGAGAATGTCATCATGGGTCGGGCTTTCAAAAGTTACGCATACATGCAAACGGGGCGCCAGGCGGTAATACTCCGCGCAGCGCCCCATTATTATGCCTATGACTGGCCAGTTAGGTAAGCGCGAATCTTGCTGCGCCTACCGCTGAACATCAATAAACGATGTCAGCGCGGCGGTTTTCTGCCCATGCTGCTTCGTTGCTGCCTTGAGCTTTAGGCTTTTCTTTGCCCAGCGACACGGCTTCCATTTGACCTTCTGGCACGCCCAGGGCGGCCATCGACTTGCGCACTGCTTCAGCACGTTTCTGGCCCAGGGCCAGGTTGTACTCGGCGCCGCCGCGTTCATCGGTGTTACCCTGGATCAGGATCTTGCGTGCTGGCGTTTTGACCAGGTAAGCAGCGTGGTTTTGTACCACTGGCGTTTCCGATTCACGCACGACGTATTTGTCGAAATCGAAGTAGATGCTGCGGTTGGCCAGTACGCCTTTTGGATCGTCCAGTGGATCGACCGATGCGGTCGTTACTGGCTGAACTTGACGGGTGTCAACTGGTTCAGCGACTTTTTCAGGAGCGCGCTCAACCACTGGGGTTTCAGCTACTTTGACTGGGGTGCTGCATGCGGACAGCAGGGCGGCGGTAGCGGCGATGAAAGCCAAACTTTTAAAGTTACTCATTTTTATTCTCCGGGTCGTGGTTAAGGTAAAACGTACTGCATTACTTCATAAAAGGACCCCAGGTGGGCTCCTTGATATTGCCAGCTTGCGTAGTCAAACGCTGTTTGACGCGGCCATCCACCGATACCACTGCCAGCGACTTGCGTCGTCCGGATTCGGTCGCGTACATGATATATTTCCCGTTGGGCGAAAAGCTCGGTGATTCGTCGTTGGCGGTGTCCGACAGGCGCAGTTCCTGGCCACTAGCCAGGTCGAGCGCGTAGAGCTGGAAATTGCCGTCGCGACGGGAAATATAAGCGAGAGTCTTCCCGTCGGACGAGATCCGCGGGCTGATGTTGTAGGAGCCGCCAAACGTCACGCGCTTGGCTTCGCCGCCGCTGGTCGACATGCGGTAGATTTGTGGTCCGCCGCTGCGATCGCTGGTGAAGTAAATGCTTTGGCCATCGGCCGAGAATTGAGGTTCCGTATCGATGCCGCTGCTGGTGGTCAGGCGGCGCAAGCCGCTGCCATCGGCGTTGACGGTGTAGACCTGGGTATGGCCGTCGCGCGACAGGGCCACGGCCAGGCGCGAACCGTCTGGGCTCCAGCTCGGTGCCGAATTGCTGCCTTTTTCGTTCGAGACGATGGTGCGCTGGCGCGTTACCAGGTTTTGCACGTAGACGATGGGCTTTTTCTTTTCAAACGAGACATACGCGACCTTGGTGCCGTCCGGCGACCAGGCAGGCGAAATGATCGGCTCGTTCGAGCGCAGGGCGACCTGGATGCCTTCGCCGTCGGCGTCAGCCACTTCCAGGCGGTACTCGCGGCCCGATTGCGTGACGTAGGCGATGCGCGTGGCGAACGCGCCTTTCACGCCCGTCAGTTTTTCATAGATGTCATCGGCGATCTTGTGCGCCAGCAAGCGGTTGAACTGCGGCGCGGCCGCATTGTTCATGCTCGACAGCTGCGCGCCCTTGATGGTATCGAACAGCTTGTAGCGCACATCCAGGCGGCCATCGGCCATGGTTTGCACGGTGCCGGCCGCCAGCGCATCGGCGCCGCGCGATTTCCATTGCTCGTAGCTGACGGGCGCCGTTTCCGACACGGGCGCATCGGCGTCGATCAGCTTGAACACGCCGCTGCGCGCCAGGTCGGCCTTGATGATGCCCGACAGCGATTGCGGCGCCGCCGATTCATTGACAAAGCTGGCGACAGCCACGGGGATCTGGTTGCTGCCGATCCCGGTAATCTCCACGCGCAGCTGCGCCTGGGCACCCGATGCTCCCAGCATCAGGCTGGCGCAGAGCACGACATAGCTCATTTTTTTCATGGTCATCATTTAGGCAAATCCTTCATCTCGAATATGAGTTCAATCTCGCGTTCCACGGTGCCGTCTTTTTTCTTCGGCAGTGGCGACGATTTATTAATGGCGTTTTCCACCGAGCTGTCATACGCCGGCAGGCCGCTACTTTTAATCTTTCGGACCGAAATAATTTCCCCAGTTGGCAATTGCTCGATCTTGAACACGGCGCGCGGGTTACCCGGCACGTCCGTGCTACCGCTGTACGCGATATTGCTCTTGATCTTGCTCGTCAGGGCAGCGACATAGCCGCTGTCCTTGCGTGGCGCGGTCGCTTTCGCGGCCGTGCCTGTTGTTCCCGTACCGACCGCGCCCGTGATGCGGCTCATCTCGGCGGCGCGTGCCTTGTCGGCGGCCTTTTTCTCGTCGGCCGCTTTCTTCGCCTTGGCGGCTTTTTCCGCCGCCGCTTTTTTGTCGGCCAGTTCTTTCTCGGCTTTTTCTTCCGCCGCCTTTTCTTTCTCTTTGGCCTGCTTGGCTTTCTCCAGCTTGTCGGCCTTTTCTTTTTCCAGCTTTTCAGCCTTGTCTTTTTCTTTCTGCTTCTGTTTTTCCAGTTCGCGCTTTTCTTCCTCGCGTTCCTTCAATTCCTGCTTGCGGCGCTCTTCGGCCGCCGCTTTTTCTTTCTCTTCCTTCAGCTTGGCCTTCTTGCGTTCGAGGGCGATTTCCGCCTCGCGCAGGTCGACCTTCGGCTCGGGCGCGGCCACCGGCGGCGGTGGCGGCGGGGCTGGCTGCTCCACTTCCGGTTCCGGCGGCGGCGCAGGCGTTGGCTCCGGTTCCGTCGCCACGTCGGGTGGCGGCGCGGCCGTCTGCACCTGCATGTCCCATACTTCCGCTTCCACGGCGACCGGCTCCGTATTTTGCCAGTGTACGCCTACCCACAGGAAAAACAGCAGCCCAAGGTGCATCGCCAGCGCCAGGCCCAGCGAGGGCCAGCGGCTGCGTTCGCGCGGCACGCTGTAGGGCTTGCCGAGTACATGGTCGATTTGTTTGGTCTGCAAAGTCTAGTCTATCTAAAAACGGTCAAGTCTGGAAACAGGGTGCTGCGCTTACTTGGTGGCCAGGCCAACGCGGGTGATGCCCATCTTCTTCGCTTCCGAAATGAGCTGGATCACGTCGTCGTACTTGCTTTCCTTGTCGCCCGCGATCATCACCGGATACTCGGGATTGGTTTCATGCAAGCCGCGCAGCTTGCGCAGCAGGGCGTCGCGGTTCGGTTCCGTTTCCGGCGACAACTGCCCCTTGCCGATGACGCCGATTGACAGCGAACCATTTGGCTTGAGCACGATCTGAATATAGTCATCAGGCGGTTTCGCCGATTTTTCCGCGTTGGGCAAGTTCACCACGCTGGGATTGTTCGACGACGGCATCACCATGAAGATGATCAGCAGCACCAGCATCACGTCGATATACGGCACGACGTTGATTTCCGACTTGAACTTGCGGCCACGGCCGCCGCGCATGCCGCCGCTATTGAATGAGGAACCCATGGCTGCTGCTCCCTCTTAGCGCGACTGGCGCTGCAAGATGTTCGAGAATTCCTCGACGAAGCTCTCGAAGCGGATCGCCAGGCGGTCGATGTCATGCGAAAAGCGGTTGTAGGCGACGACGGCGGGAATCGCGGCGAACAGGCCGATGGCGGTGGCGATCAGCGCTTCGGCAATGCCGGGCGCGACGGCGGCCAGCGTGGCTTGCTGCACGTTGGCCAGGCCGCGGAAGGCGTTCATGATGCCCCACACGGTGCCCAGCAAGCCGATGTAGGGCGAGACGGAACCGACGGAGGCGAGGAAGGCCAGGTGCGATTCGAGTGCATCCATCTCGCGCTGGAAAGCGGCGCGCATGGCGCGGCGGGCGCCGTCGAGCACGGCGCCGACGTCCAGCGCTTCGCGCGTCGTGTACGAGGCCTTGCCCTTGATGAATTCGCCCATGCCGGCATCGAAGATGCGGGCCAGCGCGCCGCTCTGGTCGCGGTTGCCGCTGGCGTTCTGGTGCAGCGCGTGCAGGTTGCCGCCGGCCCAGAAGCTGCGTTCAAACTCGATGGTTTGCTTGCGCGCCTGGCGCACGGCGAACATCTTGCGGAAAATATAGGTCCAGCTGGTCAGGGAAATCAGCAGCAGCAGGGCCATGATCAGTTGCACGATCAGGTGGGCATTGGAGATGAGCGCGAGGAAAGAAAGATCTTGTGTAACGTTCATTGGCTGGCAGTCTGTTGGGTGAATTGTCCGGGGGTGGCGGGTAGGGCTCAGGCGGCGCGCATGCGGGCCGCCACTGCATCGGGCACGGCGCGCGGGCGCAATGCCGAATCGACGCAGCCGATCTTGACGCGGGCCGTGTTGAGCAGGCTGTCGCCGCACCAGGCTTGTTGCAGGAAAACGATGGAGGCGCGCCCCATTTTTTCTATGCTTAACGTTAATCTTAACGTGTCATCGAGCCTGGCTGGCGCATGATAGTCGGCGTTGACGCTTTTGACAACGAACATCGCGTCGTGCTGTTGCAGCAATTCCTGCTGGCCCACGTCGATGGCGCGCAGCCATTCGGTGCGCGCGCGCTCGAAGAATTTCAGGTAGTTTGCGTAATAGACGATGCCGCCGGCGTCGGTGTCTTCATAGTAGACACGTACGTTCCAGGTAAAGACTGAAGGCATGTTTATTGCGCCAGTAGTGAGATTGAGCAACATTTTACGCGATTTTTCTTGTAGTGACTGAAAGCGTTTGCCGGAATGCCATGCAAAAGCGGCATGCAAGTTGCACCGCAGCATTGTAAATCCGGGGGGCGCAATGGCAAGCCTCGTAACATACGCTTACATGCCCTGGCCAGGTTTAAGTTCAGCTTAAGAACCGGCGCCTAGTCCCCGGGCGTGGCCCGCGGCGCGCCCGGGCTGCGGTGGCGCGCGGCGATTATAGCCGCACCGTTGCATTCCTTGCTCAATTTGGGCACTTAACTTACAATTTGCATTCCATTACGTCTCACGTGACTGGCGAAAAGTCGGGCGATCTTCCTCATTGGCGGTCGGCAAACCGGCGAAAGGTGGGCACCCACCGGGAAACGTGAGATTTTTCATCAGCCGTTCGCCTGGGTAGCCACTATGGAAAAGCACGAAGAGGCTGCCCGTCCAATGTTGTTATTCACTTAACGCCGGCTCCCCTCATTCGATCCAACCTGCCAGTACAAGCACCCTCATACTTGGAGTTTTTACATGTTTGCAAAAGATCATACCCTCGCCAACGTCGATCCTGAATTGTTCGCCGTCATTCAAAAAGAAAACACGCGCCAGCACGATCACATCGAACTGATCGCGTCGGAGAACTACACCTCGCCAGCCGTGATGGAAGCGCAAGGTTCGCAATTGACGAACAAGTACGCCGAAGGCTACCCGGGCAAGCGCTACTACGGCGGCTGCGAGTACGTCGATGTCGCCGAGCAACTGGCCATCGACCGTGTGAAGCAGCTGTTCGGCGCCGAATGCGCGAACGTGCAGCCGAACTCGGGCTCGCAGGCGAACCAGGGCGTGTTCTTCGCCATGTTGAAACCAGGCGACCTGATCATGGGTATGTCGCTGGCCGAAGGCGGCCACCTGACCCACGGCATGCCGCTGAACATGTCCGGCAAGTGGTTTGATGTCGTGTCCTATGGCTTGACGGCCGAAGAAGACATCGACTACGAAGCCATGGAACGCCTGGCCCGCGAACGCAAGCCAAAGCTGATCATCGCCGGTGCGTCCGCCTTCTCGAAAAAGATCGACTTCGAGCGCTTCGGCAAGATCGCCAAGGAAGTTGGCGCCTACTTCATGGTCGACATGGCCCACTACGCGGGCCTGATCGCCGCCGGCCTGTACCCGAACCCGGTGCCGTTCGCCGACTTCGTCACCTCGACCACGCACAAATCGCTGCGCGGCCCGCGCGGCGGCATCATCCTGATGAAGGCCGAACACGAAAAAGCCATCAACTCGGCCATCTTCCCCGGCATCCAGGGCGGCCCGCTGATGCACGTGATCGCCGGCAAGGCTGTTGCCTTCAAGGAAGCGCTGAGCCCCGAGTTCGTCGAATACCAGAAGCAAGTGGTCAAGAACGCCGACGTGCTGGCGAAGACCCTGATCAAGCGCGGCCTGCGCATCGTTTCCGGCGGCACCGAATCGCACGTCATGCTGGTCGACCTGCGCGCCAAGAACCTGACGGGCAAGGAAGCCGAAGCCATCCTCGGTTCCGCGCACATCACCTGCAACAAGAACGGTATTCCGAACGACCCGCAAAAACCGTTCGTCACCTCGGGTATCCGCCTGGGCAGCCCGGCGATGACGACGCGCGGTTTCAAGGAAGCGCAAGCGGAAGAAGTGGGCAACCTGATCGCCGACGTGCTGGACAATCCGCATGACGCCGCCACCATCGAGCGCGTGAAAGCGGCCGTGAAAGTGCTGGCCGATGCCCATCCGGTATACGCAGCTTAAGAGCCTGTTCCGGTAAAGAATACATCCGCAGCAGACACCCCGCGGAAGCGGGTACTGCGTTGCCCGTCGTAGCATGGCTCGCCATGCGTCCTCCTCGCGCCTTGTCCGCGCGACCGATGAGCAATCTGCTGCAGACGCTCCTTACCGGAATAGTCTCTAATTGTTTGTCCAGAATGTGTCATACAGAGTAAGATTGTGTATGACACATTCCTGTCGTGCCCACGGGCGCCCGGAGTGATTCGGGCGCCCGTTGATTTAAGGGCGGCGATTTCCCGTAATTATTACTATAAAGTTGTAGCCAGCCCATGAAATGTCCATTTTGCCAGCACGGCGATACCCAGGTTCTCGATACGCGCGTATCGGAGGAAGGGGATGCCATCCGGCGCCGCCGCCGCTGCAGCAAGTGCGACAAGCGTTTTACCACCTATGAGCGCATTGAACTTATCATGCCGGCCGTCGTCAAAAAGAATGGCAGCCGGACGGAGTTCGCTGCGGATAAGTTGCGCGGCAGTTTGATGCTGGCCTTGCGCAAGCGCCCCGTCGCGGCCGCCTCCGTGGATACGGCCATCGCCTCCATCCAGGAAAAACTGCTGACCAGCGGCTTGCGTGAAGTCGATTCCGGTTATATCGGCGAACTCGTCATGCAGGAATTGAAGCGCCTCGACAAGATCGCGTATATCCGCTTCGCTTCCGTGTACAAGAACTTCGAAGACCTGGCCGAGTTCCAGGATGCGATTGCCGAAGTGGGGCAGGCGCGCAAGCCGTAGGCGGCGCGTTTTGCGCCGGGCTGCTCTTGCCCCGTGCTCTTGCCCCGGTTTCTTATCGGTCTTGTGCCGGTCTCGTGCAGGGTGCTTGCCGGTTCCGTGCCGGTTTTGCGGTTTTTTTGCGCCGGTTTTGCGGAAGCCGCCGGTTCCTGCTGGCAGTCTCCTGGATGCCCCGCGCTGCTGCTGCGTCTGCTTCTGCTGCGGCTGCCGCTTCTGCGTTTTCTTCACGTGCCTGCAGCACGCTTGCCCCTATCTGATTGACCCTTGCGGTGTATCAAATGGATGCGCCATGCCCGCCGCGCCGGGCGCCCGGCGTTTGCAGTCATCGCGGCGCGGCGCCGTGTCCGGGCTTTGCTTGTGTCTTGCGCGCGCCGGACGCCGGCCCTCTGTGTCGCTGCGCGATTGCCGCCTCTCCTGACGCGCCAGCGGCTGCGGCAGGCACCCGTCGCGGCACGTCTTCACCATGCATTTCTGCCAGCATCATCGGCGCGCGCCATGGTCGTTCCATCCAGCTATTTTTTCTGCTGGCAAGCCGGCTGATCAATACAAGCCCCGTTTCTGCTGTCTTTTTATCGCCATTCCACCGCCGTTTGCGCTAGCTCATGTCCAGATGTGCGCGCACGCCTATCGTGTAGCTGGGCCGCCTGTTCCTGCGACTCTTTCTGCGAAAAAGGAGTACTCGATGCGCAACGGCGGCCGCGGCATGGTGATGATGGGCGGCAGCACCCTGGTCGAGGTGCTGGTGTCGCTGCTCTTGCTGGCGCTGGGCCTGCTTGGCGCCAGCATCCTGCATCTGACTTCCCTGCGCGCGCGCCATGAATCGGCATTGCTGTCGAGCGCGGTGCAGCTGGCCGCCGGCATGGCCGAGCGCATGCGTGCGAATAGTGTGCTGATGCATGGCCCCGATGCCGGCAATGCCTATCTCGGCGTCTCCTATGAAGAGCCGCCTGACGGCGCCGCGCCTGCCCCGGCTGGTGGCCCCGCCTGTTTTGGCGCCGCCGCCTGCAGCGCCGCGCAGCTGGCGCAGTTCGATATCGCCGAATGGCGCCAGCAACTGCACGCAAGCCTGCCGGGCGCGCGCCTGCATATCTGCCGCGACGTCCAGGCGTGGGATGCGTCCGCGCAAGGTTTGCACTGGACGTGCAGCGGCGGCAAGGGCGCGCCCGTCGTCATCAAGCTGGGCTGGCGTGGCCGGCATGCCAATGGCCAGCCGGTCCAGAATGGCGATGGCGTCGCACTGCCCAAGCTGGCCTTGCAAGTGGGCGGGGGCGGGGCATGAACGGCGAGGCGGCCAGGCAAGCCGGCGGCGCCAGGCGCGACCACCGTGGCCACTGGCGCCGGCATGGCGGCCTGAGCCTGGTAGAAATGCTGGTGGGCATGGCGCTTGGTGCCTTGCTGATGCTTGCCGCCAGTGCCGTGCTGCTGGCGGCTGGCGGCAGCTACGCTGGCCAGTCCGCCAGCGCGCGTCTCGACGATAACGGCCGCTATGCGCTCGACACCATCGCCCGCGCCGTGCGGCAGACAGCCTATGTCAACTGGGACAGCAGCGCCGCGCCCGTCGCCCACGCCACGCATGACAGCGCCAATATCGCCGGACTTGACGCGCGCAGCCTGGGCAAGAACAGCGACGGCATCAGCCAGTCGTTGCCCGGCGCCGCGCATGGCAGCGATGTGCTGGCCTTGCGCTATTACGGCGCGGGCGACGACGCGGGCGGCGATGGCTCCGTGCTCAATTGCGCCGGCTTCGGCGTGGGTGCCGCGCAAACGGAAGCCCAGCGTGGCTGGAGCATTTTCTATGTTGCCGAGGGTGCCGATGGCGAGGCCGAATTGCGCTGTAAATACCGTGGCGCCAATGGCTGGGGCGCCGACGCCATCATTCGCGGCGTCGACGGTTTTCAAGTCCTGTACGGCCTCGATACGGATACGCCTGCCGATGGCGTGGCCAACAGCTATGTCCATGCCAGCGCGCTGGACGCCTACGATGCCGCGCTGGTGCTGGTCGGGGCCAGCGCGGCGGAGCGCCAGCGCGACTTGTTCCGCCGCACGCACTGGAAGCGCATTGTCGGCGTGCGCGTGGCGTTGCTGCTGCATGGCGACACTGGCGCCGTAGGCAAAGCCGATGACATGGGGCCGGCGCAGTTCGACCTGTTCGGCCAGGCGTATGCCGAGGCGCACGGCGCAGGCGATCCGGGCGTGCGCATCGTGCGGGCGGCGCTGCCCGCCACGGCGCAGGGCCGGCCACGGCAGATGGTGCAGATGAGCATCATGCTGCGCAACGGCGGGAGTTAGCCATGACTGTCATCGCCATGGCCATTGCCAGTTGCCGAGCCGGACCCGAGCCCTTGCGCCAGCGGGGCGCCACCCTCGTCTACGTGCTGTGCTTGCTGGTCGTGGTCCTGCTGCTGGGCGTGTCGGCGGCGCAGATGGCCTTGCAGGGCGAAAAGGCGGCACGCGGCGAACGCGACCGGCATATCGCGTTCCAGGCCGCGGAGGAAGCGTTGCACGATGCGCAGAACGATATCGAAGGCTTGCCCGGCGCGCCCGGGCGTAGCAGCCTGTTTGCGCCGGACAGCGCCGCCGGCTTCCTCGATGGCTGCGGCGAGGCGGGCAGTGGCCAGCTGGGCTTGTGCCTGGCGGCGGCCAAGGGCATGCCGCCGCCATGGCTGGCCATGGCGCTCGATGCGCCGGACGGCGCCAGTGGCAACCGCTTCGTGCCGCACGGGCACTATACGGGCGCGGCCATGCAGACGGGACAAGGCTATCTGCCGTTCCGGCGTCCCCGCTATCTGATCGAACTGTTGCCCTTCCATGCGCCGGGCGAGGAGGCGGGCACGCCTGAGGGCAAGCTGCTCAATCCCAGTTATCTGTACCGCATCACGGCCATCGGCTTCGGCGCGCAGGAAAGCACGCAGGTGGTGCTGCAAAGCTATTACCGCAAAGCGGCGGCGGGAGCGGGGCCGTGATGGCGCCGCAGCTTGGATGTGCTGATCCACGTGGACAACCGCGCCGGGCTGCGTGTGGGTCTTCATGCTTGCGCGCGGCGCGGGTCCGGCTGGCGGCGTGCCGATGCTGCCTGCTTTGCCTGCTGTGCCTGTTTTTTCAGACCGTGCAGGCGGCAACCCCGGCGGTGGCGCTGGAACGGGCCGATGCGGGCTTGCAGGGCGCCAGAGTGCCGCCGAACCTGCTGCTCAATCTGTCGCTTACGCATGCGGCCGCCGCTGCCGCGCATGGTGGCGAGTATCTGCCACAGCGCGAGTACGCCGGCTATTTCGACGCGCGCATGTGCTATGTGTATCCGTATCGCAGCAAGGATGGCGCCATGCTGCCGGACTTGCGCGTAGCGACCGCTTACTTCTCCGTGCTGAAGCCGGCCGATGCGCTGCATGGCTGCGGCGGCGATAGTTTCAGTGGCAATTTCCTGAACTGGGCCAGTGCCAGCATGCTCGACATCGTCCGCTATGCATTGACGGGCGGCGCGCGCGTCATCGATGAAGTGCGCAAGACGGTCCTGCAGCGGGCCTATCTGCCCGATGGCGGCAGCGGTCCGGATTTTTTCGCCCATGCCGATTATTTTCCGCGCAAGGTCTTGCGCCAGGGCGTGGCCGCCGCGACGCCATTTGCGCTGGCGCAAGTGGCCATCGTTTCCTGCCGCAACCGCCTGCTGTTTGGCGACGCCAGCCTGCCTGGCAGTGGCAGTGGCAGTTGCGACGCGCCTGGCGCAGCGGGCACGCATGGGGTGTTTTTGGCAAGGGTGCGCGTGTGCGATGCCAGCGAGGGACCGCTGCGCGGCGACTTATGCCTGGCGTACGGCAAGCAATACAAGCCGGTCGGCGCCCTGCAGCGTCTGGGCGGCAGGGTACGCGTGGGCGTCTTTGGCCATCTGAACGGCGCCCCGCCCGACAGCCCCCCTGTCGTCAGCCCTTCAGTCAGCCCTTCGGTCAACCATATGTATGGCGGCGTGCTGCGCGCGCCGCTGGCCCACGTGGGCAGGCAGCGCTGGCTGGCGCCCGGCTTCGTGGCGCAGGACAATCCCGATGCCGAATGGCATCCGCTGACGGGCGTGTTCCTCGAGCATGGCCACGGTGGCGGCCATGGCGGCGGGGTGACCGCTTACATCAATGGCCTGGGCCACAGTAACCCGGCGCGCCAGGGCGCCTACGCGGGCGCGGCGCCGCTGGCCGAATTGCTGTACGAATCGTTGCGCTACCTGCAGGGGCGGCAGGCCAGTCCCGTGGTGCCGCCCGCCACGGCGCCGCCAGCCGTCGACGATGGCTTGCCGGTTGCAGGCCAGTGGAGCGATCCGCAGACGGCCAGCTGCCAGCGCCATATTGTCGTCAGCCTTGGCGATGCGGGCATGGCCGCTGACCGCTACGTGCCAGGCAATCTTCCCGTCGCAGGCGGCGCCGTCCATGCCAGCGACCGCGCGCGTCCCACGGATGCCTTTGCGCTGCCCCCGCTCGATACGATGGCCTGGACCAGCGCCGTGGGGATGCTGGAAAGCGGTGGCGCGCAGGGCAATCCGGCGCCACGGCCCGAACTGGCCGGGCTGGAAATGCTGGCCGGCGGGGCGGATGGGGCCAGCTACCATGTGGCGGGCCTGGCGTACTGGTCGCATGTGCAGGCGCTGCGCCCCGGCGGCAAGGCCGACAACGGCAACGCGGCGACGCTGGAGCACCATGCGGGCGACTTGCGCCGTAGCGACCAGGCGACCATGCCCGCTGCCACGCCAACTGTCACGCCGCTGCTGCTGGCGGCCAAGTATGGCGGCTTTGCCGATACGAATGGCGATGCGAACCCGTTCAAGAGCGCCAGCGGCAGTGCCCTCGCCGAATGGAGCCTGGATGGTCGCTGGCCCAGACACTATTTGCCCGGCAGCGATCCTGTCGCCCTGATCGCCGGCTTGCGTGCCGCCTTTGTCGCCGCGGACAAGGCAACGCGGGTGTCCACGCTGGCCGGCCCCATGCTGATGGCGCCGGCCAGCGGCGGGGAAGAGGCGTACTGGTTCCAGACGCAGATGCGATCGGCGGATGGCAGCATGAGCGTATCGCGCTTCGCCTTCGCGGTGGCTGCCGATGGCGGCGTAAGCGCTGGCAAGCCGGTGTGGCGCGCGGGCGAGCTGACGCCAGCCACGCCTGCAGACACACCGGCCACCTTGCGTCCCGTCTACACGCTCGATGCGCAGGGCGCGTTGATGCCGCTGCTCTGGAAGCGCTTGAATCCGGCGCAGCGCAGTGCCTTCAGTGCTGGCGACGACAGCGGCGACGGGCAGGGCGACGCTCACGGCGAGGTGCGGCTTGAGTATCTGCTGGGCAAACGCACGGATGAAGTGGGGTTGCCGGGTGGCTTCTTGCGCCGCCGCGCCGGCGGCCTGGGCGCTGCACCCTTCGGCAGTCTCGTGTACGTGGGCACGCCGGCGCCGGGCATGCCGGGCGCCGGTTACCAGTTGCACCGCAAGCTGCAGCAGCAGCGGCGCAAGATGCTTTACCTGGGGACAAACGATGGCTTGCTGCATGCCTTCGACGCGCGCACGGGCAGCGAACTGTTTGCATATTTGCCCCAGGCACTGCTGCGTGGCGCGGCGGGCGCGGCGAGTACTCACTACAGTCCCGCACCCTTGCTCGACGGCAGCGCGGCTGTAGCGGAAGTGCTGGCGCTGGGACACTGGAAAACGCTGCTGGTGTCGGGCATGGGCGGTGGCGCCCAGGGCGTGTTTGCGCTCGATATCACCGATCCGGCCCGCTTTGCGCAAGACGGTGCCGTGTGGGAATTTACCGACCGCGATGACAAACTGATCGGCAATGTGCGGGCGCCGCCGGCGTTTGCCCGGCTCAATATGGGTGGCAAGGAGGGCGTGCCGGCCTACCGCGACTTTGCCGTGGTGGCGAGCGGCTACAACAATTACAGCGCCGATGGCAAGGAAACGACGGCGCCTGCCGACGCTGCCGCCATCTTCCTGCTGGCACTGGACAAGGCCGTGGGCGCGCCGTGGCTCTTGGGCAGCAATTACTACCGGCTGAAAGTGCCGGTGGCCAGTGGCGGCGACGGCGGCCCCGATGCTGGCCAGGACGGGGACGCCACTGCGCATGCGCTGGGGCCGCCCGTACTGCTGCCGGGCAGCAACGGTGCACTGGCCTATCTGTATGCGGGCGATTTGCAGGGCAATGTCTGGCGCTTCGACCTGTCAGGCGGGCCGCCGTGGAAAGACGGGGCGGGACGCAAGCTGGTCTTTGTCGCGCGCGATGCGCAAGGCCTGCGCCAGCCTGTGACGCAGCAGATCAAGGTGGCGTATGCGCCGGGCGGCGGCTATCTGCTGCTGTTTGGCACGGGCAAGCTGGTCGAGGCGGCAGATACCTGGCCTGGCGCCTTCCTGCCGCAAGCGTTCTATGCCGTCCATGACGATTTGCGCCAGCAATCGGCGACGCTCGGCCGTGCCGACCTGGAGCCGCGCTCGCTGGCCGTGGTGCCCGATGGACTGGCCCTTGAGGGCGCCGACCTGCGCTACACGGGCAGCGCCGCCATGCATGGCTGGTACCTGGATTTCATGGAGGCCGCGCAGACGGGGGAACGCAGCATCCACAGCCCCGCGCTGGCGGCGGGCAAGGTGATCTTCAATACCGTTTTGCCGGGACGCGAGCCGTGCGCCCGGCCTGCCACGCGCCTGTATGCGCTGGACGTGCTGAGCGGTTTTGCCGCCGACGGCGCCGGCCTGGTGCAGGCGGGGGCGGTGACGGGCCGCCTGCTCGACGGCCTGGCACGGGCACCGCCGATGGTGCTGGAACTGAACAGTACGGTGGGCGCCGCCACGGCGACGGGACGCGCCGAGCTACGCAAGGAGCTGGCCGTGCTGCAACCGGGCTTGTCCGGTGCGGTGCTGCAGCCGCTCAAGGTATTCGGCGCGCCGCTGCCCGCCCGCCGCCTCAGCTGGCGCGAAGTGGCGAACTGGCGTGAATTGCACGAAGCGGCCAAGAAAAAGATGCCATGAAATTCATGGCAAAGAGCTTCCATGCAGGTTCGCGGCGCGCGGCAGGCCAGGCAGCAACTGGCTTGGCAACTGGCTTGGCTGCAGCAGCGGCAGCCGCAGCGCCCCGCATTGGCATGTCGTGGTGCGACGGTCTGATTAAAATGATGGAAAGGGCGACACGTGACGGCGCTGCGACGAGATGAACTGGCGTGGCGGGATGGCGGCGCGGACGTCAGGCGGCTGGCGCAAGTCCTGCCGGCCGGGCGATGGCTGGCGTGGCGGCCACACGCCGTCGCATCGGGTTTCAGCCTGATCGAACTGCTGGCCGTGCTGGCGACAATCAGTGTGCTGCTGGCGCTGGCCGTGCCCGCCTATCACGGCCATATCGTGCGCGCCAAGCGGGTGCAAGGGCAGGCGGCGCTGTTGCGGTTGATGCAGCAGCAGGAGCGTTACTACACGCAAAATAATCGCTACCTGGCCTTTTCCTCGGCGTCGCCAGCACCGCAGGTCCAGCAATTTCCCTGGTGGTCAGGTGATGGCCCCGAGTCGGGCGCATCTGTCAGTGCCTATGAAATCGAAGCCGTCGCCTGTCCCGGCATGAGCATCGGGCTCTGCGTGCTGTTGCGGGCCATGCCGGGGACGCCAAAGGTGGATGCGCACTTTCACGATGCCGAGTGCGGCGTCTTGTCCTTGAGCAGCACGGGCCAGCGGGGCAGCAGTGGCCCGGCCAGCCGTTGCTGGCCCTAGCCATGGCCGCCCTGCGCTGTCGCGATGCCAAACTTGTCGGCGGCGGGCGCCTGCGCGTCGCTTGCTGCGGGCCACCGAAGGGCCTGCGGCCATGGCGCGCGGGGCATACCTTGCTGGAATTGCTGGCCGTGCTGTCGATCGCCGCCATGCTGGCGGCCGCCACCCTGCCCAGTTTGCAGCAGTTGCTGGCGCGCCAGCAGGTGCGCGTGGCGGCCATGGACTTGTATTCCGCCATTGAATTGACGCGGGCGCTGGCGATGGCGCGCGGCCAGCGCGTGCTGCTGATGCCGGCCGGTGCCGGTGGCGTGGACTGGCGCACGGGCTGGCTGGTATTCATCGACCGCAATGCCAACCTGGCTCTCGATGGCGGCGATGAACTGTTGTTTCGCCAGGGGCCGCTGGCGGCGGGCATCAACGTCCAGTTTGCCTTTTCTTCCGGCGCGGCGCCGTTTTATATTGCCTACAATGGCGCGGGACGCGGTTGCAGTGCCACCAATAGCCTGGCGGCGCGCTGGGGCACGCTGTCCCTGCGGCTGGGCAGCCAGGTGCGCCATGTCAAGATCAATATGCTGGGCAGGGTGCGCGTCTGCGATCCACAGCAGCAGCCGCTCAATTGCAGCGGCGTGGCCGACAGCTGAAGACGGTCCGGGCGGCTTGTGCTGCCAGGGCCGGCCATGCCCGCAATAGCTAGCCATCGGTCACGAGCCAGGGAAATGTGGCGCCAGCCGCCAGCCGCCTGCCACCAGCCACCAGCCTGTGAGCAGGTGTGAATGTGGGAAAAGCTCTACTGCTGGATATAAATGGGCAGGAATCTTCGGTGCCCTGTTCCTGAAGCCTGGCGCTGCAGTCCGTCTGCCATGGTTCCCTTCCAACTTTGCCGGCGTTGGCAAGACGATGCCTGCCAAGCCAAGCCAAGCCAAGCCAAGCCAAGCCAAGCCAAGCCAAGCCAAGCCAAACCATGCCATGCCATGCCATGCCAAGGCAAGGCAAGGCAAGGCAAGGCAAGGCAAGGCAAGGCAAGGCAAGGCAAGGCAAGCGTCAAGCGTCAAGCGTCAAGGCGGCTAGGCGGCTAGGCGGCGATCGTCGCTCCCGCGATTTGCCCGATATTGCCTATAATGGCAGGCGCGCGGCATGCCGTGCCCCTCCTGTAGTGCCCATGCATGTGCCTATGCATGTGCCCATGCTGTGTGCGACGCGCGTGCCTATGCATGTGCCCATGCTGTGTGCGACGCGCGTGCCAGGCAGGGCAGGGCAGGGCAGGGCAGGGTGGCCAGCGTGCCGCAGCCGCTCCGTCGATGCGGAAGCGGCAGTTCGTCAATGGATGCGTAATAACCAAGAGCAAAGAAGCCTGTGGACATACTCAAC
>RCUS01000898.1_pt1 | contig 17184 bp, 14 predicted proteins | sample 2166221 | NCBI WGS metagenome assembly RCUS01 (sample SAMN09932758, study PRJNA488358) | compost metagenome | isolation source: compost soil in cyclohexanecarboxylic | place: Germany: Experimental Botanical Garden | reverse complement strand
CGTAAGTAGCAATTAATTAACAAAAATATCTAATCGATAAATAGAGCTATTCTGCAGCAAGATTTTTTAATAAAAAATCTATTTTTCTTCTGAAAATTTCAAACTGATATGTATGATAAATAGAAACTATATGTTATAAATGTTGAATAGGCATGGTTTTTGCTTGTTTTATGGAATCTAAAATATATGAAATTATCTGTTGGGTTGAAAGTTGCGAATTCTCTATCGTTAACACCTCAATTGCAGCAGGCGATTCGTTTGTTACAACTTTCTAGTTTAGAGCTTGAACAAGAAATTCAGATCCAACTAGATAGTAATCCTTTACTTGAAAAAATAGAAGAAGAGTCATTAACGGAAAGTCTGTCTACATTAGAAAGTAAAGACTCAGATGACTTAACAACTGAACTAAATGCAAACCATTTGCCTGATGATTTACCAGTCGATACTGAATGGGATGATATTTATACTCATCAATCGACGGCTTTGGCTACTCCAGAATTTGAAGAGCGAGAGGATAATCGCCAAGTTCAATTATCTTTAAAAGAACATATTCTAGAACAAGTTAATCTTCTACACTTTTCTAAAATAGATCAATTAATTGCTTATTGTATTGTTGATGCATTAGATGATAAAGGATTCTTGGATGCAGAATTAGAGGAAATCATTTTAGCATCACAGCAATTATTGAATGAAATGGATATTGAAGAAGAGATAGAAGAAGATGAAGTTTTGGTTGTTTTAAAGCATATTCAAAGACTTGACCCATTAGGAATCGGTTCACGTAATTTAGCAGAATGTTTAAAAATACAGCTCGAATTTTTATCGAAAGACGTTGAATATTTAAACGAGGCAAAAAGCCTATTGCAATATTACGAACTTTTAATAGCAAATGATCTAAATAAATTACTCAAGCAGACAGGTCTAACAAAAGATCAATTGAAGTTTGCAATCAATCTTTTAAAAACATTAAAACCCTATCCTGGTATGGAATTTGATAAACAAGAATCAGATTATCAAATTCCCGATGTGGTGGTTTCTAAAAAAGATTTACATTGGCAGGTTCAATTAAACCCCGATGTGCTACCTAAATTAAGAGTTAATTCTTTTTACTCAAGTATGATTCGTAGAGCAGATCAAAGTGAAGACAATTTATATTTACGTAATCAGATGCTTGAGGCAAAAAACTTTATTAAAAGCATTGATGAAAGACATAAGACGCTATTAAAAGTAGCATCTTGTATTGTTGAGCATCAAAAAGCTTTTTTGGAGATAGGTGCTGAAGCAATGAAACCGCTGGTTCTCCGAGATGTTGCTGAAGAGGTGGAATTGCATGAATCTACAGTTTCTCGCGTAACCACAAATAAATATATGCTTACACCACGCGGCCTTTTTGAGTTGAAATATTTTTTCTCTAGCCATGTAGGTACTACTGCAGGAGGTGAGGCTTCTTCTACTGCAATTCGTGCCATGATTAAAAAACTTGTAGCAAGTGAAAATCCATGTAAACCTTTGTCAGATAATGTAATTGCTACATTATTAAAAGATGAGGGAATTGAAGTGGCGCGACGTACCGTCGCAAAATATCGAGAATCGTTACATATTCCTTCATCGTCTGAAAGAAAAGTCTTGATCTAAATTTTGAAGTATGGCTATTCTAGAGATTCATTATGACGAAATAATGAAATTTCAATTTCACCAAGAGGAGTAGCTAAAATGGTTTAGTTGTCCTAAGATTTCTTTTTGATAGCATTAAATCGTTTTGGTTCTTCTTTAGATAACCTAAAAAAGGTGAGGGATAGAATTATGCAAATAACGATTCGTGGTCATCATTTAGCAATTACACCAGCTATAGAAGAAAATATTAAATCAAAATTTAGTCAATTAACGAAACACCTAGATCAGGTGAATAGTATGCAGATTAAATTAACAAAAGATCATCAAATTGATAAGCGCTCTCATAAGGGCAGTTCAAATCATGTTGCAGAGGCTATTGTAAGATTGCCGGGGATTGAGTTGTTTGCTCAGGCAACTGCTGATGATATGTATACTTCAATTAAAAAATTGACTGAAAAATTAAAAAGACAATTATTAAGATATCGAAAAATGCAATGTACTTATTCGCAAGTTACTGTTTCTGTTTAATAAGTTCTTTGAAGTTAAGAGAGGCTTGAAAGATAGCCTCTTTTTTATTGATAAAATATAAACACGTACTGAATTCTTGGAAAAAGTTATAGTAAAATACTCCGTTTTACCCCTTAGGTTGTGTCAGAGGTCTTTGCAATGAATAGTGAACAGCTCACTCAAATTTTAAAAGAAGCTTTCCCTGTAGCGGAAGTGGCGGTGAGCGGACAGGCTGGAAAATTTGACCTCCGTATAGTGGATGATCAATTTGAAGGTAAGCGTACTGTGGCTCGTCAACAATTAGTTTATGCGCCATTAAATACTTATATTGCAAGTGGGGAAGTTCACGCGGTAACAATTCGTGCAATGACCAAAGATGAATGGCGTAAAGCAAGCCTTTTCGGAGCTTAAATATTAATGGATAAATTTTTAATTACGGGTGGTGTTAAGCTCGAAGGCGAAGTACGCATTTCTGGTGCTAAAAATGCGGCTTTACCCTTACTTGCTGCAACTATTCTTGCAGACTCTCCAATTACAATAACCAATGTTCCAAATCTTAAAGATGTTAATACATTGGTAAAGTTAATTGGTGGATTAGGGGTAACGATTGGCTATGAAAATGACACAGTAAAAGCAGATACCTCTACTTTAGATAATCAGTTTGCACCTTATGAACTAGTAAAAACAATGCGTGCCTCAATTTTGGTTTTAGGACCATTATTAGCACGTTATGGTAATGCTAAAGTTTCTTTACCAGGTGGTTGTGCGATTGGTTCAAGACCTGTGGACCAACATTTAAAAGCTTTAGAAGCTTTGGGTGCGCATATTGAAGTTGAAAATGGTTATGTCCATGCTTCTGTTGATGGTCGCTTAAAAGGTGGTGAAGTTGTTTTTGATATGGTGACTGTTGGCGGTACCGAAAACATCTTAATGGCAGCAGCATTGGCAGACGGTGTTACAACTATTCGTAATGCAGCACGTGAACCTGAGATTACTGACCTTGCTCAAATGTTAATTAAAATGGGCGCAAAGATTGAAGGTCTTGATACAGATACTCTTGTTGTAACCGGCGTAGAAAGTTTACATGGCTGTGAATATGCCGTTGTTGCTGATCGTATTGAAACAGGTTCTTATTTAGCTGCTGCTGCAATTACGGGTGGACGTATAAAAACAACTCATACGGATCCGGCATTGCTTGAGTCTGTTCTGGATAAGTTTGAAGAAATGGGTGCTGAAGTCACTCGTGGTGATGACTGGATTGAACTTGATATGATGGGTAAACGTCCTAAAGCTGTAAGTTTTAGAACTTTGCCACATCCAGAATTCCCAACTGATATGCAAGCACAATTGATGGCAGTAAATGTTATTGGCCGTGGATTCGCGACAATCTCTGAAACGATCTTTGAAAATCGTTTTATGCATGTTCCTGAGTTGTCACGAATGGGCGCTAATATTCAGGTGGAAGGTCACGATGCTGTCGTAACAGGAGTTGAAACCTTACAGGCAGCGCCTGTTATGGCAACAGATTTACGTGCTTCATTCTCTTTAGTTCTAGCTGCTTTAGTTGCAGAGGGAGATACATTAATTGATCGTATCTACCATATTGACCGTGGTTATGAACATGTCGAAGAGAAGCTTCAAGGTTTAGGTGCCAAAATTAAGCGAGTAAGTTAATGAATGATGTAAGAAACGATGATCCTAATTTTGATGTGATGGGTAATTTTGATCATGGTTTGACCTTGGCATTGAGTAAAGGGCGCATTTTAAAAGAGACGTTACCTTTATTGGCTACAGCGGGTATTAATTTGCTCGAAGATCCGGAAAAGTCTCGTAAGCTCATTTTCCCTACTACGCATAAACAAGTACGTATTTTGATTTTACGTGCATCTGATGTACCGACCTATGTAGAAAATGGTGCAGCAGATATAGGTGTAGCAGGTAAAGATGTATTGATGGAGCATGGTGCTCAGCATGTATATGAGTTGCTTGACCTGAAAATTGCTAAATGTAAGTTAATGACTGCTGGTAAAGTAGGCATGGAGCATCCAAAGGGTCGTTTAAAAATTGCCACGAAATATGTCAATCTTACACGTCAGTATTACGCAAGCTTAGGTGAGCAGGTTGATGTTATTAAGCTCTATGGTTCTATGGAGCTGGCACCTTTGGTTGGTTTAGGCGATTACATTGTAGATGTGGTTGATACTGGTAATACTTTAAGAGCGAATGGTCTTGAGCCATTAGAAGAGATTTGCAAAGTATCTTCTCGATTAATTGTAAATAAAGCCAGTTTTAAACGTAAACAAACTTTGTTAAATCCAATCATTTCACAGCTTGAGCAAGCTGTTCAATCACGTTAAAAGCAATTTCCCATCATGCTTTTGCGATAGTTAAGCCAGATGATACCCACAAGCGCTTAGAAAAAGAGTAAACTTACTTTTTCTTTTTCGCCTTGTGGGTAAATTGATGCGACGTTTATCGACTCAAGATCAGAACTTCAAACAGGTTTTTGCTGAGCTTTTAGCATTTGAAACCGTGAATGATCTTAATTTAGTGCAAACAGTAGATCAAATTATTGCTGATGTTCGTCAGCATGGTGATGATCATGTTTTAAAGCTTACTCAACAGTTCGATCGACATCCTGCGCATCAATTTTCAGATTTAGAATTATCTCAAGAACAACTTAAAACTGCTTTTGATAATTTAAGCCCAGAAATTCGTGATGCTCTAGAGTTAGCCGCAAAGCGTATTCGTACATTTCATGAAGCTCAGAAACAAGATAGCTGGACTTATATAGATGACTTGGGCAATACATTAGGGCAAAAAGTTACGCCTCTAGACCGTGTCGGTATTTATGTTCCTGGTGGTTTGGCCTCTTATCCATCTTCAGTTCTAATGAACGCAGTACCTGCTCATGTTGCGGGTGTACCTGAAATTATTATGGTTGTTCCAGCACCGAATGGTGAATTAAATCCATTGGTTCTTGCAGCAGCTTATCTTGCGGGAGTTAGCCGCGTATTTACCATTGGTGGGGCGCAGGCTGTAGCAGCTTTGGCTTATGGTACACAGACCATTCCACCTGTAGATAAAATTACTGGTCCGGGGAATCGTTTTGTAGCAGCTGCTAAACGTGCTGTATTTGGTCAAGTCGGCATCGATATGATTGCTGGACCTTCTGAAATTTTAGTATATGCAGAAGGTGAGAATAATGCAGATTGGTTAGCTATGGATGTTTTATCCCAAGCTGAACATGACACAGTGGCTCAAGCTATTTTCATTACTCCTGATGAAGCTTTACTCAATGCAGTAGAGTTGGCAATTGAAAAGCATTTAAATGAATTGCCAAAAGCAGATATTGCGCGAACTTCAATTGAAAACCGTGGTGCTTTGGTATTAGTTAAAGACCGTGCAGAAGCAATTGAGTTGATTAATCAGGTTGCACCAGAGCATTTGGAGCTGTGCTTAGATGATGCCGAAGCGATGAGCGAAGATATTCGTCATGCTGGAGCAATTTTCATGGGGCGTTATACACCTGAAGCAATCGGGGACTATTGTGCGGGCCCAAATCATGTATTGCCGACATCTGGAACTGCTCGTTTTTCTTCTCCTTTAGGCGTTTATGATTTCCAAAAACGTTCGAGCTTGATTATGTGTTCGAAAGATGGGGTTAAAACGTTAGCTAAAACAGCCGACATATTAGCTGTCCAAGAGAACTTAGATGCCCATGCACGCTCAGCACGCTATCGTTATCAATAAGCTTATAAACCTTGTAGTTTTTTAATTATTACTCAGGGCTGATTTTCAGCCCTTTTTTGAGATAAGACCATGACTTTATCTACAGCACAAATGCGCTTTTGGAGTCCAGAAGTTCGTGAATTAGAGCCTTATGTTCCTGGTGAACAGCCTAAAATTCAGAATTTATTGAAACTTAATACGAATGAAAACCCATATCCACCATCACCAAAAGTAGTTGAAGCAGTTCAAGCTGTTTTGTCTCAGCAAGCTGATGCATTGCGTTTATATCCAGACCCAGATGCAACAGCTTTAAAACAAGCGATTGCTAAGCAACAGAATATTGAGATTTCTCAGGTTTTTGTTGGTAATGGCTCGGACGAAGTACTTGCTCATATTTTTAAAGCATTTTTCCTTCAAGATGAACCTATCCTTTATCCGGATATTACTTATAGTTTTTATCCAGTTTATAGTCAGTTCTTTGGAACAAAGACTAAAGAAATTCCACTTAATGAGAATTTCGAGATAGAAGCTAAGGACTATATACAACCAAATGGTGGGATTGTTATTACAAACCCTAATGCACCAACCAGTATTGCAATGGGTTTGCCAGATATCGAGCAAATCTTAAAAGCAAATCCAGATCGGGTGGTGGTGATCGATGAGGCCTATGTTGATTTTGGAGCAGAATCCGCAGTTGGTCTTGTAAATCGCTATGAGAATTTGGTTGTTTGTCAAACAACTTCGAAGTCTCGTTCATTAGCTGGTTTGCGCGTTGGTTTTGCAATCGCTCAGCCACATTTAATTGCAGCGCTTGAAGCTGTCAAAAATAGTTTTAACTCATATCCTATTGACCGTTTTGCAATTGCAGCCGCGGTAGCTTCTTTTGAAGATCAGGCTTATTTTGAAGAACAACTTCAGAGAGTTATTTCTAGTCGTGAAAAGCTAGTAGATGACTTAACTGCTTTGGGTTTTAAAGTTTTGCCCTCTAAAGCGAACTTTATTTTTGCTTCACACTCAGTACATGATGCAGGTCAACTTGCACAGCAATTACGTGAACAAGGTGTTATTGTGCGTTATTTCAATAAGCCTCGTATTAATCAATTTTTGCGTATTACAGTGGGTACTGATGAGCAGAATATGCGTTTAGTGCAAACGTTAAAACAAGATATTCTTTAAGTTTTATTCTGCTGTGCTGTTCATCAAGTTCAGCATAGCAGAGATTTTATCAAAGCTTTCTTGATATTCTGCTTCTGCATTTGAGGCAATGGTGATACCGCCACCAGCCCATAAAGAGAGCTGATTTTGATATTGTTGAAAGCTGCGGATAAGAATATTCCAGCGACCCGTTCCATCAAAATTGAAGTAACCTAATGTCCCGCAATATGCACCTCTTGCTTCTTCTTCTAACTCTTCAATAATTTGCATTGCCCGAATTTTTGGGGCCCCTGTAATTGATCCCCCCGGTAAAGCAGAGAGCAACATTTGCATAGGGTTGATATCATCTTTAAGAGTCGCAACAATCTCACTGACCATATGATGGACTTGATTAAAACTTTCAATCTCGAATAATTGTGTTGTTTTTACCGACCCAGTATTGGCATAAATGCTCAAATCATTACGTAATAAATCAACAATCATGACATTCTCTGCCTGATCTTTTTGCGAGTTTTTTAAAGTTTGTTTAGAAATAAAATCTTTTTCAATATCCTCATATCGAGGCATAGTTCCCTTAATCGGTCGGGTCTTGATTTGTTTATTTTGATTAAACTCAATGAAAAGCTCTGGGGAACAACTTAATAACTCAAATTGATCTAATTTTAAATAACCTGCATATGGTGCATTAGTAAGATTCCATAAATCTTCAGCTTTATTTAATAAAGATCCTTTAAAATCGGCTTTAAATTCTTGGGTTAAATTAATTTGATAACAATCTCCAGCTTTAATATATTCTTGTATTTTATTAAAAGCCTCAAAATATTGTTCTTTAGACCATCTTGGTTGAATAGCATTCTTTAATTCAAATGTATTTTTAGAATTATTGACAATAGGAGTCTCTAATTCTTTTTCAATATATGTGACGAGATCAAGAGCGTTTTCTTCATCGCTAAAAAAATACCAGTCATTATCTATATATTTTAAAAAAGAACGATATTGGCCTAAGAATAAAGATGGCTGTATATGATTCTGACCGTTAATAAATTGATGTGCAGCAAAATCATAACTAATAAAACCAATATAGCCACCGTTAAAACTTGTTATCGATTCACTATCTTTATTTTCTTTTAAATTATTTTCTTTAAGCTGAATAAAATCTAATAACTGATTCGATTTTGATATATTTTTATATTCATTAAAATTTTGACGCTGAAAAATTAAATCATTTTTATTTTGAATAAGAATGTATTGTTGAGGAAGAAAACCAATAATAGGATTGTTATTGTCATTTAAATAAATGAGCCCAGTTAATCCTTGCAAATTTTTTAAAATCTCGGCAGCATTTTTACCATGTAATGAGATTTTTTTCTTTAACTGAGACATTTTAAATAAGAGAATAGTTAATGAGGGAAATATTAGTTTACTACAACTTGTGGATCGTCAGGGAGAAGACTTATAGGGAAGATGCTTTTCGCTGATAAAATAGTCGAATTTGATTGTGGGATTGGGGGGATATTTGGAAGTTAAACGCTGAATAAATTGAGCGTACCGTTTGTCGGGTAGTTGGCAAAAAATGCACAACACTAGTTGAACAAAAAGTAACGTAGATGTAATTTAGTAATTGCTAAGCAAAACTACTCAAGGATTGGAAGTTTCGGTTGCTATATAAAGAAAAATGCAACTTGAGACAATGAGAGTGGTTAAAGTCAAAAAATAAATGCTCTTGGGAGAGTGCTCAATGAAAATGTTCACTAAACTTGCTTTAGTTTCTTCTTTAGCTATCAGCGCAAATGCAATGGCAATGCAGTCAATGGACGATGCTGCGCTTAGTGCTGCTACAGGTCAAGATGGTATTAACATCGGTATCGCTTTAGGTTCTGGCGGTGTTTCTATCGATAAATTATATCTACACGATAATGATGGTTTGGCAACGTCAACAGGTATTACTGGTGCATCAGGTACTGGTGGTGCAATTGCAATCAGCGGTGTTACTCTTACTCAAACAGGTACAGGTAACCTTTTAGATTTAGCAATTGATACGAATGGTGCTTCGGGCTCAAATGGTGCTTTCTTAAACGTTGCTGCAACAGTAGGTGCCGTTGATATTCATGTTGGTTCAATTGGTGTTGGTACTTCGGGTACTTTAAACCAGACAACTGCTGTACGTGGTATTACAGAAACAGCTCCAACTGAAATTATCTCTGGTTTAGATTTATCTTTAGGTCAGATTTCAGCGAATGTTCAGTTAGGTGCTACTCCACAAGGTGCAATGATCAAAGTAAATTCAAGTTTACAAGGTGGTTTAACACTATCTAACTTTGGTATTAATGATGCTGCTGGCGGCGGTAAAATTGTCCTAGATAAAGTAATGGTACGTGGTGCTGGTAATACTACTGGTGATTTAGACGTGAATGCGAATATTTCAGTTGTACCAACTGGCTTAAAAATCCAAAATAATAGTACTCAAGGCATGAATGTGTATGCGCAAGGGATTCACCTGGGTGCGGCTGCTAATGCTTCAATTGGTGATTTAGAAATTCAAGGTTTAAATGTAGGTACTTCTACAATTACAATTTCTGGCCACTAATTTAAAAAGTTCAAAATTAAAAAAAGCGCGTTTAATACGCGCTTTTTTTATTGGGGTTTTAATGAAATTTTTCATAAGAATTAATAATATTATTATATGTGTACTAGATATATTAAAAGTATTGATAATTAAGAATGAGAGTTAATTAACACTTTAATTAAAGTAGAACTATACATTCATCAAAAAGATTAAAAAAAAGCTGTTTTTTACAGAAAAAAAAGGTATCTTCAACACACAGGGATGTAGAGCTATTGCTCTAAGAATAAAATGAATAAGGCCGGTTAGGCCACAATTTAGACCAAGTGCTTATGTTAGAGATAGTTTTAGGCTCAGCATTGATGTATTACTTTGCGACAGAAGCCTTCGAAATAGAAAAAAAGCCACCGGGAACTGTTTATTATACAGAGACTGCCGATTCCCGTAATTTATCATTTCATCGAAATCATATTGAACCAGTCAAGATCAAACCTGCTGTAGAAGACCAATTCCGTGGAATTGTTCGGCAAGCATATGACTATAGCTGTGGTTCGGCTGCGCTTACCACTTTGTTAAATGGGTATGTCGGAACCAGTTTGACTGAGCAACAGACTATGAGCGGTTTGCTACAGTATGGCGAGTATCAACGGATTATTGAACGCCGCAGCTTCTCACTACTTGATATGAAACGCTTTGTCACAGCAATCGGTTTAGATAGCGGTGGTTATCGTGGTGAGTTCTCCGATTTAGTTAAGCTTGGACAACCTGCAATTGTTCCAATTTCTTATGCTGGTTTTAAACATTTTGTCGTATATAAAGCTTATAAAGATGGGCGAGTCTATGTGGCTGATCCTGCATTAGGCAATATCAGCTTTGATGAAAATCGTTTTAAAGAAATTTGGGATAATAATACTTTATTTGTTATTTCAGTCCCTGAATCTCAGCGTAAAGATCTATTGGCTTTAAAAGATGCAGATATGCGTCATGTAGAGGATGCAACAGTCAACAGATATGCTTTTGTTGATGTGCAATATCCGACATTTAATTATGATCGTTTAGCAAATAAAGCCTCAACCATGAGACGCGTGTTAGATAATGATAATCACTCTGCGAACTATGGACTACCAATAGAAACCTATATGCGTCTTTATTACAAACGTAAATAGTCAAATTTTAATTTAGTAAAATAAATAAATTGGGTGGGAAAAACATGAATAATCGATGGATCAAGATGAGTGTATTGGCCTTAAGTATGAGTGCCATTACCGGGACAATCTATGCAGAGGATCAAGTACAGCAAGGACAAGTAGACGGATCGAGCCAAGATGTAAATGCAGCTAGCACAGGAAGTTCTTCTGTAGATACAACAAACTCGAATACAGCTATAGCAGGAAGCACAGTACAGCCGTCTGATACTCCTGTAACGGATAATAGTACGGTACCCGCCAATGATGGTGGCGCGCATCAAGCGGCAAATGCATTACAGAAAAAAGAAGGTGATGCAAGCCAAGAGACGAATTTACAAGAAGTATTTACTTCAAATGAGCGGCAATATTCGTTAATTAAAAAAGGGGGCATCTCATCTTATTATGATCTTGATTACACTTATTACCGTGATACACGAATTGATTTAGCATTATCAGATAATTCATCTCAACTTAACCGTTTACGTGTCGAAGAAGATGCTAACCATACTTTGACAAATAGTTTTACGGTCCAGTATGGGGTCTTGGACAACTTAACTTTATCAGCAACTCTTCCTTTTGTTGCAAAGTCTGAAATTATTCGTGATACCACTACTGCTGGATTGGGGGATATTTCTCTTGGCGCTCGCTGGGAACCCTTTCCATTAAAACAAGGTCGGTTACCCTTGGTGCTTTTTGGTAGTTTATCGTCTAAGACAGGTGATAGCCCATATGAAATTGGTTTAGATGAACTTTCAACAGGTAAAGGTTACTATTCAGCTGGTGTGGGCGCGAGTACTCGTAAATATATTGATCCCGTTGTTTTATTTGCTTCAGCCTCTGCCAATTATGGTTTTAAAGAAAGTGGATTAAATCAAGCCCGTGGTACACGTACATTAACCTCATTTGACCCTGGAATTAGTGGCGGTTTTTCTTTCGGTTTTGCTTATTCATTTAACTACGATGTATCTCTAACCATGTCGTATCAGCAAAGCTTTAATATGAATGCTGAATTCCAGTTTGATAATGGCGACTCATATACGTCTCCAGATCAAAGTAGTGCGATGCTCTCTTTTGCTCTTGGTGTCCGTGTTTCACCTGAAACGATTGTTAATGGCACGGTAGGTATTGGTTTAACAGAAGATGCGCCAGATATTTCACTTGGTTTGTCATTCCCGCTAGATATTTTAGGTTTTAACAAAAAACAAAAATAAGGAGATAGGCAGGTGAAATATCCTAAATTATGTCCTTTAACGGCGGCAATTGTTATTTCCGGTTTTTCTAGCTTTGCCAATGCTCAATTAGGACAAAACCTAGCTGTTGATATTCGTTCACTATCGATGGGGAATGCTGTAACGGCAGATCCTCCAGGGATTAGTGCAGTTCATTTTAACCCAGCAGCACTAGCGAAAATTGATGGGTTACAAACAGATGTACAAGGTATTCTTGCAAACTTTGATATTCAGCGTGAGTTCTCAGCTCCTCCTGGGTACAACATTTTTGGTTATTCAGACGATCCTCTAGTTTGTAATGATGGACCAGAAGTTTCTGCCAACATTTGTACAGATTTTAAAGGTTCTGTACATGGTGATGTCGAGTATGCAAGCTTATATGTACCAATTCTTAAAAAAATGGTTGACTTGGGAGCAGGCTACCCACTCGTTGCTCCTACAGCAGGTATAGCTTATAAACCACCAGGTTCAAAAGTAACCTATGCAACGGCAATGTATGCGCCTTTGGTAGCGGGTTTTGGAGCAGAAAATGGCAATCCCGGTAATTATATGGGACAACAGGTTGCAGTAGAGCGTATTACATATCTATCCCCATCTTTTGGTTATCAAGTAAATGATCATTTATCAATTGGTGCTTCGATTGGTATGTCGTATAACGCGATTGCTTTAAATACCGATTTACGTTTTCCTAATGAAATGATTGGTGTATTGCGTATGGTTGATGATGTGGTATGTGCACCATTCAAAGACAATAACGATATGATTACTGATCTGCTGTTATTGGGAATTTGTAATACGAAAGAAGGAATGAATCCATTTAATAAAATGGGTTCATTACAAGTTTCATTAGAACAATCATTAAGCCCTAGTTATAACTTGGGATTGCTTTGGGAGCCGACAGATGATTTTGGCTTTGGTATGGTATATCAAAGTGCTGCCAAGATGCGTCTTAAAGGCAAATACATGATTAATAATGCCAAAGCTCCCCAAGAGTTGGTTCAGGGATTAAACTCATCGGCAACTGGGCAAATTTTAGCTGCAATTCTTGGACTACCTGGATATGTTCCTGATACTGAGTCAGGTTTAGTCGCGATGGATTTAGAGTATCCTGCACATTTTCAGGCGGGTATTAAATATAAAATATTTCCAGATTTACAATTAAACTTTGATGTTGGATGGACGGATTATTCTGCTTGGGATAAGTTTAAATTTGAATTTGATAGACAGATTACATTATTAAAGATTGCCAAACTTTTATCGAATGATGTGACTGATAACTCTTTAGCATTGCCATTAAAGTTTACTTCACCATGGAGTTGGGGTATTGGTTTAGAGTATTCAGCAACTGATCGTTTGAAACTACGAGCAGGTTATGAACCGCGCGCTAGTGCTATTCCTAATGATAAACGTAATACCATGGTTCCGATCAATAATGCGCAATTATTCGGTTTGGGAGTAGGCTATCGTTTTGATACTGATACAGACTTAGATCTTTCTGTCGGTTTCTTACGTAGTCGTGACAATATTCCAGCTTGTAGTAGTACTTTATCGAATAAGTGTGGTGTCGATAATATTTTATTAAACCCTTATTCAGGTTTAGATGTAAAAACGAATACAAAAGTCACAGTACTTGGTTTGAGTTATAGAACAAAATGGTAAAACAGTATAAAAGGATGTTTAGCCCTAATTTCGCTATCTTAACCTTATGTGTTGCGATAGCGAATGTTTCTGTTTCTTATGCAGACGGATTCTATACGATTATAGGTCCCGATGGCCGTCCTATGATTGTGCCTAGTAAAAGAGTTGACCAGAAAAAACAAACCTCCTCTAAAATAGAAGAAACACAGCACCAAAATCCAACAACTAATATGATAGTTGTTCCCGCTCAAAAAGTGTTTAAAGAGGAAGCACGCAATACAGATTCACCAAAAAGAGTAGAGCAACAGCCACAAAAAAAATTAAATTCTGCACCGACTGCACCGACTGCACCGACTGCACCGACTGCACCGACTGCACCGACTGCACCGACTGCACCGACTGCACCGACTGCACCGACTGCACCACAAAAAGCTCAGAAAAATACTGGCGAAGCTACGGTCGCTGTTAGCGAATTAAAAACATCTGCGGAGAAAACTAAATCTCTCGAAAATGAAAAGGTTCAATCAGTCTCTAATGAGGAGTGGAAGAAAAAGCTTATTTTAGTTCCGCCGCCAATAAAAAGCATATCACAGGCAGCCCCATCAGCTGTCTCTTCACAGGATAAGTCTAAATTTACAACGATTGATAATATAGAATATGTAAATAATGAGTATCTTGAAGATCAAGAATTTAATCTTGAAGGTAAAAAGCGTTTTTATCTTATGCCTGATGGCTTAGGACGAACTGAGTCAGTAGAGCGTAAAAAAGGTGTGAGTCGATCAACTTTAGATCAGCTTTTTAATCGGCAGACTAAAGATGACGAATCTACTGTTGTATTGGCCCCAACATATATGCGGTTATCTTCGCAAGAGTTAGAAGCAGCTTTTGAACAAGACAAATGTTTTATTAAAGGTTATAACAAAGCAATTAAGACGCTTAGCATAAATAAAGAAGTAAGTTTATGGCCTCGTAAGCCATTGAAAGAAAAATTTGAATATGAAGTAGTACAGCTAAATCCTTCTGTTCAGCATTTAAAACTTATGTCATTTGCTGCTAGTAATGAGAAGCCTCTATATTACTGGCCTTTAGTTATCTTTTTAGATAATAAAGGTTGTATGTTAGAAGGAGTTAGTGGCTTTAAGAGTAAATCTTATCCTTCAACGATGTTACAACATTCATCAATTCAAGGCGTTTTGAAAGTACCACCTTCAGCACATTACATGATGATGACGCCTTTATCTTCTGCGGTAGATGTTGCAGAAAAAGAGTTAACAAATCAGGGACAAATTCAAATTTCCGTATTACGTTAAAAATAAGTAGGGTATTTAATGAATAAAAAAGTTTTATGGCCTTTTGCACTAACTACATTAGCGTTTATGCTAAATGGTTGTGGTGGTGGTAGTTCCAATATTAGTGAAGATCCGAATGCGGGCACTAATAACGGAAACTTATCTTCAGGCAGTTGTACACCGACAACGAGTGACACGGGTGCAGAAGATACAACTTGTTTGCAATTCGCTTTAGATTATCCGATAGCTGGTATTAATTTCGATTGTAGTTCGGCAACAAATTTTCATTATGCGACTAAACTTTCAGGAAATGCGGTAATTGGGTCGTGCAAAGTAGGAGATACAGCACGTTTTTATGTTCAGAGTAAAGATAATAAAAAGGTTTTCTTAGGAAACGTTAATCTGGATACGATTGGGAAGTTTACTGCCGTGAATGGTAGGACTAAAGTGATCAATCCGATATATCTAAGAGTGCTGGATTTAGCAAGTGGTATTACAGGTAAAACTCCAGCAACATTAGATAAAAATGATGAAACAATTAAAGTAGCGATTGCTTTAATAAAAATCTTTCAAAGTATTGGTGTGGAAAATGGTGATAACCTGATTGGTGATATACAACCCACCCAACTTACAGATATAAAGAAAGATCAGCTTACTAAAATTTCTCAGAGCATAACCGCTACAGAATTAAAAAATGGTGCGTATGCAAGTATTTTGAAACCATGGTTGGATGTAGGGCAAATCTCTGATGATGAAGCTTATAAGTTAGTCGTACAAACGACTAACTTAAGTAATGCTGGCATTTTTGAGTCATTCAATTTATTTACTAGTTCAAGTCCCATATTTCAAAACTATCAAGTTTTTTATGGGTGTAATAGAGCTATACAAGAAGAATGTTTTAATAACACAATTAACTTAAGACATTCAGCAGATGAGTTTTATTTATTATCAGACCGACAAGGTTATACATTAGGATATGGTTTGCAGTGGAAGGGTAATGCTATTGTAATAAACAATAAAGTACAAAACCCTTATTTGTTAACCTCAAAAGTTAAACCAGCTAGATTAAATGCAAATGCACAGAATGGTTGGTTAAATCCTATTAGCCGTGAGATTCAGCCAACTACTCCACTTCGTTTAAGCGCCTCTGATAATCCGAATGAAGATTTACAGATTTATCAAGGTAAATTCTTTAATGATTATGGAGTGGCAGGGACAGAACCATTCTATAAATACTTAACAAAACTCAGTACAGGTAATCCGCAACATTATGGCCTCTGGCGTCAAAATGTTGATGGTGATAGCTACAATGGGATATTGAGTATTGTTAAAAGCAGTCCTATTAGTTATCTAGAGAGAAGGGTTTTCAAAACTTCTGGTAACGTAAAGGTGGGAGAGAATTATATTTTTCCTCTTTATGCGACTCTGACATTTAATTTTTCAGATAAGACGATTCAACCTGTAAATTTAGGTATTGTTATTGATGAACATGGGGATATTCGTACTGATATCAAACCTAATTCAACAACAAATGATATGTCAGGCCAATGTGCGACTGTGTCTGAAAATAGTTTAGTGGATAGTAATGGCGTACAACAATATCGAATTGGTACTACAGCGGCGACAGTTGATGATCCTTCAAATAGCCAACAGTCTGTTTACGTTCGTATGATTTTATCTAATCCAAAATTTGAGAATATTGATGGTGCGATGGTTGGGGTAACTTTTGTAGGCGTTTCTCCGGGGCCTGCGAAATTGAATCTATTTAATTTATTGGCAAATAAGGTAGATAGTACGAGCATTGATTTCGATACTAATACTGCTTGGTTTAATCAACATGCGGCAGCTCAAGAAAGCTATAATACGCTTAAGGATGTGCCTGCTCCAACCGCTGCGGATAAAGCTTTGGCTCAACGTAAATTTGGTACAGTAACAATCAAATTAGCGAATCAATCTATTCCAGCTTGTAAAGCAATTAAAACTAAGTCTTAACATATTAAACAAATAAAAAAGACCGCATAGCGGTCTTTTTTATTATCTAATTGATTAACCCGTTTTGTCTAAACGAGTACCCAAAGTTTCAAGATGCATTGGAAAAACTTGTTTTTTTCGATCTTCAAAATAATGTCTTAGTGTGTGTTCAACGCTAGGGAAGGCAAGCTCTCCCCATGGAATTTCATGTTCTTCAAAAAGACGACTCTCGATACTTTCTTCGCCTGCACCAAAAATTCCATCTTTCAGCTGTGCTTTAAACAACACATAAATCTGAC
>RCUS01000895.1_pt1 | contig 17257 bp, 13 predicted proteins | sample 2166221 | NCBI WGS metagenome assembly RCUS01 (sample SAMN09932758, study PRJNA488358) | compost metagenome | isolation source: compost soil in cyclohexanecarboxylic | place: Germany: Experimental Botanical Garden | reverse complement strand
CGAATACATGGAAAAAGAACAGCGCGGCGCAGCCGACGCGATCGTTTGAGGCAGGAAGAATGAACATGATGTCAAATACACTATGCAAGCTGGCAGCGGCCCTGGGCCTGGCGCTGGCATTGTCCGCCTGCGCGCACCAGGGCGAGGCGGCGCTGGACGAGGTCGGCGCACCGCAAGTGCCCGCCACGCTCTCCGTCGAGGAGGCCGATGCCAAGCTCAAGTTGGCAGCCAGTGAACGCGAGGCGGCGGAAAACGAGTTTGCCGCGCGCGAACAGGAGTGCTACAACAAGTTCTTCGTGAACAGCTGCCTCGACACGGCCAAGGAAAAGCGCCGTTTGATCCTCGTGCGCCTGCGCGCCATCGAGGCCGAGGCGAATCATTTCAAGCGCGCCGAATCCGTGCGTCTGCGCGATATCGACCTGGCGCGTACGCAGGAAACGGCACGCCTGGATGCGGAACAGCGCGCCGCCGCCTTGCCCAAGCCCGTGAAAGTGGTGGCGCCCGAACCGGCGCCGCCCAAGCCGCAAGGCAAGAGCCTGGCCCAGCGCGAAGCCGAATATGCGGCAAGAGTGAATAAACAGGCGGCGGAGGAAGCGGCGGAAGCGCCGCGCCGCGCCGAGCGCGAAGCGGCGTTTGCCCGCAAGCAGGCTGAGGCTGCGGCGCGCCAGCAGCGCGTTGCCGCGCGCCTGGCCGAGCGCCAGGCGGAAGCCGCCGCCAAGGCCGCCAAGGCTGCCGCCGCGGCCAGCGCGCCAGCGCCGGCCGTTCCTCCCGCGAATTGACCGGCGCCGGGCCGGCGCGCCGGAAATGGCGTGCCGTATCCCGCGCGGCAGGTTAAACTACGCACTCGCCGGCAAAGCCGGCGCAGATGGCGGCTGGCGTATTTGCGTACGCCAGGCACGCCTGTTGACCAACATTGCCTGGAACGCCACACATGAGCGATGCACAGCAAATAGAGCGGCGCCTGATTGAACTCGACGTTGAACATCGCGACCTCGATACCGTTATCGAGCTGCTGATACTCGATGGCCATCATGACGAGCTGCAACTGCGCCGTCTGAAAAAGCGCAAATTGCAATTAAAAGATCACATCACATTGCTCAGAATGCAATTGGTGCCCGATGTTCCAGCCTGAGGGACGCCAGTAGCGTCCGGCCCAGCTTTCACTTAAGTATATTTTGACCGATCACAATTTATTGCCCGCAAGCCCGGATGGCCAGATTTCCGACGCGCCAGCCGAACCCCAGGCCGCGCCGGGCAAGCACGACGCCGACATCGAGCGCCTGTTTGGCGCCGGCGGCCCGCTGGGCCCGGCCGTGGGCAGCTACAAGCCGCGCCGTTCGCAAACGGAAATGGCCAAGGCCATCGCCAGCGCCATCGACAGCCAGACGACCCTGATCGCCGAGGCGGGCACGGGTACCGGCAAGACCTTTGCCTACCTGGTGCCGGCCCTGATGTGGGGCGGCAAGACCATCGTGTCCACCGGCACCAAGAACTTGCAGGATCAGCTGTTCCTGCGCGACATTCCCACCGTGCGCGCGGCGCTGCAGGCGCCCGTCTCCGTCGCCTTGCTCAAGGGCCGCTCGAACTACGTCTGCCATTACCACCTGGAACGCACCCTGCAGAACGGGCGCATGACGTCGCGCGACGACGTCGGGCATTTGCGCGAAATTTCGCGCTTCATCAAGATGACCAGCTCCGGCGACAAGGCGGAACTGGCCAAGGTGCCGGAAAACGCCATGATCTGGAACCTGGTGACGTCCACGCGCGATACCTGCATGGGCGCCGAGTGCCAGTATTACCAGGATTGCTTTGTGATGAAGGCCCGCAAGGAAGCCCAGCAGGCCGACGTGGTGGTGGTCAACCATCACCTGTTCTTTGCCGACGTGGCCTTGAAGGACACGGGTGTGGCCGAATTGCTGCCCTCGGCCAACACCATCATCTTCGATGAGGCGCACCAGCTGCCCGATACGGCCACTTTATTCTTTGGCAATACGGTGTCCACCTCGCAAATCCTGGAACTGTGCCGCGACGTGCTGGCCGAGGGCCTGGCGCATGCGCGCGGCATCGACTGGGCCAAAACCGTCACGGTGGTGGAAAAGGCCGCGCGCGACCTGCGTCTGACCTTCCCGCAGGACATCGTGCGCCTGTCGCTGCCGCAAATCGCCCCGTCGAGCGACTTTTTCCCCGCGCTCGACACGCTCAAGGATGAGCTCGATGGCATGGTGGCCGTGCTGGAAACCCAGGCGGAACGGGCGGAAACCCTGGAGCAGTGCAGGGTGCGCGGCGTTGAACTGGCGCAGCAGCTGAGCGGCTGGAAGTTCGATCCCAAGGCCAAGGTGGCGGCCGGCGAGGAAGCCGTGTTCTGGGTGGAGGCGTTTTCCAGCTCCCTGCAGCTGCACAAGACGCCGCTGTCGATCGCGCCCATCTTCAACAACCAGCGCGAAGGCACGCCGCGCAGCTGGATTTTCACGTCCGCCACCCTGGCCGTGAAAAACGACTTCAAGCATTTCTCTGAACAGATGGGCTTGACGGGCGAACCGTCGCACACGTGGCCGAGTCCCTTCGACTATGGCCAGCAAGGCTTGCTGTTCGTGCCGCAAAACCTGCCGCAGCCGAACTCGCTGGGCTACACGGACGCCGTCATCGACTGCGCCTTGCCCATCATCGAGGCGGCCGGCGGGCGCACCTTCTTCCTGTGCACCACCTTGCGCGCCGTCAAACGCGCGGCCGAGCGCCTGGCCGATGAATTCAAGCAGCGCGGCCTGAACTTCCCCCTGTTCGTGCAGGGCGACCGGGGCCGCACGGAATTGCTGGACCAGTTCCGCGCCGCCGGCAATGGCGTGCTGATCGGCAGCCAGAGTTTCTGGGAAGGCGTCGACGTGCGCGGCGATGCCCTGTCGCTGGTGATCATCGACAAGCTGCCATTCGCGCCGCCCGACGATCCCGTGCTGGCAGCGCGCATCGAAGTGATGGAGAAGCAGGGCAAGAATGGCTTCATGCATCACTCGCTGCCGGAAGCCATCATCAACCTGAAGCAGGGCGCGGGCCGCTTGATCCGCGACGAGGGCGACCGTGGCGTGCTGATGATCTGCGATCCGCGCCTCATTTCCAAGCCGTACGGCAAGCGCATCTGGCAAAGCCTGCCGCCGTTCAAGCGCACGCGCGACACGGCTGAAGTGGTCGAGTTCTTCCGCAACCTGCCTCCGCGCGCGCAATAACTGTCCTGGCCGGCGCGCCCGCGCCGGCTATTCCCCGTTTATAAATTTCCCTTTGGAATCAAGCGGCTGGCGTAGCCGCGCATTGCCTGCCTGCGCGCCCGGCATGCCAAAAAGCGGCGTGATCGTGCCAGATCCTGGCATTGTTGCTGGTGTCCAGGACGCCGGACACATCTTTGCGCCAGCGCAAACAGGCCGTTGCCCAGCGGTTTACAGTGACTGCATGCCTTGTGGGATCAGGGCGCGGCGATGGCAGGCCGCACGGGCGCACGGGGAACGGGGGGATGCCATGGATATCCGCTACGGCTGTTTCTTGAGCTACGCGCACGGCCAATATGCGTTCATGAACAAGTTCAAGAATGACCTCATCGAGGCGCTGGCCTGCTACCTGGAGCCGCACCTGGACCGCGAGGAAGTCCTGTTCATCGACAGTGAGCAGCTGGGCGGCGGCGACGATATCGACCGGCGCGTGGCGCGCGCCATGTGCCAGAGCGTGTGCATGATCGTGCTGTACACGCCCAAGTACGAAGCGCATGGCTATACCCGCCGCGAGTTTGCCGCCATGCAGCTGATCGAGCAGGAGCGCCGCGCCTGGTACGATTTGCCCAGCCATTTGATCATTCCCATCATCATGACGCGCCATCCCGATGGCTTGCCCCCGCAAATCACGGAGTCCGGCCTGTACGTGGACTTTTCCGGCTACACGCTGGCCAGCGGCGACCTCAAATCCAACCCGCAATACCTGCCCGACATCGAACGCATCGTGCAGCGTATCGCCATGCATTACCACTTGCTCAAGCGCTCGACACCGCCCGGCCACGATTGCAGCCGCTTCGTGCTGCCCGCCATTCCGTCGGAGTGGCGGGCCGTCCCGCCGCCGCACTTTCCACGTTAATCCACGTAAAAGGTCCTGTCATGGAATGCCAACGCCTGTCCCTACCGCCTTTGAGCGCCCCTGGCGAAGTCGTCACCTTCTACTCCTACAAGGGCGGCACGGGCCGCACCATGGCCTTGTCGAACATCGCCGTGCTGCTGGCGCGGCGCGAAAACGCCAGCGTGCCCGTGCTGATGCTGGACTGGGACATGGAAGCGCCCGGCCTGCACCATTATTTCGAGCAGCACGAGGAGCGCCCGGGCGTGCTGGAATTCTTCGAGGCGTGCCGCCAGCAGCTCGAGCGCTTCAGCCTGGAGGCGCCGGTGCCGCGCGCGCATGGCCATGACGCCGGCGGCGCCGACGTGGCGCTGGCGCAGCGCGTGCTCGACGCCATCGACTGGCAGCAATACGTGGTGCGCGTGGACCAGGGCAGCCCGCTGTACCTGATGCGCGCAGGCTGTTTCGACGCCAGCTACAGCGAGCGCCTGGCGAAGATGCGCTGGGACCAGCTGTTCGACGCCTGCCCGGCCCTGTTCCGCTGCTTTGCCGACACCCTGGCGCGGCATTTCCGCTATGTGCTGGTCGATTCGCGCACGGGGCGCACGGACAGCGCCGGCATCTGCACCACCTTGCTGCCGAAAAAGCTCGTGGTGGTCTTCACGCCCAACCGGCAAAGCCTGGAAGGCGTCGATGCGCTTGTCACGCGGGCCATCGAATACCGGCGCAGCCATGAAGACGAGCAGCGCCCGCTGCTGGTGTATCCCTTGCCGTCGCGCATAGAAATGGGCGATGGCGCGCAGCGCGCCGAATGGCGCCGGGGCGACGCGCACAAGGGCATCGCCGGTTTCCAGCCCATGTTCGAGCGCCTGCTGCGCACCTCGTACGGCTTGCCGCAGATCGCCCTCGACAGCTACTTTGACGAAGTGCAGCTGCAGCAGACGAAAACCTTTGCCTATGGCGAACAGCTGGCCGTGCGCATCGACCAGGGCGGCGACCGCTTTTCCCTCACGCGCACCTTCGAAGCATTCCTGCACTGGCTGACGGGCGGCTATTTCCCCTGGCAGTCGAGCCGTGAAATCGCCTTGCTGGCGGCGATCGGCGAAGCGCGCCAGGCGCTGCAGGCGGAACCGGGCCGCGCCGTGGCCTTGCCGCTGGCGCGCGACCTGGCCCGCCTTGGCGAGTTGTACCGGAAAGACGGGCGCAGCGCGCAGGCGCTCGACGCCTTCCGGCAAAGCGTCGAGATCCGCGTGCGCCTGCTGGGTGAAGAGCATCCGGACAGCCTGGCCGGCAAGAGCGGCATGGCGCGTTTGCTGCGCCAGGTGGACAAGCTGGACGAGGCGCGCTTCCTGGAAGAGGACGTGGTCGACGTGCGTTGCCGGGTGCTGGGCGACGAGCATCCCGACACGCTGGCGGCCAAGGCTTGCCTGGCGCAAACCTTGATGCAGCAGGGCGAACTGGCGGCGGCGCTGCTGCTGCAGGATGCCGTGCTGGCCAGCCATGCGCGCGTGCTGGGGCCAGAACACCCGCTGACCCTGGGCGCGATGGACGGCCGTGCCACGACCCTGCTGCACATGGGCCGGCTGGAGCAGGCGCGGCAAGTGCTGGCCATGGTGGTGGCGGCGCGCGAGCGGCTGTTCGGCGCGGAGCACGGCGATACCCTGCGCAGCAAGCTGGCCCTGGCGCAGGCGCTGGGCCGGATGGGCGAGCTCGATGGCGCGCGCCACCTGCTGGGCGCCGTCCTGCAGGCGCAGCAGCGGCGCCTGGGCGGCGACCATGCGGCGACCCTGGCCACGCGCGATCTGCTGGCCGATATCGTGGCCGGGCAGGGCGACTGGGCCGGCGCGCGCCAGCTGCATGAAGACCAGGTGGCGGCGCGCGAACGCACGCGGGGGCTCGACCATCCGGACACCCTGATGAGCCAGCGCAAGCTGGCCGAGGCGCTGCTGCGGCGCGGCGAGCTCGATGCGGCCCGCAGCGTCCAGGAGCAGGTGCTGGAAGTGCACGCGCGATTGCTGGGCGAAGACCATCTCGATACCTTGCACAGCAAGAAGCAGCTGGCCGGCACCTTGCAGCAGCAGGGCGACAGCGAGGCGGCGCGCCTGCTGGAAGATGCCGTGCTCAGCGGTAGTGACCGGCTGCTGAATGCGCGTGGCGCGGCCGGCAAGGTGGCCGCGCATGCCGACAGCGTGCTCGATGGCGCGCGGCATCTGCAGGAAACCATCCTGGCGGGGCGCGCCGGCGGGCACGATGCCACCGAACCCGAGACGCTGGGCAGCATGATCGCCATGCTGCAAGGCATGATCGAGCGCGAGCAGTATGTGCAGGCGGGCGAACTTGCCGAGCATTTGAGGGCTTGCCTGCTGCGCCCCGGCGTGCCGGGCAAGCTGCGCAAGCGGGGCATGGCGCAGCTGAAGCGCATGTACAAATTGCAAGGCGACCTCGATGCCTTGCTGGCCTTGCAGGAAGACGAAGTGCAGGCGCTGGAAGGGGCCTTGTCCGAGGCGGGCATCGAGCCGCGCTGAGCATTGCGGCCCCGGGGGTGCGCCGATATAAAAATTGCTGCCGATGGCCGCGTGCATGCGCAGTGTTGACGTTGCTTCGGGTAAAATCTCGTTATGAGAATTCTTATCAGTAACGACGACGGCTACCTCGCACCCGGCCTGGCGGCACTGGCCGATGCACTCGCGCCCATTGCCGAGATCGTGGTAGTGGCGCCGGACAGCAACCGTTCGGGCGCTTCCAATTCCCTGTCCCTGGACCGGCCCTTGTCCGTGAACAAGGCCGCCAACGGCTTTTATTTCGTCAACGGCACGCCCACCGACTGCGTCCACGTGGCGCTGACGGGCATGCTGATGGAGCGGCCCGACCTGGTGGTGTCGGGCATCAACAATGGCCCGAACATGGGCGACGATACCCTGTATTCAGGCACGGTGGCCGCCGCCACGGAAGGCTTTCTGTTCGGCATTCCGGCCATCGCCTTTTCCCAGTCCGAATTCGGCTGGGCCAACCTCGATGCGGCCGCCCGCGTGGCGCGCGAGATTGTCGAGCGCCGTTTTGATGCCTTGCAAAAGCCGTATCTGTTGAATGTCAACATTCCTGTGATTCCCTATGAGCAATTGCAAGGCGTGGTGGCCACGCGCCTGGGCAAGCGCCATTCGGCCGAGCCGGTAATCCGCGCGCTCGATCCGCGCGGCCGCGAAATTTTCTGGATCGGCCCTGCCGGCGCCACCAAGGACGGCGGTCCCGGCACGGACTTCCACGCGATTGCGCAAGGACAAGTCTCGATCACGCCGCTGCAAATCGACCTGACGCATACGGCCCAACTCGATGCACTGGCGACAGGCCTGGCATGACCGCCCTCAATGAACGCTCACGATGACCGCTCACCATGACCGATAAGCCGCGCACCTTCCCCCTGTCCCTCGATTCGCTGGCCGGCAAGCCCGCCAGGCAGGGCGGGGGGCAGTCGCTGGCGCAGTCCAGGATCGCCACGCCGCAGACGGCCACGCAGAATGCGGCGCAAAGCGCGGCCCGGGGCAGCCAGCACGTGTATGGCGCGCCGGCGGTCATCGCCCCGTCGCGCGCCCAGGCCATCGCCAATGAGCGCGCGCAGCCGGCGGTAGCGGCGGCGCCGCGGCAAAATCCGCTGGTCTCGGATGCCGTGCGGCGCGCCATGGTGGCGCGCATCGCCAGGCAGGGCGTGCAGGACCAGGTGGTGCTCGACGCCATGCAGGCCGTGCCGCGCCACATGTTCATGGACGAGGCGCTGGCGTCGCAGGCCTACATCGACGCTTCGCTGCCCATCGGCCACCACCAGACCATTTCGCAGCCATACATCGTGGCGCGCATGATCGAAGTGATGCGCAATGGCGGCAGCCTGCAGCGCGTGCTGGAAATCGGCACGGGCTGCGGCTACCAGGCCACGGTGCTGTCGCTGGTGGCGAAAGAGGTGTATTCGATCGAGCGCATCCGGCCTTTGCACGAGCTGGCGAAGGCCAATTTGCGCCCCTTGCGCGTGTCAAATCTGCGTTTGCAGTACGGAGATGGTATGCTTGGCCTGCCGCAGGCGGCGCCCTTCGACGGGATCATCCTTGCCGCCGCCGGCCTGGAAGTCCCGCAAGCGCTGCTGGAACAGCTGACAGTGGGCGGGCGTCTGGTTGCGCCAGTGGGCGCGAAATTGCAGCATTTACAACTCATTACCCGGGTGGGGAAAATGGAATGGACCAGTCAGACCCTGGAAGACTGCCATTTCGTGCCTTTGCGCCCGGGCACCATATGATCCCCGGATCAGATAGCAAGCAGGACCTACAAATACATGCGAATGATTAAGAAAAGTAACGTACTTCTATGCAGCATCACCCTGGCCGCCCTGTTGAGCGGTTGCGGCACGACGGGCGTCCAGGCGCCGGTGGTGGAGCGCCAGCCGTCGGTCACGAGTGCCGCTGCCAGCGATCCGCGCGACCGCGATCCCGCTTTTTACCGGGTCAAGCGCGGCGACACCCTGCTGCGCATCGCCCTCGAGCACGGCCAGAACTACCGCGACCTGGTGACGTGGAATGATTTGAGCAATCCGAACGACATCAAGGTCGACGAGATCCTGCGCGTGCTGCCGCCGACGGGCGAGTCCGGTGGCGCGCAAACGTCGGCCATCGTCATGCCGCCGTCAACGGAAGTGCGCGCCGCCGCCCCCGTGGTGCCGAAGAAAACCGGCCCGCGCGGCGAGAAGCGCGCCTACTCCGATGCCACGCTGGCCGAGCTGCGCGCCGATGGCGGCACGTCCGAGGCCAAGCCGGCGCCCGCGCCGGCAGCAGCGGTGGCCGCCGCGCCTGCTCCCGCAGCGGCCGCCCCTGCAGCGCAGGCGGCTGGCGACGACAAGATCAGCTGGATGTGGCCATCCGAAGGCAAGGTCATCGGCACTTTTGACGAAGGCAAGAACAAGGGCGTCGACATCGCCGGCAAGGCGGGCCAGCAGGTGGTGGCGGCCGGCGCGGGAAAAGTCATGTATGCCGGGAGCGGAATCCGTGGTTATGGTAATCTTGTTATCGTGAAGCACAGTAATAGCTTGTTGTCGGCGTATGCGCATAACCGCAGCATCCTGGTGAAGGAAGGGCAAAACGTCAACAAAGGCCAGGCCATCGCCGAAATGGGCGATTCCGATGCCGACCGCGTGAAGCTGCACTTTGAAATCCGTCAACAAGGCAAACCTGTCGATCCTTCGAAATTCCTGCCTAACCGTTAGGTAAAGCAATGACACACGCGCCGCACGACCAGCTGGACGATGAACCGGAACCGCCGGACGACGGGGCGGACGAAGTCGTGATGGACGATGCCGGCGAACTCGACGGCATCGACGCCGTCGAGGCGGGCGAGGGCGGCGAAGTGGCCAGCGTCAGCGTGCTGGTCGAAAGTGTCGATGAACTGAAAAAAGTGCTGGCGGCCGAGCTGTCGACCGATACCACGCAGCATTACCTGAACCAGATCGGCACGCGGCCCCTGCTGACGGTGGCGCAGGAAGTGCATTACGCCACCCTGGCCAAGCAGGGCAATTTTGAAGCCCGGCAAACCATGATCGAGCACAACCTGCGCCTGGTCGTGTCGATCGCCAAGCATTACATCAACCGCGGCGTGGTGCTGCTCGACATGATCGAGGAAGGCAACATCGGCCTGATGCGCGCCATCGACAAGTTCGAGCCGGAGCGCGGTTTCCGCTTTTCCACCTACGCCACCTGGTGGATACGCCAGAGCATCGAACGGGCCATCATGAACCAGGCCCGCACGGTGCGCCTGCCGGTGCACATGGTGCGCGAACTGAACCAGATCCTGCGCGGCAAATACCACCTGGAAGCCCAGCATCACGACGGCAAGGATGCCACCGCGGAAGATATCGCCCACCTGGTGGGTCGTCCCGTGGAAGAGGTGCAGGATATCCTGGCCCTGTCCGAGCATGCCACCTCGCTCGACGCGCCGCTCGACAACGACCCGCAATCGTCCCTGATGGACATGCTGCCCGGCGCCAGCGAGGACGGCCCGGATGCGCGCGCCGAACACCATGAAATGACGGTGCTGGTGCGCGACTGGCTGACCAAGCTGCCCGACAAGCAGCGCGTGGTGATCATGCGCCGTTTCGGCCTCGACAACGACGACCCCGCCACCCTGGAAACCCTGGCCGAGGAAATGGGCGTGACGCGCGAACGCGTGCGGCAAATCCAGCAGGAAGCCTTGATCAAATTAAAACGCGCGATGGCGGCGCGCGGCGTCGTGCGCGACTCCCTTTTGTAGCGTGCCCGATAAAACGCACATGGCGGCGTTGCAATGCCTCGCCGTACTAGCGTACTGTCTTCGGCAATGCGCCTTGCCCTGCACATTTTCTCAGGCACGCTGAATCGGCGCAGCTGCGCTGCGGACTTAAGCTAGGCCGCATCTGCTATCATACGCCCCGCTCGCGGCGCCTGACTTTTCCCCATTGTTTGCAAGTTCCAGCGCGGCCCTGCGTCCTGGCCCACTCTTACCTATTGATCGCTATGCAAGAAAATATCATTGAAATCAAATCGCTCGACATGGACGCCCGCGGCGTTGGCCATATCGAGAACGAAGACGGCTCGCCGGGCAAGGTCGTGTTTGTCGAAGGCGCGTTGCCGGGCGAGCGCGTCAGCTTCGTGACGTACAAGAAAAAGAAGAACTGGGAAATGGCCCGCATGACGGCGCTGCACCGCGAATCTGCCATGCGCGTGACGCCCAAGTGCAAGCATTTCGACAATTGCGGCGGCTGCTCCATGCAGCACCTGGAACCGTCGGCGCAGGTGGCGATCAAGCAGCGCGTGCTGGAAGACAACCTGTGGCATATCGGCAAGGTGCGCCCGCAAAGCATCATGCGCCCCATGTATGGCCCGACCTGGGGCTACCGCTACCGCGCGCGCCTGTCGGTGCGCCACGTGAAAAAGAAAGACGCCGTGCTGGTGGGTTTCCATGAAAAGAAATCGGCCTTCGTGGCCGACATGGATAGCTGCGAAATCCTGCCGCCGCACATTTCCGCCATGCTGCTGCCGCTGCGCGGCTTGATCGCCTCGCTGTCCATCTTCGACCAGATGCCGCAGATCGAGCTGGCCGTGGGCGAAGACGTCACCGCCATGGTTTTGCGCATCATGGCGCCTTTGAGCGCGGACGACGAAACGAAACTGAAAGCCTTTGCCGACGAATACGGCGTGCAATGGTGGCTGCAGGTGAAGGGCCCGGAAACGGCCGTGCCGTTCTATCCGCTGGACAAGCAACTGCACTACCTGCTGCCGGAATTCGGCGTCAAGATGCCGTTCAAGCCCGTCGACTTCACCCAGGTGAACCACCACATCAACCGCGTGCTGGTATCGAAAGCCCTGCGCCTGCTGGAAGTGCAGCCGACCGACCGCGTGGCCGACCTGTTCTGCGGCCTTGGCAACTTCACCTTGCCGCTGGCCACGCAGGGCAGCGAAGTGGTGGGCATCGAAGGCAGTACCACCCTGACGGAACGGGCGCTGGAAAACGCGCTGGCCAATGGCCTGGCGGAAAAAACCTCGTTCTCGACGCGCAACCTGTTTGAAGTAACGACGGACGACCTGATCGCCCTGGGCAAATTTGACCGCATCCTCGTCGACCCGCCGCGCGATGGCGCCATGGCCCTGTGCCAGGCGCTGGTCGGCCTGTCGCAAGTGCGTCCGGACCTGCTGCCGAAACGCATCGTGTATGTCTCGTGCAGCCCCTCGACCCTGGCGCGCGACGCCGGCATCCTTGCGCTCGAAGCGGGCTACGTGCTGAGCAAGGCTGGCGTGGTGAATATGTTCCCGCATACCTCGCACGTCGAGTCGATGGCAGTATTTGATTTGCGCACCTGAGAAAACGTCCATAACCGCGTTGCCTTGCCTTGCCTTGCCTTGCCTAGCCGTACTGTCGTACTGTCTTTGGCAAGGCGCCTTGCTCTGAACGTGGAAAAACGTCCATAGCCGCGTTGCCTTGCCTAGCCGTACTGTCGTACTGTCTTTGGCAAGGCGCCTTGCTCTGAACGTTTTTCAGGCGCGTGGCGCGAGAGTTGGTGAACAAGACGCGGCGGGTGGCCAGGCAGGCACCCGCCGGCGTCGTTTCTGGCAGCCGTCGCCGATGCCGCTGCACGCCACCGCAATACCACTTACAGCGTGTTATAAAACTGGTCTGTATTTTCCCGATCAGCCGTCGTTGCTTGTCCTCCCCCTGCGTTTTTTTTGTTCTCCAGTAGGACAACACGCCATCAGCATATGCTTTTGCGCTTTCTGCTTGAAGTGGTATTGATCGCTTTGATGCCACTTTAAAACCACTTGACCGCCTATTTTTTCAGCAGCATGCTGTTCTTGCAACTGCAAAAAAACGATAACACAGGGTAGCTTTTATTGAAGCAGAGTGGTATTTCCGCAACCTGAACAGGAGACAGCGTGGAAAATTTAATACTCAGAAAAACAATCAGAAACATGATGGTATGCCTGGCCAGCGGTGGTGTGCTGGCCGCATGCGGTGGCGGTGGCGATGCCAGCGCGCCGGCCAGTTCGCAATTGCTGGCCGTCAGCACGGTGGCCTGCATACCGTGGCAAGAGGGCGGCACGTATAACGCGGGCACGGTGGTCACTTACCTGGGCGCCAATTACACGGCCCTGGTGACGCAGACCGATCACGTGGGTTCGGGCTGGAATCCCGTCTCCACGCCGAGCCTGTGGAGTGCCGGCGGCGCCTGCGATGGCGGCACCACGCCGACCCCGACACCGACTCCCACACCAACGCCGACACCAACCCCGACGCCGACGCCGAATCCCACGCCAACGCCTACGCCAACCCCGACACCGACGCCAACCGGCAGTACCTGCGCGCTGGCCTGGGCCTCGGGTACGGCCTACAGCGCGGGCGCCGTGGTCAGCTTCGCCGGCACCAATTACCGCGCCAACTACTGGACCCTGGGCGACAACCCGTCGAGCAACAACGGCGCCGCCGGCACGGGCAAGCCATGGACCAGCCAGGAACTGTGCAGCATAACGCCGACGCCAACCCCGACGCCAACGCCGACACCGACGCCAACGCCAACGCCGACGCCGACGCCGACACCAACGCCAACGCCAACACCAACACCAACGCCAACGCCAACCCCGACGCCGACGCCAACGGGCCGCGAAGTCGGTTCCTACTTTGCGCAATGGGGCGTGTATGGCCGCGACTACGAAGTGGCGAACGTGCACACCAGCGGCGTGGCCGACAAGCTGACCTTCATCAACTACGCCTTCGGCAACATCTATCCGAAGAACGGCGGCTACGAATGCGGCATGATCACCAAGGCCGAGCCGGGCGCGACGAATCCGAATGCACCGGATGCGGGCACGGGCGGCGATGCCGAGGCCGACTACATCCGCACGCCGAAGCGCACCGTCGATGGCCAGGCCATTCCGTGGGACGCTCCATTGTCGGGCAACTTCCTGCAGCTGAAAAAGCTGAAGGCGGCGCACCCGAACCTCAAGCTGTTCATTTCCCTGGGCGGCTGGAGCTGGTCGAAGAACTTCTCCGTCGGTTCGGCCACCGATGCGCTGCGCAAGCAGATGGTCAGTTCCTGCATCGACTTGTACATCAAGGGCAACCTGCCCGTCTCGCAAGGACGTGGCGGCGTGGGGTCGGCGGCCAACATCTTTGACGGCATCGACATCGACTGGGAATACCCGGTCGGCGGTGGCCAGCCGTACAACACGGTCAGCCCGAACGACAAGCGCAACTTCACCTTGCTGATGGCGGAATTCCGTGCCCAGCTCGATGCGCTGGGCGCGACCACCGGCAAGCGCTACCTGTTGACGGCCGCTGTCGGTGCCGGCAAGGACAAGATCGACAACACGGAACCGGCCCTGTACTCGCAGTACATGGACTGGATCAACCTGATGACCTACGACTTCCACGGCGGCTGGGAAAATAGCACCAACTTCAACGCCCAGCTGTTTGCCGACCCTGCCGATCCGTCGACGGGCATGGCGCGCGAATACGTGGGCGACAAGGCGGTGCAGTACATGATTGCCGCCGGCGTGCCGCGCGACAAGCTGTTGCTGGGCATTCCGTTCTATGGCCGCGGCTGGACCGGCGTGGCGCCGGGGCCGAATGGCGATGGCCTGTACCAGCCGGCCACCGGCATGGCACCGGGCACCTACGAGTCGGGCATCGAGGACTACAAGGTCCTGGTGGGCAAGGCCGGCACGCGCTACTACCATCCCGTGACCAAGCAGCTGTACCTGTACACGGGTGCGGGCGGCCAGTGGTGGAGCTATGACGATCCGACCGTCATCGGCACCAAGGTGAAGTACGTCAAGGACCAGGGCTTGCGCGGCGCGTTCTCGTGGGAACTCGATGGCGACGCGAACGGCGTGCTGGCGACGGAAGTGTGGAAAGTGCGGTAACAGTGTGCTAGCGTAGGATGCGGCCGGGCGGCACACGCTGCCCGGCCGTTGAGTAAAACATATAAAAATACAGGAGACGGCGATGGCGGCGGTATCGACATTCGGAGTCAAGCAGCAGGAGCAGCAGCAGGAACAGGACTTGAGCCGCGAATGGCGCAGCTGGATCGCGGAAAACCTCATGCTGGGCAGCCACCCTTCGGCCCTGATGCCGGTGCTGCAAAAGGCCGGCATCAGCGAGCCGCTGGCGCGCCGTGAAATCGAGCTGGCGCTGCAAAGCCCCTACCTGGCCGGCGCCGTGCGCCTGTCGAACCGGCTGGCCAAGCGCGACTGGGTGATCGATATCCAGCGCAAGCTGAACCAGCTGCGCAGTCCCGAGATTCCCCGTCGCGAGAAACTCACGGCGCAGGAGTTCCTGGCGGAGTTCTATACCACCAACCAGCCCGTCATCATCACCGGCATGATGGACGACTGGCCGGCCATGGCCAAGTGGAATCCCGCCTATTTCCGCGCGCATTTCGCCCAGCGCGAAGTGGAGGTGCAGTTCGGCCGCGAGGCGGACGAGCAGTACGAAATGAACAGCGTGGCGCACAAGCGCATGATGGCCTTTGGCGAATACGCCAGCCTGGTCGAAGGCAGCGGCGCGACCAACGATTTCTACATGACGGCGAATAACAATTCGCAGAACCGGCAAGCGCTGCGCGAGCTGTGGGACGATATCGGCCAGCTGCCCGAATACCTGAAGCAAGATGGCGGCCCCACGGGCTTTTTGTGGTTTGGCCCGGCCGGCACGGTCACGCCATTCCACCACGACCTGACCAACAACTTCATGGCGCAAGTGGCGGGGCGCAAGCGGCTGCGCATCATGGCCGCCTGCGAGGTGGCGCGCGTGTACAACCAGCGCCACTGTTTTACGCCCGTCGACGGGCGCGACATCGACGTGCGGCGCTATCCGCTGATGGCCGACGTGCAGGTGCGCGAATGCGTGCTGGCGCCGGGCGAGATCCTGTTCCTGCCTGTCGGCTGCTGGCATTTCGTCGAAGCGCTCGACATTTCCATGACGGTGGCGTTCACCAACTTCAAATGGGATAATGATTTTTACAGCAAGTATCCATCAAATCACGACTTTTGATCGCGGCGGCCCGTGCCGCGAACATGCTTGAAACAGCCGCCGAACAGGCGGCTTTTTTCATGCTACGTCGCGCTACGCGCTGACGGTGTCCTCATAAAATGTTGATTTAAATCATTTAAGTACAAAATATTTGATATGAATTCCCATGATGTTTCATTATCCAGGTGGCCTGGGCGGGCGGATAATTTTATGGCTGGTGCGTCGCCGGGCCCTGAATGGGATGCCGGCGGCGCCAGCACTGACAACCATCTGGAGGCGGCAGGGCATGAACACGCAGCACACGACACAAGCATCTTTGCAGGCAATGCAGTTGCAGCAGGCACCGAACATCCCCCTCGACACGCGGCTGACGCGGGAAGCGGCCGACCTGCTGGCCAGGGCCGATATCCACCTGAACGGGCGCGCCGCCTGGGACATGCAGCTGCGCAAGCCCGGCGTGCCCGAGCGGGCCTTCGCCAGCGGCAACCTGGGCCTGGGCGAGGCCTATATGGACGGCCATTGGGATGCGCAGCAGCTCGACGAATTCTTTTGCCACCTGCTGCGCGCCAGGGTGGCCGACGACGTGCGCCCCATGCGTCTGGCTTTCCACGCGCTGTATGCGCGCCTGTTCAACCTGCAGACGGAGCGCCGCGCCTGGATGGTGGGCAAGGAGCACTATGACCTGGGCAACACCTTCTATGCGGCCATGCTCGATCCGCGCATGACCTACACCTGCGGCTACTGGAAGGATGCCGGCAGCCTGGCCGAAGCGCAGGAGGCCAAGCTGGATCTGGTGTGCCGCAAGCTGCGCCTGGAGCCCGGCATGCGCGTGCTCGATATCGGCTGCGGCTGGGGCAGTTTCATGCGCTATGCGGCGGAAAAATACCAGGTGCAGTGCGTCGGCGTGACGATCTCGAAGGAGCAGGCCGAGTATGCGCGCGCCATGCCCGGCGGCGAACACCTGGACTTTCGCCTGCAGGACTACCGCGACACCGATGAAAAATTCGACCGCATCGTCAGCATCGGCATGTTCGAGCACGTGGGGCATAAAAATCACCGCACCTTCATGGAAGTGGCGCACCGCTGCCTGGAAGACGACGGCCTGTTCCTGCTGCACACCATCGGCAAAAACAAGCGCCATTCCAGCTGCGACCCGTGGATCGACAAATACATCTTCCCGAATGGCGATTTGCCGTCGATCGGGCAGATCGGCGACGCCATGGATGAGCTGTTTGTGGCCGAGGACATGCACAACTTCGGCGCCGACTATGACAAGACCCTGATGGCCTGGCATGCCAATTTCGAGCAGGCCTGGCCGCGGTTTTCCGCCCAGCTGGGCGAGCGCTTCCACCGCATGTGGTCGTATTATCTGCTGTCGTGCGCCGGCGCCTTCCGCGCGCGCGACCTGCAGCTGTGGCAATGGGTGCTGTCGAAGCAGGGCGTGCTGGGCGGCTACGCGCGCATCAGTTGAGATGTGCGGCAGCTGATATCATGACTTGATGGATATCAATCAAGCGCGTACCTTCCTGGAAGTGGCGTCCAGCGGCAGTTTCATCATGGCGGCGGAGCGCATGCACGTGACGCAGACGGCCGTCAGCGCCCGCATCCGCACCCTGGAGCAGCAGCTGGGGCGCCAGCT
>RCUS01000894.1_pt1 | contig 17258 bp, 10 predicted proteins | sample 2166221 | NCBI WGS metagenome assembly RCUS01 (sample SAMN09932758, study PRJNA488358) | compost metagenome | isolation source: compost soil in cyclohexanecarboxylic | place: Germany: Experimental Botanical Garden | reverse complement strand
CGACCATGGTGCCCAGGCCCAGGGCCAGGGCGACGGCCACGATCACCCAGAACGGGGCGTATTCGGTGGTGGCGGTGAGGTCTTTGCGCAGTTTTTCAAGGTCGGATTTTTCACGGGCGTCCAGGCCTGGCAGCTTGCCAACCTTCTTCGCCGTGTCATCCAGGCACAACAAATAGCGGCGCACTTCAACGCGCTTCTCGGCATCGAGGCTGTGGTAGTCCGTCACACCTTTCAGCGAGGTCTGCAGCGCAGCAATGGTCGGCTCGGTCTGCTGCGGGTTGCAACTGAACTGCTCCGGCAGATCGCTGGCTTTGGCCTTGCCCAGTGCCAGGAACTCGCCCAGGGTGGCGGCGTTACGCTGGTAGAACTGGCTCATGTGCAGGGTAGCGTCGCGAGTACGTTCGATCTGGTAGGTGGTGCTGTTCAGGTCGAGTACGAACTTGGCCGGCACAATACCGATCAGCACCAGCATGATCAGGCCGATGCCTTTCTGGCCGTCGTTGGAGCCGTGCACGAAGCTCACGCCCATGGCGGAAACCACCAGGACCAGACGGTTCCAGAAGGGCGGGTGCTTCTTGTCGTCGAGCTTGCGGCGCTGTTCCGGGGTTTTGTGCATCTTCGACAGCGGGCGCCACCATTTCAGGCCGATCAGCACCAGGGCAGCAACGGCGAAGCCGGCCATTGGCGAGACCACCAGCGACATGGCGATATCGATCGCTTTCTGCCAGTTGACGCCGTCGCCCAGCGGAATGTCGTTGATCAGGGCGTTGGCCAGGCCGACACCGAGGATGGAGCCGATCAGCGTGTGCGAACTGGAGGCGGGGATGCCAAAGTACCAAGTGCCCAGGTTCCAGGTGATGGCCGCAGCCAGCAACGAGAAGACCATGGCCAGGCCGTGTCCGGTGTTCACATTGATCAGCAGCTCTACCGGCAACAGGTGCACGATGGCATAGGCCACCCCGACACCGCCGAGCAGAACGCCAAGGAAGTTGAACACGCCGGAGAAGAACACGGCGAGGTGCGGTGGCATGGCTTTGGTATAGATGACGGTAGCTACCGCGTTGGCGGTGTCATGAAAGCCATTGATGAACTCGAAGGCGAGCACGAAGGTCAAGGCGAGCAGCAGGCTCACCAACACCCAGGCATCCAGTCCGCTGAATAAATCGATCATGAAGGTTGTCTGGCGGGTCTTAGGGGGGCGGGATTATGCCAGAAAACCTTGGCAATCGATGCACCTGCAACAGGCGGATGGCAGTCTTCATGGTGCAAGCGCGCCATGCAGAGGGGGGCGGTACGGGAGGTAGATAGCGGCTAAAAATCACAAAATAGGGCGAAAAAAGGCCGAAATCTTGAGAAAAATCCATTTCGCAAAAATTCAAACGCCTGTATGAAATTTGTGTGATTCCATTTCATCATCGGCCAGACAGTAAAGATCGACCTCGCCCGGGGAGGCCGGGCGACGACGCGCAGGGGGCCCCGACGCTCAGGGGTTGTCGCTGCGCAGTTCTTTTTCGATGCGTTCCAGTTCCTGGCTGAAGGCCTGGTCACGAACGCTGGCACGCTTGCGCCAGGGTTTGCGTTCCGGATCCGGTTGTGCGGCGTAAGTGGTGACTTCGCCACCATAAACATCCTTGTAACGTTCAGCCTGGCGCTCGAGTTCCGCGCGCAGTTCATCTTTCGTCACGTGCAGTACCTGAAATAAGTGTAATGACTGTTGTTATGCATTGTGCAACATGCATTTTGCCTTGCTGGCCGCAACGGCTTGATAAAGCGGAAGGTTCCATGACCACGGTAAGCGGAGGGCCTGCGCAATCGATTATAGCAACCGATAATTCGCCGATCATCGTTAATTTACTCAGCCCTGACATCATCTGGCGTAAATAGCAGGATGTGCCCGCGAACAGTTTGGACCTTTCGTACAAGTTAGAAAGGAATGACGGATAGAAGTTCGTTGCAATGTCAGGGCGGGCCGTAATGAAAAACGGCCTCGCCGAAAGGCGAGGCCGTTGCCTGGGGACTTCTACGGTGGGTACCTGACCAGTCTCTCCAAAGAAGCCACAAGTGGCATGAGAAAGGTATAAGCAAAAGTGTCGGCGGTCAATTGCGATTATCGGCCGTTTGTTCGATAATCGCACGAACCGGTGTTTTTTTTGAGGTGTGCGATGAGTGACGAAACCCTGGGCAACGATTCCGGCAATGCAGAGGTGGCGCGACCTGCTTCGGCTGCCATGGCGCCGCCGATCGTGGCTTCCCCGGCCAAGCGCATCCAGGCCTTTACCGGTGACCCGGACTTCATGACCTCGCTGGCACGTGGCCTGGCCGTGATCCAGGCATTCCAGGAGCGCAAGCGCCACCTGACCATCGCCCAGATCAGCCACCGTACTGAAATCCCTCGCGCAGCGGTGCGCCGTTGCCTGCACACGTTGATCAAGCTGGGTTACGCCACCACCGACGGGCGTACCTATTCGCTGCTGCCCAAAGTGCTGACCCTGGGGCATGCCTACCTGTCGTCGACGCCGCTGGCAATTTCTGCACAGCCGTACCTGGATCGCATCAGCGACCAGCTGCATGAGGCGGCCAACATGGCCACCCTCGAGGGCGACGACATCCTTTATATAGCCCGTTCGGCCACGGTCGAGCGGCTGATCTCGGTCGATCTGTCGGTGGGCGGGCGCCTGCCGGCCTATTGCACGTCGATGGGGCGCATTCTGCTGGCGGCCATGGACGACACCAGCCTGCGTGAGTATCTGGAACGTGCTGATCTCAAAGCGCGCACCAGCCGCACCCTGAATGACCCCGAATCGTTGTTCGCCTGCATCCAGCAGGTGCGCGCCCAGGGCTGGTGCGTGGTAGACCAGGAACTGGAACAGGGGCTGCGATCGATTGCCGTGCCGGTGTATGACGCTTCGGGGCAGGTGTTGGCTGCGTTGAACGTCAGTACCCATGTTGGACGGGTGACCCGCAGTGAACTGGAGCAGCGGTTCTTGCCGATTTTACTGGCAGCCAGTCGAGACCTTTGCCATCAGTTGTTTGGTTGAGGCCGCAGGGAGCACGTTGCGGCCCCGGATCAGAACAGGCAAAACCGTTTCTTGTGCGATAAACGCACAGTGTCGTGCCGGGTGAATTGCTTCACCCCGGCCCGCTGATTAATGTCTCTCGCAACGGTCGGCTAGCCGACCGAACAAGAAAAACATAAGAGGCACTTACGCATGAATACTGTCACCTCGCTGCTGCGGCCGCACCCGCATGCAGTACCGTTGTATCCAGGCTGACCCAGGCCATATACCCCAATCATCGCCTTTGTACCGGTTACCCGCGTGCAATGGCCTGACTGTGCCCCACATTCTGGATAACAATAATGAATCAAGCGCAAACCAACGTCGGCAAAAGCCTCGACGTTCAGTCGTTCATCAATCAGCAGCCGCTGTCCCGCTATCAGTGGCGAGTCGTGCTGCTGTGCTTTCTGATCGTCTTCCTCGATGGCCTGGACACTGCTGCCATGGGTTTCATCGCCCCGGCACTGTCGCAAGAGTGGGGGATCGACCGCGCCAGCCTTGGGCCGGTCATGAGTGCCGCGTTGATCGGCATGGTGTTCGGCGCCCTGGGCTCCGGGCCGCTGGCTGACCGTTTCGGCCGCAAAGGCGTGCTGGTGGGGGCGGTGCTGGTATTTGGTGGCTTCAGCCTGGCTTCGGCCTATGCCACCAACGTCGACCAGTTGCTGGTACTGCGCTTCCTGACTGGCCTGGGCCTGGGTGCAGGCATGCCCAACGCTACCACGCTGTTGTCCGAATACACCCCGGAGCGCCTCAAGTCGCTGCTGGTGACCAGCATGTTCTGTGGCTTCAACCTGGGCATGGCGGGGGGTGGCTTCATCTCCGCGAAGATGATCCCGGCCTACGGCTGGCACAGCCTGCTGGTGATCGGTGGCGTGCTGCCGTTGCTGCTGGCGCTGGTGCTGATGGTCTGGCTGCCGGAGTCGGCGCGGTTCCTGGTGGTGCGCAACCGCGGCACCGACAAGGTGCGCAAGACCTTGTCGCCAATCGCCCCGCAAGTGGTGGCCGAGGCAGGCAGTTTCAGTGTGCCTGAGCAAAAGGCGGTGGCTGCGCGCAACGTGTTCGCGGTGATCTTCTCTGGCACCTATGGCTTGGGCACCGTGTTGCTGTGGCTGACCTATTTCATGGGCCTGGTGATCGTCTACCTTCTGACCAGCTGGCTGCCAACCCTGATGCGTGACAGCGGCGCGAGCATGGAGCAGGCGGCGTTCATCGGCGCGCTGTTCCAGTTTGGCGGAGTGCTAAGTGCAGTCGGCGTGGGTTGGGCCATGGACCGTTTCAACCCGCACAAGGTGATTGGCATTTTCTATCTGCTGGCCGGGGTGTTCGCCTACGCAGTGGGGCAGAGCCTGGGCAACATCACCGTGCTAGCTACGCTGGTACTCGTTGCCGGTATGTGTGTGAACGGTGCGCAGTCGGCAATGCCATCGCTGGCGGCGCGCTTCTATCCCACTCAGGGCCGTGCCACAGGTGTATCGTGGATGCTGGGTATTGGCCGCTTTGGTGCGATTCTTGGGGCCTGGAGTGGTGCAACGCTGCTGGGCCTGGGCTGGACTTTCGAGCAGGTGCTGACGGCGTTGCTGGTGCCGGCAGCGCTGGCGACTGTGGGTGTGGTCGTCAAAGGGCTGGTCAGCCACGCCGACGCAACCTGAGGGCGAGGGCCGCGTTACGGCCCATTCGCAGCACAACGCCGCGCCGACTGGTGCGGCATTGTGCTGCGGATCAGGGCGCACAGCTGCCCTGTGGTGGGCGTGGGCAGTTGCGCAACAAATGGTTCGTTAATCGCACAAATAGTCGATTATCGGATTGTAAGGTGCCCACCAGTCTCCTTAATCTGGGTTCATCGAAGCACCCTGACCAGGAGCCTCCAAATGCCACGCGCAGACCATTTCCACACCCACCCCAATCGAGCCGTCCGCCATGCGTGACCTCGACGCCCGTACCGCCGCTGAGCATGGCCAGCTGGCAGGAGAAGCCTGATGCACGACGTATTCATCTGTGACGCCATCCGTACCCCGATCGGCCGCTTTGGCGGCGCCCTGGCCAGCGTGCGGGCCGACGACCTGGCAGCCGTGCCGCTGAAGGCGCTGATCGAGCGCAACCCTGGCGTGCAGTGGGACCAGGTAGACGAAGTGTTCTTCGGCTGCGCCAACCAGGCCGGTGAAGACAACCGCAACGTGGCCCGTATGGCACTGCTGCTGGCCGGCCTGCCGGAAAGCATCCCGGGCGTCACCTTGAACCGCCTGTGCGCGTCGGGTATGGATGCCATCGGCACCGCGTTCCGCGCCATCGCCAGCGGCGAGATGGAACTGGTGATTGCCGGTGGCGTCGAGTCGATGTCGCGCGCCCCGTTCGTCATGGGCAAGGCTGAAAGCGCCTATTCGCGCAACATGAAGCTGGAAGACACCACCATTGGCTGGCGTTTCATCAACCCGCTGATGAAGAGCCAGTACGGTGTGGATTCCATGCCGGAAACCGCCGACAACGTGGCCGACGACTATCAGGTTTCGCGTGCTGACCAGGACGCTTTCGCCCTGCGCAGCCAGCAGAAGGCTGCCGCTGCGCAGGCTGCCGGCTTCTTTGCCGAAGAAATTGTGCCGGTGCGTATCGCTCACAAGAAGGGCGAAATCATCGTCGAACGTGACGAACACCTGCGCCCGGAAACCACGCTGGAGGCGCTGACCAAGCTCAAACCGGTCAACGGCCCGGACAAGACGGTCACCGCCGGCAACGCCTCGGGCGTGAACGACGGTGCTGCGGCGATGATCCTGGCCTCGGCCGCAGCGGTGAAGAAACACGGCCTGACCCCGCGTGCCCGCGTTCTGGGCATGGCCAGCGGCGGCGTTGCGCCACGTGTCATGGGCATTGGCCCGGTGCCGGCGGTGCGCAAGCTGACCGAGCGTCTGGGGGTAGCGGTAAGCGATTTCGACGTGATCGAGCTTAACGAAGCGTTTGCCAGCCAAGGCCTGGCGGTGCTGCGTGAGCTGGGTGTGGCTGACGATGCGCCCCAGGTAAACCCTAATGGCGGTGCCATTGCCCTGGGCCACCCGCTGGGCATGAGCGGTGCACGCCTGGTACTGACTGCGTTGCACCAGCTGGAGAAGAGTGGCGGGCGTAAAGGCCTGGCGACCATGTGTGTGGGCGTTGGCCAAGGTCTGGCACTGGCCATCGAGCGGGTTTGACCTGTACCGGCCGCTTCGCGGGCAAGCCCGCTCTTACAGGGATCCACGCAATCACCTGTGGGAGCGGGCTTGCCCGCGAAGAGGCCTGTCCTGTGAGACACAAGGCCAATTGCCAGCCAGATAGCGGAACGAGTGTGTTACTAGGTATGTCTAGAACTACCTAGGACCCTCCAGGAGTAAACCCGTCATGACCTCAACCTATTACACCGGCGAAGAACGCAGCAAGCGCATCTTCGCCATCGTCGGTGCCTCTTCAGGCAACCTGGTGGAATGGTTCGACTTCTACGTCTACGCCTTCTGCGCGATCTACTTCGCCCCGGCCTTCTTCCCCTCCGACGACCCCACCGTGCAGCTGTTGAACACGGCAGGTGTATTCGCCGCAGGCTTCCTGATGCGCCCCATTGGTGGCTGGATCTTCGGCCGCCTCGCCGACCGCCATGGTCGCAAGAACTCCCTGATGATCTCGGTGCTGATGATGTGCTTCGGCTCCCTGATGATCGCCTGCCTGCCCACCTATGCCAGCATCGGCACCTGGGCCCCGGCGCTGCTATTGCTGGCCCGCCTGATCCAGGGGCTGTCGGTAGGGGGCGAATACGGCACCACGGCCACCTACATGAGTGAAGTGGCACTGCGTGGGCAGCGCGGCTTCTTTGCTTCGTTCCAGTACGTCACCCTGATCGGCGGCCAGTTGCTGGCGGTCCTGGTCGTGGTGATCCTGCAACAGCTGCTGACTGAAGATGAACTGCGGGCGTGGGGCTGGCGCATTCCCTTCGTGGTCGGGGCCATCGCCGCCCTGATCTCGCTGATGCTGCGCCGTTCGCTGCACGAGACCAGTAGCGCCGAAGCCCGCAATGACAAGGATGCAGGTTCTATCGCAGGCCTGTTCCGCAATCACGCAGCGGCGTTCATCACGGTACTGGGCTACACCGCAGGTGGCTCGCTGATTTTCTATACTTTCACCACCTATATGCAGAAGTACCTGGTCAACACCGCGGGCATGACCGCCAAGAACGCCAGCTACGTGATGACCGGGGCGTTGTTCCTGTTCATGGTGGTGCAGCCGTTCTTCGGCATGCTGTCCGACCGTATCGGCCGGCGCAATTCGATGCTGCTGTTCGGCGGCCTCGGTACCCTGTGCACCGTGCCGCTGCTGATGGCGCTGAAAACCGTGACCAGCCCGATCATGGCCTTCGTGCTGATCAGCCTGGCCCTGTGTATCGTCAGTTTCTACACCTCGATCAGCGGTCTGGTGAAGGCTGAGATGTTCCCGCCGCAGGTGCGTGCACTGGGTGTTGGCCTGGCCTACGCGGTGGCCAACGCAGCATTCGGCGGTTCGGCCGAGTATGTGGCCCTGGGTCTGAAAACCCTGGGGATGGAAAACACTTTCTATTGGTACGTCACGGCGATGATGGCGATTGCCTTCCTGTTCAGCCTGCGCCTGCCGAAGCAGGCGGCGTACCTGCACCATGATGATTAAGGACGCTGCATGAGCAACCAACTGTTCGACGCCTATTTCACCGCGCCGGCCATGCGCGAGGTTTTCTCAGACCGAGGCCGCCTGCAGGGCATGCTGGATTTCGAAGCCGCGCTTGCCCGTGCCGAAGCCTCTGCCGGTTTGGTTCCGCACAGCGCGGTAGCGGCCATCGAGGCGGCATGCCAGGCCGAGCGCTATGACGTTGGCGCGCTGGCCAATGCCATCGCCACCGCGGGCAACTCGGCCATTCCGCTGGTGAAAGCGTTGGGCAAGGTGATCGCCACCGGCGTGCCTGAGGCTGAGCGCTATGTGCACCTTGGCGCCACCAGCCAGGATGCGATGGATACCGGTCTGGTTCTGCAGTTGCGCGATGCCCTCGATTTGATCGAGGCCGACCTCGGCAAGCTGGCCGATACCCTGTCGCAGCAGGCCTTGAAGCACGCCGATACGCCCTTGGTGGGTCGTACCTGGTTGCAACACGCCACCCCGGTGACCCTGGGCATGAAACTGGCCGGTGTACTGGGTGCTTTGACCCGCCACCGTCAGCGCCTGCAGGAACTGCGCCCGCGTCTGCTGGTCCTGCAGTTCGGCGGTGCCTCGGGTAGCCTGGCGGCCCTGGGCAGCAAGGCTATGCCGGTGGCCGAAGCGCTGGCCGAACAGCTCAAGCTGACCCTGCCCGAGCAGCCCTGGCACACCCAGCGCGACCGCCTGGTGGAGTTTGCCTCGGTACTGGGCCTGGTTGCCGGCAGCCTGGGCAAGTTCGGCCGTGATATCAGCTTGCTGATGCAAACCGAGGCGGGGGAGGTGTTTGAGCCTTCTGCGCCGGGTAAGGGTGGTTCTTCGACCATGCCACACAAGCGCAACCCGGTGGGTGCCGCCGTGTTGATCGGTGCCGCGACCCGCGTGCCGGGCCTGCTGTCGACGCTGTTCGCAGCCATGCCTCAGGAACACGAACGCAGCCTGGGCCTATGGCATGCCGAGTGGGAAACCCTGCCGGATATCTGCTGCCTGGTCTCTGGCGCCCTGCGCCAGGCTCAAGTGATTGCCGAGGGCATGGAGGTGGATGCCGCGCGTATGCGCCGTAACCTCGACCTGACACAAGGCCTGGTGCTGGCCGAAGCGGTGAGCATCGTCCTCGCCCAGCGTCTGGGTCGCGACCGTGCCCACCACCTGCTGGAACAATGCTGCCAGCGCGCGGTGGCCGAACAGCGGCACCTGCGTGCCGTGCTGGGTAACGAGCCGCAGGTCAGCGCCGAGCTGTCTGGCGAAGAACTCGATCGTCTGCTCGACCCTGCCCATTACCTGGGCCAGGCCCGCGTCTGGGTGGCGCGCGCCGTGTCCGAACATCAACGTTTCACTGCCTGAAGGAGACCGCTGTGGCGCACTTGCAACTGGCTGATGGCGTTTTGAATTACCAGATCGATGGCCCGGATGACGCCCCGGTGCTGGTCCTGTCCAACTCGCTGGGTACCGACCTGGGCATGTGGGACACCCAGATTCCGCTCTGGAGCCAGCACTTCCGGGTGCTGCGCTATGACACCCGTGGTCACGGCGCATCGCTGGTCACTGAAGGCCCTTACAGCATCGAACAGCTGGGCCGCGACGTGCTGGCCCTGCTCGATGGCCTGGACATTCAAAAGGCTCACTTCGTCGGCCTGTCGATGGGAGGCCTGATCGGCCAGTGGCTGGGTATCCATGCAGGTGAGCGCCTGCACAGCCTGACCCTGTGCAACACGGCCGCCAAGATCGCCAACGACGAGGTGTGGAACACCCGTATCGACACGGTACTCAAAGGCGGCCAGCAGGCCATGATCGACCTGCGCGATGCCTCCATCGCACGCTGGTTCACCCCGGGCTTTGCCCAGGCACAGGCGGAGCAGGCTCAGCGTATCTGCCAGATGCTGGCGCAAACCAGCCCACAAGGCTACGCAGGCAACTGTGCAGCGGTACGTGACGCTGATTATCGTGAGCAACTGGGCCGCATCCAGGTGCCCGCGCTGATCGTTGCCGGTACGGAAGACGTGGTTACCACCCCTGAGCATGGCCGCTTCATGCAGGCCGGTATCCAAGGTGCCGAGTACGTCGACTTCCCGGCGGCGCACCTGTCCAACGTCGAGATTGGCGAGGCCTTCAGCCGCCGCGTGCTCGATTTCCTGCTTGCTCACTGAGGACAACGCCATGGACGAGAAACAACGTTACGACGCTGGCATGCAAGTGCGCCGCGCAGTGCTGGGTGATGCCCACGTGGACCGCAGCCTGGAGAAGCTCAACGACTTCAATGGCGAGTTCCAGGAAATGATCACCCGCCATGCCTGGGGTGATATCTGGACCCGCCCGGGCCTGCCCCGGCATACCCGCAGCCTGATCACCATCGCCATGCTGATCGGCATGAACCGCAACGACGAACTGAAGCTGCATCTGCGTGCGGCGGCCAACAACGGCGTGACCCGCGACGAGATCAAGGAAGTGCTGATGCAGAGCGCGATCTACTGCGGTATTCCGGCGGCCAATGCCACGTTCCACATGGCTGAGTCGGTGTGGGATGAACTTGGCGTAGAATCGCGCCAGTAAATCGTGTTCGCGGGTAAGCCCCCTGCAACAGGGCGCTTGCCCGCGAATGGCCTTTACACCGATGCCTTTTTTTGCCGCATGGCAATCGGGCCGGCGTTGATTTCCACGGCGCGCTTCAGGGCCGGGCACAGGCCTAGCATGAACGCAGCTTCCGCCACCACGAACAGCGGCCCGATGATCAGGCCACTCACGTCGTCAACAAATGCCGGTTTGCGGCCTTCGTAGTAATGGCCGATGAACTGGATGATCCAGCCCACCACGAACGCTCCCAGCCCGGCGCCGAGCCATAGCGTTGTCGACTGCACTGCCAGCGCCTCAGCGACCCACAGGCACAGGCCCAGCAACAGCCCCATCACCAGCCCGAAGCGCAGGTCCAGGCGCAAGTAGAACCACACAGACGCAGCCGCTGCCACCAGGGCAGGGGACAGCCACATGCCAGCTATCTCCCAGCCTGGGCGTGAAAGCAGGATGGTGACTGCCAGCACGATCATGGGGATGCCGACGAAGTGGGTGGCGATGTTGCGTGGATCGCGGTGGTAGTTGGCGTATTGGCTCAGGTGGTCGACGAGGGTTTTCATTGTTGTGCCTCCCTGTTCTGCTTTGTTTCACCTGTACCTGATAGTGATCAGGATAGCCTGCAGTCACCACCATCATCAGCTCAGCGAATGGCAGCAGCGTGCACTGGTAAATTCATGGCAGGGTTTTCATCAAGCTGTTGCAAATCATGCCTTCAAAAAAGGGGCATGGTTTTTTATAGCTTCAGGTCATTTGAGGAGGCGTCTGGCCTCCTCGCGGGTTTATCCGCGAAGAGGCCAATTGAGTCACAGAAGATTCAGCGGATAACTCACAATCAAGCGGTTCTCATCGAACGCGTTGGTGCTGAAGTCGCGACGCATGGTCGAGTTGCGCCATTTCACCGACAGGTCCTTGAAGCTGCCCGACTGCACCACATAGGCCAGCTCTGTTTCCCGCGCCCATTCCTTGCCATCGTCCACGCTGCCCACGGTGACGTTGTCACCCTTGATATAGCGGTTCATCAGGGTCAGGCCGGGTACGCCGACGGTGGCGAAGTTGAAGTCATGGCGAACCTGCCAGGAACGCTCCTTGGCATTGTCGAAGCTTGAGTTGTAGCTGTCGTTGGCCAGGGTACCGCCACTGGTGCCATTGACCCGCATCCAGGCATCGTCGCCGCTGACCTTCTGCAGGCCAACGTAAAAGGTGTGGCCTTGGTAGCGCGCCGAAAGCAAGGCGGAGGCGGTGCGGTTGTCCAGCTTGCCGGCCCGTTCGGCGCCATCTTCCTTGCCGATGAAGTAGCCCAGGTTGGCGCCCAGCGTCCAGTCGCCCAGCGGCTGGCTGTGCGTCAGGTTGAGGTATTGCTGGCGGTAGATGTCCTTGAGCTGGGCATCCCACAGGCCGATCATGGTGCGCTTGTCGTTGAAGGTGTACTCGCCGCCGCCAAAGTTGAAACGGTCGGAGGTGAATGCTGCCTTACCGTTCAGCGACATGTCTTCCATGCTGGCGTCGTTGCGCGGGCTGTTGCCGCGGAACTGGCCGGCGTACAGGGTCAGGCCGGCGATTTCCTTCGAGGTCAGCTGGCCACCGCGGAAGGTCTGCGGCAGCGAGCGGCCATCGTCCGAGCGCAGGATCGGCAGTACCGGCATCCATTCACCCACTTTCAGCTCGGTTTCGGACAGCTTGGCTTTCAGTGCCACGCCCAGGCGGCCGAAGTCATCGGCCGGGCGGCCGTCGTCGTGCACCGGCAGCAGGTGGGTGTTGGTGGTGCCTTTGCCGCCGTCGAGCTTGACCGAGTACAGGCCCAGTACGTCCACGCCGAAACCGACCGTGCCCTGGGTGAAACCGGAACGGGCATCGAGGATGAAGCTTTGTGTCCATTCCTCGGCCTTGCCCTGTGGGTGGGCCGGATCGACGAAGTTACGGTTGATGTAGAAGTTGCGCAGGTTGAGGGTGGCCTTGGCGTCCTCGATGAAACCACCTTCGTTGGCGGCGAATGCGGGGAGGGCGCAGGACATGGCCAACAGGCCAGGCAGCAGCTGACGTGCGGGTAGCGAAATGCTCATCTGTCGTGGATCTCTTGTTTTTATGGTCGAGCCGGTGCACTGCAGGATCGGGCCTGCAGGTGCGGGTGTTTTTGATGAACTTGGGTAACGTTGCGTGGGGGGATGGTGCGGGGTAGTGCGGGGGTGAGGCAATTCGCCGCAAACGGAACGGGGCGATAATCGAACGGAATGTTCCGGTTGGTTAATAACTCTCCTGTGCTGGCCTCTTCGCGGGTAAACCCGCTCCTACAACGGCTTGCGCCCAACCACCGTATGTGTCCGCCACACGATCCGTGTAGGAGCGGGTTCACCCGCGAATACGGTGGTGGCTGCGACGGTGAATCGCCAGGGGATACTGGCCGGCACAGGCAGTAAAAAAGCAAAGCCCACCGCTAAGGGTGGGCTTTCTACTTTTGTAACAAGGCCGATCAGCCTTTCGGTGTTTCCACCGATGCCTGCTGGTTGGCCTGCCCGGTCTGCTCGTACCAGCCACCGCCAAGCGCCTTGTACAGGTTGACCTCGCTGGTCAGCTGCGACAGGCGGTCGCCGATCAGCGCCTGCTGGGCGCTGAACAGGTTGCGCTGGGCGTCGAGGAAGGTCAGGTTGCTGTCGATACCGATGCGATAGCGGCGTTCGGCCAGGCGGTAGTAGTCCTGGTTCGCCTGCACCAGGTCGCGTTGCGCCTGCAGCTGCTCTTCGAAGGTCTTGCGCGCCGCCAGGCCATCGGAGACTTCCTGGAAGGCGGTCTGGATGGTCTTTTCGTACTTGGCGACGTTGATGTCCTTCTGGATCTTCGAGTAGTCCAGGCTGGCCTTCAGGCTGCCGGCGTTGAAGATCGGCAGGTTGATCTGCGGCTGGAACAGCCAGGTGCCCTGGCCGCCCGCGAACAGGTGGCCCATGTCGGGGCTCAGGCTGCCGGCATTGGCGGTCAGGCTGATGCTCGGGAAGAACGCTGCGCGGGCCGCGCCAATGTTGGCATTGGCGGCCTTGAGCAGGTGCTCGGCTTCCTGGATGTCCGGGCGACGCTGGAGGATGTCCGACGACAGGCCGGCCGGTACTTCGGCCAGCTGGTCGGCATTGAGCTCCAGCGGCTTGGCCAGGTCGGCGGGAATGCCGGTGCCCAGCAGCACGGTCAGGCTGTTGACGTCCTGGGCGACCAGGCGCTGGTACTGCGAGTACTTGACCCGGGCGCCTTCCACGGCGGTGCGTGCCTGGCTGACGTCGAGTGCCGATGCCACGCCGACTTCGTTGCTGCGACGGGTGAGGTTGTAGCTTTCCTCGTAGGTCTTCAGCGTTTCTTCGGTCAGCTTGAACAGCGCCTGGTCGGCCTGCCAGGTGTAGTAGGCGTTGGCCACGCTGGCCACCAGGGCGATCTGCGTGGAGCGACGCGCCTGCTCGCTGGACAGGTAGGTTTCCAGGGCCTGCTCGGTCAGGCTGCGCACGCGGCCGAACAGGTCCAGCTCATAGGCGCTGACGCCCAGGGTGGCCGAGTACTGGCTGGTGATGCCCGCTTCGCCCGTCTGCGACATGTTCGCCGGTACGCGCTGGCGGCTGCCGCTGCCGGTGGCCGAAACCGCCGGGAACAGGTCGGCACGCTGGATGCGGTACTGCGCACGGTAGGCGTCGATGTTCAACGCGGCAACGCGCAGGTCGCGGTTGTTGACCAGCGATGTCTGGATCAGCTGCTGCAGTGCCGGGTCGTGGAAGAACTGGCGCCAGCCCTGCTCGGCGGCGGCAACTTCCGCCGATTGCGTCGGCGAGTACGCAGGGCCTTGCGGCCACTGCGCAGCCACCGGCGATTCCGGGGTCTGGTAGTCAGGGATCAGCGAGCAGCCGCCAAGAATGAAAGCGGTTACCGCCAGGGACAACAAAGACTTGGTCATTGCCCAGCCTCATAACGTGGAGTTTCAGGGGTGGCGTCTTTTTCCGGCTCTTTGCTGCCGAACAGCGACGACACTGCGACGAAGAACAGTGGTACCCAGAAGATAGCCAGCACGGTCGCACTGATCATGCCGCCGATCACGCCAGTACCGATGGCGTGCTGGCTGCCGGCGCCGGCGCCGCTGGCGATGGTCAACGGTACCACGCCCAGGATGAACGCCAGCGAGGTCATGATGATCGGGCGCAGACGCATGCGGCACGCTTCGATCGCTGCGTCGTACAGGCTACGGCCTTGTTCGTGCAGCTCCTTGGCGAATTCCACGATCAGAATGGCGTTTTTCGCCGCAAGACCGATGGTGGTCAACAGGCCAACCAGGAAGTACACGTCGTTGGACAGGCCGCGCAGGCTGGTGGCGATCAGCGCACCGATGATACCCAGCGGTACTACCAGCACCACAGCGATCGGGATCGACCAGCTTTCGTACAGGGCCGCCAGGCACAGGAACACGAACAGCACCGAGAGGGCGAACAGTGCCGGCATCTGCGAGCCGGAGAGTTTTTCCTCGTAGGACATGCCGGTCCAGGAGAAGCCGATACCGCTCGGCAGCTCGCCTGCAATGCGCTCGACCTCGGCCATGGCTTCACCGGTACTGTAACCAGGCGCCGGTGCACCAAGGATTTCCATCGCTTCGACACCGTTGTAACGCGACAGCTTCGGCGAACCATAGGTCCATTCGCCTTTGGCGAAGGAGGAGAACGGCACCATCTCGCCTGCGCCGTTGCGCACGTACCATTTTTGCAGGTCTTCCGGGCTCATCCGCGCGCTTGGTTCGCCTTGGATGTACACCTTCTTGACCCGGCCACGGTCGATGAAGTCGTTGACGTAGCTGGCACCCAAGGCAATCGACAGGGTGTTGTTGATGTCGGCAATGGTCACGCCCAAGGCGCTGGCACGTTCGTCATCAATGGTCAGTTGGTACTGCGGTTCATCGTTCAGGCCGTTCGGGCGCACGGCGCTGAGGATCTTGCTCTGCGCAGCTTTGGCCAGGAACTGGTTGCGTGCCTCCATCAACTTCGCGTGGCCGACACCGCCGCGGTCCTGAAGGAACACGTCGAAGCCGGTGGCGTTACCCAGTTCAAGCACCGCTGGCGGGGCGAAGGCGAACACCATCGCATCGCGGAAGGTGAAGAAGTGCTGCTGGGCGCGCTGGGCCAGGGCGAACACGCTGTTTTCCTTCGAGCGTTCATCCCAGGGTTTGAGCATGATGAAGGCCATGCCTGAGCTCTGGCCGCGGCCTGCGAAGTTGAAACCGTTGACCGTGAACACCGACGATACGGTATCGGCTTCGTCCTTGAGCAGGTATTCACGCATCTGGTCGACCACGACCTGCGTTCGCTCGGCACTGGAACCGGCCGGGGTCTGCACCTGAGCGAACAGTACGCCCTGGTCTTCTTCTGGCAGGAACGCGGTAGGGATGCGGGCGAACAGCCAGATCATGCCGACCACGATCAGCGCATAGGCCAGCAGGAATGGCACCTTGTTGCGCAGGATGGTGCCTACACTGCGCTCGTAGCCGTTGACGCTGCGGTCGAAGTTGCGGTTGAACCAGCCGAAGAAGCCGCCTTTGGCGGTGTGGTGCTCACCCTTCTTCAGCGGTTTGAGCATGGTTGCGCAGAGCGCCGGGGTGAAGATAAGCGCAACCAGTACCGACAGGCCCATGGCCGAGACGATGGTGATGGAGAACTGCCGGTAGATCACACCCGTGGAGCCGCCAAAGAACGCCATGGGCAGCAGTACGGCCGAGAGCACCAGGGCGATACCCACCAGGGCGCCCTGGATCTGTTCCATCGAGCGCTTGGTCGCTTCCTTGGGTGGCAAGCCTTCTTCGGACATGACCCGCTCGACGTTCTCCACCACGACGATGGCGTCGTCCACCAGCAAGCCGATGGCCAGGACCATGGCGAACATGGTCAGGGTGTTGATACTGAAGCCTGCGGCGGCAAGGATGCCGAACGTACCCAGCAACACCACCGGTACGGTCATGGTGGTGATGATGGTGGCGCGGAAGTTCTGCAGGAACAGGTACATCACCAGGAACACCAGCACCACGGCTTCGATCAGGGTGTGGATCACGCCGCTGATCGATTCGGTGACCACTGGGGTGGTGTCATACGGGAATACCGCCTTGACCCCCGGCGGGAAGAACGGTTCCAGGCCTTTGATGGTCTCGCGCAGTGCCTTGGCGGTGTCCAGGGCGTTGGCGCCGGTTGCCAGTTTTACCGCCAGGCCGGAAGCCGGCTTGCCGTTGAACTGGGCGCTGACGGCGTAGTTTTCACCCCCCAGGCCTACTTGGGCGACGTCACCCAGGCGCACCTGTGAACCGTCTTTGTTGACCTTGAGCAGAATGCTCTCGAACTGCTCGGCGGTTTGCAGGCGGGTCTTGCCGATGATGGTGGCGTTCAGCTGGGTGCCCGGCAGGGCTGGCAGGCCGCCGAGCTGGCCGGAAGACACCTGCACGTTCTGTGCGGCCACAGCGGTCTTGACGTCGACCGGGGTCAGCTGGAACTTGTTCAGCTTGGCCGGATCGAGCCAGATACGCATGGCGTACTGCGCACCGAACACCTGGAAGTCACCCACACCCGCGGTACGCGAGATCGGGTCCTGCATGTTGGAGACGATGTAGTTGGCCAGGTCGTCCTTGGTCATGCTGCCGTCTTCGGACACCAGGCCGATCACCAGCAGGAAGTTCTTCACTGCCTTGGTGACGCGGATACCTTGCTGCTGCACTTCCTGCGGCAGCAGCGGGGTGGCCAGGTTCAGCTTGTTCTGTACCTGCACCTGCGCGGTGTCGGGGTTGGTGCCCTGCTCGAAGGTGGCGGTAATGGTCATGCTGCCGTCGGAGTTACTTTCCGACGACACATAACGCAGGTTGTCGATACCGTTGAGCTGCTGCTCGATCACCTGCACCACGGTGTCCTGCACGGTTTGCGCCGAGGCGCCCGGGTAGGTCACGGCGATGGCGATGGCCGGCGGCGCGAT
>RCUS01000892.1_pt1 | contig 17292 bp, 10 predicted proteins | sample 2166221 | NCBI WGS metagenome assembly RCUS01 (sample SAMN09932758, study PRJNA488358) | compost metagenome | isolation source: compost soil in cyclohexanecarboxylic | place: Germany: Experimental Botanical Garden | reverse complement strand
TGCGCCACGGCAGCCACTTCGACGTGTGGACCAGCTCGGCGATCATCGTCGGCTACGCCATCCCGGCGTTCCTGTTCGCCATCCTGCTGATCGTGCTGTTCGCCGGTGGCAGCTACTTCGACTGGTTCCCGCTGCGTGGCCTCACCTCCAACAACTTCGACGAACTGAGCACCACCGGCAAGGTGCTGGACTACTTCTGGCACTTGGTGCTGCCGATCACCGCGCTGGTCATCGGCAACTTCGCCACCATGACCCTGCTGACCAAGAACAGCTTCCTCGACGAGATCAACAAACAATACGTGGTCACTGCCAAAGCCAAGGGCCTGAGCCGATCACGGGTGCTGTACGGCCATGTGTTCCGCAACGCCATGCTGCTGGTGATCGCCGGTTTCCCTTCGGCGTTCATCGGCATCTTCTTCACAGGCTCCTTGCTGATCGAGGTGATCTTCAGCCTCGACGGCCTGGGCCTGATGAGTTTCGAAGCGGCCATCAACCGCGACTACCCGGTGGTCTTCGGCACCCTGTTCATCTTCACCCTGCTGGGGCTGGTGGTGAAACTGATCGGCGACCTGACCTACACCCTGGTCGATCCACGCATCGACTTCGCCAGCCGGGAGCACTGACATGGCCTTGTCCCCCCTCAACCGCCGGCGCTTCGAGCGCTTCAAGGCCAACCGCCGTGGCTGGTGGTCGCTGTGGCTGTTCCTGATTCTGTTCGGGCTGAGCCTGGGCGCCGAACTGATCGCCAACGACAAACCGATCGCCGTACGTTACGACGGCCAATGGTACTTCCCGGCGTTCAAGCGCTACCCGGAAACCACCTTCGGCGGGGAATTCCCGCTGGAAGCCAACTACAAGAGCCCCTACATCCGCGAACTGCTGGCGAAGAAAGACAGCTTCGTGCTGTGGGCGCCCATTCCGTTCAGCTACCAGAGCATCAACTATGACCTGCGCGTCCCCGCCCCCGCCCCACCTTCGGCGGACAACTGGCTGGGCACCGACGACCAGGGCCGCGACGTGCTGGCGCGGGTGATCTACGGCTTCCGCATTTCGGTTCTGTTTGCCCTCACCTTGACCGTGGCCAGCTCCATTATCGGCGTCATCGCAGGCGCCCTGCAGGGGTTCTACGGTGGCTGGGTCGACCTGGCCGGGCAACGCTTTCTGGAAATCTGGTCCGGCCTGCCTGTGTTGTACCTGCTGATCATCCTGGCCAGCTTCGTGCAACCCAACTTCTGGTGGCTGCTGGGCATCATGTTGCTGTTCTCGTGGATGAGCCTGGTGGATGTGGTACGCGCCGAGTTCCTGCGCGGGCGCAACCTGGAATACGTGCGCGCCGCACGCGCCCTTGGCATGCGCAACGGCGCAATCATGTACCGGCACATCCTGCCCAACGCGATGATCTCGACCATGACCTTCATGCCGTTCATCCTCACCGGCGCCATCGGCACCCTCACCGCCCTGGACTTCCTCGGCTTCGGCCTGCCGCCGGGCGCACCGTCGCTGGGCGAACTGGTGGCCCAGGGCAAGTCCAACCTGCAGGCCCCATGGCTGGGCATCAGCGCCTTCGCCGTGCTGGCGCTGATGCTGAGCCTGCTGGTGTTCATCGGCGAATCCGCCCGCGATGCCTTCGACCCGAGGAAGTGACATGAGTGAACAGAACCTGATCGAAGTGCGCGACCTGGCGGTGGAGTTCGTCACCGGTGACCAGGCCCACTGCGTGGTGGACGGCATCAGCTTCGATATCCGCAAGGGCGAGACGCTGGCACTGGTGGGCGAGAGTGGCTCGGGCAAATCGGTCACCGCGCACTCGATCCTGCGCCTGCTGCCCTACCCCCTGGCCCGCCACCCCAGCGGCAGCATCCGCTACGAGGGCAAGGACCTGCTGCAGCAGAACGAGAAGACCCTGCAGCGCATTCGCGGCAACCGCATTGCGATGATCTTCCAGGAGCCGATGACCTCGCTCAACCCGCTGCATTGCATCGAAAAGCAGATCAACGAAATCCTCCTGCTGCACAAGGGCCTGACGGGCAAGGAAGCGACTGCGCGCACCCTGGAGTTGCTGGATATGGTCGGCATTCCAGAGCCGCGCAAGCGCCTCAAGGCCCTGCCCCACGAATTGTCGGGCGGCCAGCGCCAGCGGGTAATGATCGCCATGGCGCTGGCCAACGAGCCCGAGCTGCTGATTGCCGACGAGCCGACCACGGCGCTGGATGTGACCGTGCAGCTGAAGATCCTCGAGCTGCTCAAGGAATTGCAGGCGCGTATGGGCATGGCCCTGTTGCTGATCAGCCATGACCTGAACCTGGTGCGCCGCATCGCCCACCGCGTGTGCGTGATGCAGCGCGGGCAAATTGTCGAGCAAGCCGAATGCGCCACGCTGTTCAGCTCGCCACAGCACCACTACACCCAGATGCTGATCAATGCCGAGCCCAGTGGGCTGCCGGCACACAACCCGGTGGGTGCGCCATTGCTGGAGGTGGATGACCTCAAGGTCTGGTTCCCGATCAAGAAGGGCTTTCTGCAGCGCACGGTCGACCATGTGAAGGCGGTGGACGGGGTCAACTTCAGCTTGCCCCAGGGCCAGACGCTGGGCATTGTTGGCGAATCCGGGTCGGGCAAGTCCACATTGGGCCTGGCCATCTTGCGGCTGATTTCCAGCCAAGGCGGCATTCGCTTTCATGGGCAGAACCTCCAAGGGCTTAACCAGAAAGCCGTGCGCCCCCTGCGGCGGGAAATGCAGGTGGTGTTCCAGGACCCGTTTGGCAGCCTGAGCCCGCGCATGTGCGTGGCGGACATTGTCGGCGAAGGGTTGCGCATTCACGGTATTGGCAATGCGCAGGAACAGGAAGCGGCGATCATCGCGGCGCTGGAGGAAGTGGGGCTGGACCCGCGCACGCGGCATCGCTACCCGCATGAGTTTTCGGGTGGCCAGCGCCAGCGCATAGCGATTGCCCGGGCGCTGGTGCTGAAGCCGGCGCTGATTCTGCTGGATGAGCCCACCTCGGCGCTGGACCGTACCGTGCAGCGGCAAGTGGTCGAGCTGCTGCGTAATCTGCAGCAGAAGTACAACCTGACCTACTTGTTCATCAGCCATGACCTGGCAGTGGTCAAGGCGTTGAGCCATCAATTGATGGTGATCAAGCATGGGCATGTGGTAGAGCAAGGGGACGCGCAGGCAATCTTCCATGCGCCACAGCATCCCTATACGCGGCAGTTGCTGGAAGCGGCGTTTTTGGAGGTTGGGAATTTGTAGGAGAAGGGTGTGTGTTCGCCTTGATTCTTGCGGCGCTCGATCTACGCAACACCGCAAAACCCAAGGCAGGTGCCCTGACGCAATCGGGCACAGAACACCTGGAGATTACGTACGCCCGGCTTATCAGAAATCAATGGTCCCGGAGAACTTCACCAGTCGCGGGTCACCCTGGGTCAGGTAACCGCCGTTAGCCGAAGCCCAGTAGTTCTTGTCGGTCAGGTTCTCCACATTCACCCGCAAGGTCAGGTCTTTCTCCGCTACCTTCAACTTGTAGCGAGCACCGGCATCGAAACGGTTCCAGGTCGGCAGACTGACATTGTTCGCCGCATCGACGAACTGGCCACCGGTGCGCAGCATCCTCGCATTCAGCGCCAGACCCGACACGCCGGGCACGTCCCAGTCGACGCTGGCATTGAGCTGGAACGTCGGCACGCCGATGGCATGGTTGCCATCGTTGCTGCCGTTGGCGGTATTTTTCTGTTCCGAGGTCATGCGCGTGCCGCCGGCCATCAGGCGCAAGCCCTGGACCGGCTCGCCGAACACACTCAACTCTAGGCCTTTGTTGACCTGCTCGCCGTCGCGAATGAAGACATTGTTCAAGGTGTAGCCGTCCGAAGGCTTCTCGATACGGAACACGGCCAGGTTCGCACCAAAGGTCTGTCGGTCGAACTTGATACCAGCCTCAAGCTGCTTGGTGCGGCCTGGCGGGAACATCTCGTTGGCGTTCGACACATTGGCTGGCGCCGTCGGCCCCTGCGCCAGGCCTTCGATGCGGTTGGCATACAAGGAAATGCTGTCGGTGGCCTTGAAAACGATGCCATAGACCGGTGTGGTGATGGACTCCTCGTATGGGTCGCCTTTGCGGCTTCCGTCATTCGCCAGGTTGGGCTGCCCTTGGGAAACAGTGCCATCGTAGGTGTAGCTTTCCACCCGCAGTTGCTGCCGTCGCAAGCCGTAAGTCAGCAACAGGCGGTCATCGAAGACGCCAATGGTGTCGGAAATCGCGATGCTCCGCGCGCGAGTCTTGCCGGTGACACCAGGGTCACCCATGTCGCCACCCGTGCTGGTGACCGTGCCCGGCTTGGCCTGCTGCACGGTGTCGTAAATGTTGGTGTTGATTGGCGAATAGAAGATGTAGGCGTTTTCCGCCTGGGTCCACATGGTATTGGCTCCTACGGCGATCTGGTGGCTGATCGGCCCGGTCTGCAGCCGCCCATTCAGGCCGGTACTGAAGCTGGTGTTGTCTTCGCCGTGCACGATGTCCGAAGCGGTCATCGTTGCTGCGCCGCTGTTGCCGACCAGTACCGGCGTGCCGTAGGTACCCTGCTCGCGCGTGTGACGGGCGCCGCCGGCGAGGTAGGCGGTCCAGTTATCGCTCAGGTCCCATTCGCCACGCACCATGCCGAAGGTATCTTCCGACTCACTGTAACTCCAGTTCTGGCCATAGTTGTGACTGGCATCCGGTGCGGTCGGGGCCTTGGTCGCGGTGCTGCCCAGGCGCACCGAATTGCGCAGGTGGTTGATGCGCTGTTTCTGGTAGCCGATATCAGCCGACACGCGGAAGTTGTCGCCGCGGTAGTCCAGGCCAGCGGTGAACAGCTTGGTGCGCTGGTCCTGGTCGTCGACGGCGGTTTCACCTTCACGCTGGCTGAGGTTCAGGCGCGCGCCGAAGCGGTTGTCCTCACCGAAGCGCTGGCCGATATCCAGGTGCTCGCCAATGCGGCCATCAGAGCTGATGTCCTGGGTATAGCGGCGGGTCGGCTCATCGCCGGCGCGCTTGGGCTGCAGGTTGACGTTGCCGCCCAGGCCGGTGCCAGTCGGGCTTACGCCATTGAGGAAGGCATTGGGCCCCTTGAACACTTCGACCCGCTCGACGCCGTCGGTGGACATGATCTGTCGCGGCAAGATGCCGTACAGGCCATTGAATGAAATATCGTCGCCAGCCAACGGCAAACCACGGATCACGAACACCTTGGACTGGTTGCCGAAGCCGAATGATTCACGCACCGAAGGATCGTTGGCCAATACGTCACCGATATCCTCCGCCTGCTGGTCCTCGATCACCTTGGCGGTATAACTGGTCATGGTAAACGGCACATCCATGTAGTCCTGGTTACCCAACACCCCCATCCGCCCACCGCGGGCAACCTGGCCTCCGGCAAACTCGTCCGGTAACGCGTCGGGCCGCGCTTTCAGGGCATCGGCGCTGACATCGGTCGCCTCCAGCTGGATCGGCTCGGCAGCCTGCGCCATCAGGGTTACGGAACAGCAGATCGCCAGTAATGCGGGGCGTGAGGGAATACGGGAAGGCATTGGTAAATTCCTGACAGCGCTGAGGAAGTGAAACTGAATGTAAATGGTAATGCTTACCAAACACAAACATCAACCCAGGCACGTGGCAAAGGGCCGCCATTTATCAGGATTTCTGATCACGATCGTCTTTCATCATCAGCCAGATCGGGCATACAGTCGCGGCTGTCACTCCTGCTCCAACGGTAGAGCCCATGCCCAGTCAACAACAAAAAAACGTCTCCCCTGCCCTCGAGCAGCTGATCCAGCGCGCCAGCCTGCCAGGCCCCACGCTCAGCGAAGCCCAGGCGCATGCCTTGCTGCAAATGCACTACGGCGTTGCCGGTGGGTTGTCGGCATTGGGCAGTCAGCAGGACCTGAACTTCCGGGTCGACACGGCTGAAGGGCAGTTCGTGCTCAAGGCCTGCCATGGCAGCTACGCAAAGGTGGAGCTGGAGGCGCAGCATGCCGCCCTCGCCTACCTGCGTCAGCACGGCCTGTCGGTGCCCGCAGTACGTGCGGCGCACAGCGGCGAAAACTTGCTGGACGTGGAGGTTGATGGCCAACCGCTGCGGGTACGCCTGCTCGGCTACATCGATGGTCAACCGTTGACGCGTCTCAAGCACATGCCAGCGCAGGTGATGGCCGAAATGGGCAGGCTGTGCGCGCGGCTCGACAGCGCCCTGGCCGATTTCGACCACCCCGGCCTTGCGCGCACCCTGCAGTGGGACCCGCAACACGCCCAGGCGTTGATCCAGCATCTGCTGCCCGTCCTGCACAACACCGAGCAACGCGTCCGCATCGAACACGCTACCCGCGTCGCCGACGAACACCTCGCACCGCTGGTTGATCGGCTGCCAAGCCAGGCCGTGCACCTGGACATTACCGACGACAACACCGTCTGGGCCCGTGATGGCGAGCGCCAGTGGCAGTTGCAAGGAGTGATCGACTTCGGCGACCTGCTGCGCACGTGGCGCATCGCCGACCTGTCGGTGACCTGCGCGGCGCTGCTGCATCACGCCGAAGGCGACCCGCTGCGGATCCTGCCGGCGATCAGCGCCTACCAGGCGCTCAACCCGCTGACCGACGCCGAGCTGCGTGCGTTGTGGCCTCTGGTACTGAACCGCGCGGCAGTGCTGGTGCTGAGCAGTGCGCAGCAACTGGCCGTGGACCCGGGCAACCAGTACACCCGCGACAACGTCGCCCATGAGTGGGAAATCTTCGACACCGCCACCGCCGTGCCTTTCGCGCTAATGCAAGCGGCCATCCTGCAAGCTGCCGGCCTGCAGCCCGCCACGCCAGACCTGACCGGCTGCGCGCCGCTGCTGCCCGAACTTGCGGGGCAACCGGTGACGCGCGTAGACCTCGGCGTGCTCAGCGAGCATTGTGAAGCGGGCAACTGGGAGCAACCCGGCTTCGACCAACGTCTATTAACCCTGCACCCCGCCCCGGCCTGCAGCCTGCACGGGCAGTACCGCCTGTCGCAAACCCATATCGATCGCCCCGAAGAGCCCGCCACCTGCGCCCTTGGCGTCGAGCTGCATGTGCCCAACGGCAGCCCGGTGCAAGCGCCGGCAGCCGGCACCTGGCAGCACCTCGGCGACGGCCGGGGCTGCCTGCGCACCCCGCATTGGGCTTTGTGGCTGCAAGGCCTGGAAGACGCACCGGCAGACGGCCAGGCCGTGGAAAAAGGCCAGGCCCTGGGCAGCAGCTGCGGCTTCCTCAGCGTGCAGGTATGCCTGGACAATGGCATCCAGCCGCCGCGCTTCGCCACGCCGTCACAAGCCGCCGCCTGGCTGGCCCTGTGCCCGTCACCGGCCGCCCTGCTGGGCTTCGATTGCGATGCCGAGCCACTACCCGATCCACAAGCCCTGCTGGCCCGCCGCGACGCCAGCTTCGCCCGCTCGCAGAAGCACTACTACGCGCAACCGCCGCACATTGAGCGTGGCTGGCGCAACTACCTGATCGACATGCAGGGCCGTTCCTACCTGGACATGCTCAACAACGTCGCGGTGCTGGGCCATGGCCATCCACGCATGGTTGCCGAGTCGGCGCGGCAGTGGTCGCTGCTGAACACCAACTCGCGCTTCCATTACGCGGCAATCACCGAATTCTCCGAGCGCCTGCTGGACCTGGCCCCCGAAGGTTTCGACCGGGTGTTCATGGTCAACAGCGGCACCGAGGCCAACGACCTGGCGATTCGCCTGGCCTGGGCCTACAGTGGCGGGCGCGATCTGCTCAGTGTGCTGGAGGCCTACCACGGCTGGTCGGTGGCCACCGATGCCATCTCCACGTCGATCGCCGACAACCCGCAAGCCCTGGAAACCCGCCCGGACTGGGTACACCCGGTCGAAGCACCGAACACCTTCCGCGGCCGCTTCCGCGGGGCCGACAGCGCCGCCGACTACCTGCAAGACGTCGACGCCAAGCTGGCTGACCTCGACGCCCGTGGCCGTCAGCTGGCGGGCATCATCTGCGAACCGGTGTACGGCAATGCCGGCGGTATCTCGCTGCCCGCAGGCTACCTGCGCGCAGCCTATGCCAAGGTCCGCGCCCGCGGCGGGGTGTGCATCGCCGACGAAGTGCAGGTGGGTTATGGCCGCCTGGGCGAGTACTTCTGGGGCTTCGAGGAACAGGGCGTGGTGCCGGACATCATTACCATGGCCAAGGGTATGGGTAACGGCCAGCCACTGGGCGTGGTCATCACCCGTCGCGAAATCGCCGAGGCGCTGGAGGCCGAGGGCTACTTCTTCTCCTCGGCCGGTGGCAGCCCGGTCAGTTGCCGCATCGGCATGGCGGTGCTGGATGTCATGCACGAGGAAGGCCTGTGGGACAACGCCCGTGACACCGGGCGCTACTTCAAGGCACGCCTGCAGGCGCTGGTCGACAAGCACCCGCTGGCCGGAGCGGCACATGGTTCGGGCTTCTACCTGGGGCTGGAACTGGTGCGCGACCGCACCACCCTGGAGCCAGCCACCGAAGAAACCATGATGCTGTGCGACCGCCTGCGTGACCTGGGCATCTTCATGCAGCCGACCGGCGACTACCTGAACATCCTCAAGATCAAGCCACCGATGTGCACCAGCCGGGCCAGCGTGGACTACTTTGTCGACAGCATTGACCGGGTGCTGGACGAAGGCCTGTAAGTGTCAAGGCGTGGGCCCGACGGCTGCGGCCCACGCCTGTAATGCCTCACACGCGGCCATGGCCACTTGTTCATCGGTGCGCCCGGTGAACTGCCGCTCGATCGCATCGGCGGCAATCAGCCCGGCAATGGTGGGCTTGCCGACAGCATCGGTCAGGTCCAGCCATTCCCCCCAACTGGCGGGTACGTCGTACCAGCGCAGGTAGCCTGAGGGTGAGCACGGCCACCATCGCTCATCGAACTGCAGAATCACTTTCTCCAGCTTGCCCATCCCCAGATGCGCCAGCGCTCCCTGCTGTGTTTCAGGTAACGCAGGGGTAAAGTGCAACGTTTTCAGAACACCCACCGGGACTGTGCAAATGCAGAAGTCGCACACCTCTTCATTCACCCTGACGCGCGCGCTCGACCAGTCGATGTGGGTGACAGGACTGTTCAGGCGGATATCCAGGTGCTTCGACAGCAAGTCGACAAGCTCGCTGTAGCCGCCTGGCAGCATACGATCACCATGCCCGACCCCCGCTTCATCCAAGGCACAGACCGACAGTTGCTCGACGGGCAAACACGCTTCCAGTACAAGGTTGGCGTCGATGGCGAACTGCGTGGCACGCGCGAGCGCGGGGTCGAGTGTGGCCATGTAGCCATCGATCGCGTCAGACAGAGGCTGGTGCCGATCGAGACGCCTGGTCAAGGTATCCCAGGCGGCGTCGATATCCGGCAACGCCCCGCCGCGTGCTGCCGCAAGCGGGCAACTGAAATCGGTCTCGACGCAAACCAAGCCATGCTGAAGTGCAACAGCGGCCAATGGGTTCTCGGCAAAATGCTGAAGCCATGCCGCACCTTCATCTGCTTTCACGCCGCCCAACTCGACAGTGTGCGTGCGCCCACCCGTTCGCCCACGCGCCTCCAGCACCGTGCAATCGCCCCCCCTTTCCCGCAAGCGTTGAGCGGCAGCCAGGCCTGCACACCCCGCACCGATCACGATCACCTTGCTCGCACCGGCACTCACGGCTGCCTCGGCGGCACGCAGCCCATCATTCCACGCACCATGAGTCATTGCCGGAGCGCTGGCATTACAAGCTTCTCCAGCGATGACCAAGCGCCCATGCAGCACTTGGCCCAGGGCGCTTCGATGCAACGGCGACCCTCCAGACAGCAAGGCACTGTAGGCACCGAGGCTGAATGGGTCGCAGCTCCAGTGGGTGACATGCCACGCGGTTGGTCTGTGCACGCTTTTCTCCATTGAGGGGGCTGTCCTGCAGGTGCATTAATGTTCATAATTTTTAGCCATAAAAGATGATCATCATCAGGTTTACTGACAATGGCCTTTACCAGCGACTCCTTGGCGATTTTCCTCGCGGTGCTCGATGCCGGCTCGTTCTCCGCCGCCGCCCGCAAGCTGGGCCGTGTGCCTTCAGCCGTGAGCATGGCAATCGCCCAACTGGAAGCGGAACTGGACCTGCCCCTGTTCGACCGGGCCACGCGCAAAGCCTTGCCCACCAACGCTGCCCTGGCGCTGGAGCCCCAGGCCAGGCAGGTCATCTGCCAACTCAACCTGCTGGATGCCCAGGCCCTGCAATTGCACAAAGGCCTGGAAAAGCGCCTGACCATCGCCATGGCGCCCGAGTTGCAGACCGGCCGCTGGAGCCAGCCGCTGGAAATCCTCGCCCAGGCATTTCCCAGCCTGGAAGTCGAGGTACGTTCGGCCACCCAGACCGAAGCCATTCGCCTGCTGCATGACGGCAGTGTGCAATTGGCATTGGTGTTCGAACGGCCCGGCATCGATGAGCGCGAATCCTTCCTCGAAGCCGGCAGCCAACTGCTGGTGGCCGTTGCCTCACCACGCCATCCAGCCGGGCAGAACAGCGGTACGCCATTGCCTGAAGAGGCCTTTGCCGAACAACGGCAGATCATCGTGGCTTCGGGCAAGGCCACCGGATCGGACCCGCGCATGGTGCTGTCCCGGCGCATCTGGCTGACCGACAGCTACCTGGCCACGCTGGACCTGGTGCAGTCCGGGCTGGGCTGGGCCTACCTGCCGCAGCCGTTGGTTGAACCGCTGATTGCTTCGGGCGCACTGGCCGAGGTGCGCTTCGACAACATGGCCAGCCGCCTGCGCTTGTGGGTAGACATCATCTGGATCAAGTCGCGCCCGTTGGGCCTGGGCGCGCGACGCTACCTGGAAGTCATGCGCCAGTTGTTCGAGAAGGAGCCACCCAGGGCCTGACCCCCTTGCGCGCGTCCAGGCCCTGCAGGCGTTCGCCCAGCCCTTTGGGCTGCGGGTTATGCTGTCGGCGCTACCAACCTGTAGCCAACCCCCGCCTCGGTAATGATGAACCGCGGCGCCGTGGGGTCATCGCCCAGCTTCTGTCGCAGATGCCCGACCACAATGCGCAGGTAGTGGGTATCCTCCGCATGGGTCGGCCCCCAGATATCCTTGAGCAGCTGCTGCTGGGTAATCACCCGCCCAGGGTGCCCGGCCAATAGCGCCAGCAAAGCATACTCCTTGCGTGTCAATGCCACCTCCACACCCTCGAGCGTCACCCGGCGGAAGGCAAAATCCACCGTCAGCGGCCCAAAGCTGGCCGCCACTTCCGAGCCGCCGGCTTGTGGCACCTGGCGCAGCAACGCCCGCACGCGCGCGAGAAACTCCTGGATACCAAACGGCTTGGTCACATAGTCATTGGCGCCACCATCCAGCGCATCGACCTTCTGCACTTCACTGGCACGCACCGACAACACCATCACCGGCACTGCACTCCATTCGCGCAACTCACGCAGTACCTGCTGGCCGTCCATGTCCGGCAGCCCCAGGTCGAGCACCACCAGGTCCGGCTTGCCCAGTGCCGCCTGGGCCAACCCTTCGGCACCGGTGGCGGCCTCCAGCACCTTGTAGCCTTGCGAGGCCAGGCTGATACGCAGGAACTTGCGGATCTGCGGTTCATCGTCGATGACCAACAGGGTGGCGGACTGGCTCATGGGGTTTCGCTTTCGGCTTCAGGTTGAGGAGGCAGCGGCAAGCATAGAGTGATGCTGGTGCCTTGGCCATCAATGCCTTCGCCCACCAGAATCTGCCCGCCATGGGCACCGATCATGCCCTGGCAGATCGCCAGGCCCAGCCCGGTACCCTGCCCGCCGCGATCGCCACGGGCGGCGGTGTAGAACATGTCGAAGATTTTCTCGCGGTCGGCTACGGGAATGCCGGGGCCCTGGTCGCTGACGGTCAAGCGCAGCTGGTCGTCATGCACGGCCACCTGCAGCTCAAGCCGACCATTGACCGGCGAAAAGCGTGCGGCGTTTTCCAGCACGTTGACCAGTGCCTGCTCGATCAACGCCGCATGCACGAACAGCAATGGCAGCTCGGCCGGCACGTCTGTGTGCACACGCAGCGGCGCCAGCACCACCCGCAGGCGGTTAAGCGCACTGCCGACGATATCCGCCGGGGCCACCCAGTCGCGGGCCAGCTTGAGGCCGCCATGGCCCAGGCGGGTCATGTCCAGCAGGTTCTGGATGTAGCGATCGAGGCGTTCGGCTTCGTTACGGGTGCCCTCCAGCAGCTCGCGGCGGTCTTCGGCCGGGATCGCGTCGCCCAACGCCAGCAGGCTGTCGATGCTGCCACGCATGGCGGTCAACGGCGTGCGCAAGTCATGGGATACGGAAGCCAGCAGGGCGCTGCGCAGTTGCTCGGTTTCGCCGTGCAGGCGTGCGGCTTCCAGCTGTTCGGCCAGGCGTGCGCGGGCCAGGGCCTGGGCCAGGGGCTGGCCCAGGGCGGTGAGCAGGCGCCGCCGTGGGTCGCTGAGCGGCTGCCCGTTGCGCGGGCGCACGCCCAGCAGCGCCAGCGGCTGATCGTCCACCGCCAATGGCCACCACCACCAGCGGCCATTAGGCAGGGTATCGCTGCCGTGGCCGGCGGCCTGCCCGTGCTGCCAGGCCCAATCGGCAGCCGCCCGTTCGGTGTCGCTGAAGGTGCAGGCTTCCCCGCTGGCCACTTGCAACTGGCCTTCGGCGTTGCGCTCCAGCAAGCACACCTGGGTGTCCTGCCAGCCGTCCAGGTGCTGGCCGGCAGCCTTGAATATGGCTTGGCGGTCGGTGGCTACCGTCAAGCGGCGAGACAGGTCGAGCAACTGGCTGGTCTGCGCCTGGGTCTCGCGCAGCGCCTGCAACTGGCGACGCTGGCGCGCGGCCAGGTTGCCGGTGAGCGCAGCCATCAACAGAAAGAACACCAGTGTCAGCACGTCTTCTTCGCGCTGGATGGTGAACGAGAAGTTGGGCGGTATGAACAGGAAGTCATAGGCCAGGAACGACAGCGCGGCGCAAGCCAGCGCAGGTCCCAGGCTACTGCGCACTGCGACCAGCAACACCGCCGCCAGGAACACCAGCGAGATATTGGGCAGCGCCAGCACACTGGACACCGCCCAGGCCAGACCCGCAGCCATCACGGTGGCCAGCAGCGCCAGCAGGTAATGACGCCACACCCACACCCGCCGCACGGCTGAACGCGGCGCTGGCGGCTGCACGTCGCGGTCCAGCACGTTGATTTCCAGGCCACGGCTTTCGCGCAGCAGCCGCGCCGCCACACCCGCGCCGAACAAACGCCGACGCAGGCGGTTGCGGGATTGCCCGACCAGCACCAGGCTGGCCCGCCGCTCGACAGCATGCTGGATCAGCGTGCGGGCCACTTCCCCAGCCCGCAGCAGCACCACCTCCCCGCCCAGTCGCTCGGCCAGTTGCTGCGCGGCTTGCAAACGATGCCGTGCGGTTTCGTCGCGCAGGCGGCCGTTGTCCACATGCACCAGGCTCCAGGGCAGGTGGCGGCGCTGGGCCACGCGGCTGGCATGGCGCACCAGGCGTTCGGCCTGGTCGTCACCGTCTATGCCCACCAGCAACCGGCCGCGCAAGGCCGGCGCCTCCTGGCCGCGCTGACGATAGCCGTGGGCCAGGTCGGCATCGACCTGAGCAGCGGCGGTCTGCATGGCCAGCTCGCGCAGGGCGGTGAGGTTGGTTTGCGAAAAATACGCATCGATGGCCGCCCGAGCCTGCTCGGGCACGTACACCTTGCCTTCACGCAGGCGTTCGAGCAGCTCTCGCGGAGGCAGGTCGATCAGCACCAGCTCGAACGCTTCCTGCAGCACCCAGTCCGGCAGGGTCTCGCGCACTTGCACGCCGGTGATGTCGCGGACCTTGTCGTTGAGGCTTTCCAGGTGCTGGACGTTGACCGTGGTGTACACGTCGATGCCTGCGGCCAAGAGTTCTTGCACGTCCTGCCAGCGTTTGGCGTGGCGGCTGCCGGGGGCGTTCGTGTGGGCCAGTTCGTCCACCAGGGCCAACGCCGGCGCGGCACGCAGCAGGCCGTCAAGGTCCATTTCCTCGAGGGTGACGCCACGGTACTGGCTGCGCAGCAAGGGCTGCTGATGCAGCCCTCCGAGCAACGCTTCGGTTTCGGCGCGGCCATGGGTTTCGACCACCCCGGCCAACACCTGCACGCCCTGGCGTTGCTGGGCGTGAGCAGCCTGGAGCATGGCGAAGGTCTTGCCGACGCCGGGGGCAGCGCCGAGGAACACCTTCAGCCGGCCCCGACCGGTGCGTGGGAGGTTGGCCAACAGCGCATCGGCGCGGGCGGAGTCACTCATGTTTCATCCTTTGCTTTTTCCAGCAGTCGGCCACTTCAGGGAAAGCCCCCTTAACGTGTAGGAGCGGGTTTACCCGCGAATACGTCAGTGGCACCACCACCGCATTCGCGGGTGAACCCGCTCCTACAGGCTTCCTGCCAGCGCTTCGATTACCTGACAATGGCGAGCTTTTCCAAGGCCTGGTTCAACGCCAGCACGTTGACCACCGGCGGGCCGATCAATGGGTGGAGGGTGGCCTGTTCCAGCAAGGCTTGCAAGCGCTCGACCGGCAGCTGCCGTGCCGCCGCCACCCGCGGGATCTGATAGGCCAAGGCCTCCGGTGGCAGGTGCGGGTCCAGGCCGCTGCCCGAGGTGGTCAGCAGCGCCTGCGGCACTGGCCCCTGCTGCGCCTGATACAACGCAGCCGCATCGCCCTTTACCCGCTCAGCCAGCGCCGGGTTGCTCGGCGACAGGTTGCTGGCGCCGCTGGCCACGGTCGCGTAGGCACCTGCCGAGGGCCGCGAGTGGAACCAGCCATCGCCCTGGAAGTCCTGGGCGATCAATGCCGAACCCCGCACCTGGCCTTGCGCATCACGTACCAGGCTACCGTTGGCCTGGTTCGGGAAAGCGACTTGGGCAATACCGGTCACCGCCAGCGGATACAGGGCGCCCGTCACCAGGGTCATCAACAAAGCCAGGCTCAATGCCGGGCGTAGATAAGCAGTCATGGCGGCCTCCTCAGACCAGGTTCAGGGCGTTGAGCAGCAGGTCGATCAGCTTGATCCCGGCAAACGGCACCACAATGCCGCCCAGCCCGTAGATCAGCAGGTTGCGCCGCAACAGGTGCGCCGCACTGGCCGCCTGCACGCGCACCCCACGCAGCGCCAGCGGGATCAGCACGATGATGATCAGCGCGTTGAACACGATCGCCGACAGGATGGCGCTCTGCGGGCTGGCCAGTTGCATCAGGTTGAGCACACCCAGTTGCGGGTAGATGGCAGCGAACAACGCCGGCAGGATGGCGAAGTACTTGGCCACGTCGTTGGCAATGGAGAACGTTGTCAACGCACCGCGGGTGACCAGCAGCTCCTTGCCGACCTGGACTACGTCCAGCAGCTTGGTCGGGTCGCTGTCCAGGTCGACCATGTTGGCGGCCTCCCGCGCAGCCTGAGTGCCGTCGTTCATGGCCATGCCTACGTCAGCCTGGGCCAGTGCCGGGGCGTCGTTGGCACCGTCGCCACACATGGCAACCAGGCGGCCTTCATTCTGCTCCTGGCGAATGCGCGCCAGCTTCTTCTCGGGCGTGGCCTCGGCCAGCACGTCATCGACCCCCGCTTCGGCGGCGATGGCAGCCGCAGTCAAAGGGTTGTCGCCGGTTACCATGACCGTGCGAATGCCCAGCTTGCGCAGCTCGGCGAAGCGCTCGCGGATACCAGGCTTGACCACGTCCTTGAGGTGGATCACACCCAGCAAGCGCTTGTCGACGCACACCAGCAACGGGGTGCCACCACTCTGCGCGATGCGTTCGACTTCACGGGCCAGCGCCGCCGGCATTTCCAGGCGTTGCATACCGACGAAGGCCAGCACCGCATCGACGGCGCCCTTGCGGTAGCGGTGCTGCTCGAAGTCGATACCCGACAGGCGTGTCTCGGCGCTGAAAGCCACCGCTTCGAACTGCCCGGCAGGCGGGTCGACAAAGTCGTGCAACTGGCGCAGGTATTCGACAATCGACTTGCCCTCGGCGGTGTCGTCGGCCAGCGAGGCCAGCAAGGCGCCCTCCCCCAGCTCCTTGGCGGTAATGCCCGGTGCAGCATGCAGTACGCTGCAGCGGCGGTTACCGAAGGTGATGGTGCCGGTCTTGTCGAGCATCAGCGTATGCACGTCCCCGGCCGCCTCGACGGCGCGGCCCGAGCGGGCAATGACATTCAGCCGTACCAGCCTGTCCATGCCGGCGATACCGATGGCCGACAGCAGGCCGCCGATGGTGGTCGGGATCAGCGTCACCAGCAGCGCGGCCAGGAAGATCAGCGGCAGGCTGCCACCCACGAAGTGGGCGAACGGCTGCAAGGTCACCACCACGATCAGGAAAATCAGGGTCAGGCCGATCAGCAGGATGTCGAGGGCGATTTCGTTCGGGGTCTTCTGCCGCTTGGCCCCTTCAACCAGGGCGATCATGCGGTCCAGGGTCGACTCGCCCGGGTTGCTGGTGATGCGGACAAGCAGCCAGTCGGAGACCAGCCGCGTATTGCCGGTCACCGCCGAGCGGTCGCCACCTGATTCGCGTATTACCGGCGCGGACTCGCCGGTAATGGCGGCCTCGTTGACGGCCGCAATGCCTTCAATCACCTCGCCGTCGCCGGGGATCATTTCGCCGGCGACCACGCGTACCACGTCGTCCTTGCGCAGCGCGCTGGCAGCTACCGTCTCGTAGCTGCCATCACGCAGACGACGCTGGGCGGTCAGGCCCTGGCTGCCGGCCTTGAGGCTGTCGGCGCGGGCCTTGCCACGGCCCTCGGCCAACGCCTCGGCGAAGTTGGCGAACAACACGGTGAACCACAGCCACAGGGCAATCTGCACCGCAACGCCGGTGCTCACGCCGCCGCCGGGGGCAAAACACAGCACGGTGGTCAGCACCGCGGTCAGGGCCACCACCAGCATTACCGGGGAGCGCTTGAGCTGACGCGGGTCGAGCTTGACGAACGCCTGCACCAGCGCCGGGCGCCACAGCGCGGCGAAGCGGGTCTGGTCCTTGGCATTGTGCCGGCTATTCACTTCAGGAATGGGCATGTTCATGATCGGTCCTCAAAAACCCAGGCTAAGGTGTTCGGCGATTGGCCCAAGGGCCAGGGTCGGCAGGAAGGTCAGGCCACCGACCAGCAGGATGGTCACCAGCAGCAAGCCGGTGAACAGCGGGCCGTGAGTCGGGAAGCTGTTCTGCCCCAGCGGCGCGCTTTTTTTCGCCGCCAGGCTGCCGGCCAACGCCAGTATCGGCAGGATGT
>RCUS01000886.1_pt1 | contig 17412 bp, 12 predicted proteins | sample 2166221 | NCBI WGS metagenome assembly RCUS01 (sample SAMN09932758, study PRJNA488358) | compost metagenome | isolation source: compost soil in cyclohexanecarboxylic | place: Germany: Experimental Botanical Garden | reverse complement strand
TCGACAGGGTCGGGCCGCGCTCGTTGCCTTCGGCGGTGTGGTTGTAGACCACGTCCAGGATCACCTCGAGCCCGGCGTCGTGCAGGTGCGCGACCATCTCCTTGAACTCGGCGATCTTGCCGCTGGCCAGGTAGCTCGGGTGCGGGGCGAAGAAGGCGATGCTGTTGTAGCCCCAGTAGTTGTTCAGGCCTTTTTGCAGCAGGTGCTGGTCGTTGACGAAGGCATGGATCGGCAGCAGCTCGATGCTCGACACGCCCAGTTCCTTGATGTGCTTGAGCAGTTCGTCGTTGGCCAGCCCGGCGAAGGTGCCGCGCAGGTCTTCCGGGACTGCCGGGTGGCGCATGCTGATGCCCTTGGTGTGGGCTTCGTAGAAGATCGTGCGTTCCCAGGGGATCTGCACACGCTGGTCGCGCCCCCAGGTGAATGCCGGGTCGATGACCTTGCACTTGGGCACGAAGGGCGCGCTGTCGCGCTCGTCGAACGACAGGTCGCCGTCGGGGTGGCCGATGGTGTAGCCGAACAGCGCCTCGGACCATTTAAGGCTTCCGACCAGTTGCTTGGCGTAGGGATCGATCAGCAGCTTGTTGGGGTTGAAACGGTGGCCGTTCGCGGGCTCATAGGGGCCATATACCCGATAGCCATAGACCAGGCCAGGGTGCGCGTCAGGCAGGTAGCCATGGTAGATCTCGTCGGTGTATTCGGGCAGTTCGATGCGCTCGATCTCGTGTTCGCCGCTGGAGTCGAACAGGCACAGTTCGACCTTGGTGGCGTTGGCCGAGAACAAGGCGAAGTTGACGCCCAGGCCATCCCAGTTGGCGCCGAGGGGAAAGGGCAGGCCTTCGCGAATGCGTGAGGGGGCGACGGAGCGGTTTTTCTTTGGGGTGCGGGGGCTCATGGCGATCCTCTTAGGGCCAATGCAAAGGTGTTGGGGGTGGGCCGGGCCCTTCGCGAGCAAGCCCGCGAAGGGGCTGTCTTGCGTCACCCGGCAGCGGGCTTTTTCACTGCACGAGGTTTCTTCGCGGCTGCCGGTTTCTCGGCCGGAGCACTCATCGCCTTCGGTTGGGCGGCCGCTTTCGGCTTGGCCGGGGCGCGCTTGCGCGGTTCGGCTTTGGGTGCAATCGCCTCGGCTTCGGCCAGCTTGCGCGCCATGTCCCAATGGCGCTCTTCCTCACCGATGGGTTTACCCTCCGACTCCCAGATCTGATAGGCGAACTCGCGAACTCGTTTTTCATCGACACTCATTGCGACGCTCCTGAATACGTTAAGCATGTTCAATCAACAGGTTGACCGGAAATTCCGCCAACACGGCACTCAACTTCAGTTCCCTTGTAGGGCTGACAGCAGCGTTGCCGAAAAGTCCAGTCCAAGTGGCAGGGGAAAAGCCAAACGGCAGAATCAGCCGGGTATCGTCCCAGTTCTGTGCCGGGATCAGGGGGGTCGCGGCGCTGCCGAGCAGGCCGCTGGCCAGGCGCGGGGCAATGACGATGGCACGCTCGCCGTCACCCAGGCGGGCGAAGGCCACGACCTTGTCGGCATGCCGACCTTGTACGCTCAGCGGCAGGTAGTCACCGCGCCGGAACAGCTCCGGGTGCGCCTGACGGCAGTCCAGCACGCGGGCGACCAGCGTCTGTTTGACACGCCCGTCGCGCCACTGCGTGAGCAGCTCGTTCAGCGGCGCACGGTCGTCCAGCGTTCGACGCCTGCAAGCGTAGTCCACCGGGCGACGGTTGTCGGGATCGACCAGGCTGAAGTCCCAGTATTCGTTGCCCTGGTAGAGGTCGGGCAGGCCCGGCACGGTCATGCGCAGCAGCGTCTGGACCAGGCCGTTGAGCGCGCCTGGGCAGGCGATCAGGGCGGCGGCGTCAGCCAGGCTGCGGCGCAGTTGCTGATTCTCGGGGTCGAGCAGCAGGCCATCGAGGTAAGCCGCGCAGGCAGATTCATAGGCCGCGTTGGGCGCGTTCCAGCTGCTGCGCAGCTTGGCCTCGCGCAAGGCTTTCTGCTGCCATTGGCGGACGCGCTCGGCGTAGCGGTGCAAGGCACCGTCGTCGTGCAGGTCGAGGTCCAGCGGCCAACTGCCGAGCAGGGTCTGGAACAGCAGCAGCTCATCGCCGGGGCTGGGCGCATGGCCGTCGTCCAGCGCTTCGCGTAGCGGGGCGGCCAGTTCGCGCCAGTGTTCCACGCGGCTGGCCAGCCACGGGCCGCGCTCACTGAGCACGGCCAGGCGGGCGCGGGTGTCTTCGCCGCGCTTGTGGTCGTGGGTGGCGGTGGCCAGCAGGCTGTCGGGGAAGTCGCGCAGGCGGCGTTGCGCCTCGTTGTGATAGTCACTGGGCCCGGCACTGAAGCGTTCGGCCTCGAAGCCCACGTCGTTGCGCGACAGCAGGCGCGCCGAGCGGTAGAAGGCGGTGTCTTCCACGGCCTTGGCGGCACTGGGCGCGGTCAGTTGCTGGAAGCGCACGCAGGCGTGGCGCAGGTGCTTGCGTGGTCGGCCAGGGGGCAACCGCCGCCAGGGCTTGCCGCCGAGCCACTGTTCCAGCTGGTCGAGCAGCGGCCAGTCGGCCTCGCTCAGGTCATGGCGTGCATCGGCCAGGGCCTGCTGGAAAAACCCCTCGTCCTGGGCCGGGCGGCCGCAAGCATTGAAGTAGGTGCGGTACACCGGGTAGTGCGCGACCAGCGCCTGCAAGGCGCGGCGGATCGCCCCCAGGGTCAGGTCGCGGCTCATCAGGTCGTCGCGGGCCACCTGCAGCAGGGCCTGGGCCACCGATTCGCAGTCGCCGGCCAGGCTGGCGTTGAGCACCAGGTGGCGGGCTTGGCGCACTTCCTCGGTAAACGTCGGGCGCTCGCTGAGGTTGCTCCACAGCTCGGTCAGCGGTATTTCGCCGGCCGGATCGTGCTGCAGCAGCGAGACCTGGTTCATGAACTCGTAGCCGGTGGTGCCGTCGGTGAGCCAGTCACGGTGCAGGTGTTCGCCGGCACCGAGGATTTTCTCGACGTAGATCGGGAAGTGCTCGACCGCCGCGGCCAGGGGCCGCCTGGCCAGCAGTGCATCGACGCGCCGGCGCAGTTTGCGGCAATACCCGCGCGGGTCGGCCAGGCCGTCGATGTGGTCGATGCGCAAGCCATCCACCAGGCCGCGCTCGATCAGTTCGAACAACTTGGCATGGGTGGCCTCGAACACCGCGGCGCGCTCGACCCGCAGCCCGCCCAGCTCGTTGATATCGAAAAAGCGCCGCCAGTTGATGTCGTCGGCGGCGGTGCGCCAGCTGGCCAGGCGATAGGTCTGGCGTTCGAGCAGCAGGTGCAGGCGCTTGAAACCCGCCTCGCTGCGGCTGTCGAAGGCGATCAGGGCGGTGCCGAGGTCGGCGCCTTCGCGCACCTGTCGGCTCAGCTCGGCCTGCAAGGCCAGGGCGTCCGCCAGTGGCTGGGTAGAGGCATGCAGGGCGGTGAAGTGCTCGGCCAGCGCTTGCAAGCCAGGCTCGGGGCTTTGCGCGAGGATCCAGCCATAGTCGAGCGGGCAGATCGGGAAGCGGTGCTCGTAGTGAGTGATCTGCAGCAGGCCCTGGTGCTCATCGTACTGCAGGGGAATCTCGCCGTTCTTCAGGGCGGCGCCATAGTCGCTGCCCAGGAACGGCAACAGCAGCTGGCCGGCCAGCAATGGGTCGCTGGAATGCCACTGGATATCGAAGAATTCGGCATACGGGCTGCGTCGTCCCCAGGCCAGCAGGCTCTGCCACCACGGGTTGTCGGCACCGCCCACGGCCATGTGGTTGGACACGGTGTCGAGGATCAGCCCCATGCCGTGCTGGCGCAAGGCGCCGACCAGGCGCTCCAGCGCCGCCTCGCCGCCCAGCTCCGGGTTGACCTGGGTAGGGTCGACCACGTCGTAGCCGTGGCGCGAGCCGGCGCGGGCCTTGAGGATCGGCGAGGCGTACAGGTGGCTGATGCCCAGTTGGGCGAAATACGGCACCAGCGGTACTGCCTGGTCGAGGGTGAAGTCACTGTGAAACTGCAGGCGCAATGTCGCGGTCAACGGCTTCATCGGTCACGCTCCCAGGCTTGTTCGCGGGCCTGGGCCAGCAGTTCCAGGCGCCGCGCGGCGTCTTCGTCGTCGAGCAGTTCAGCGACCGGTCGGGCAAAGCGCCGGCGCCAGTTGGGATGGCCTTCGGTGGTACCCGGCAGATTCGGTTGTTGGTCACAGCCGAGCAGGTCTTCGAGCGGTATCAGTACCAGCGGCGCGCGGGTGTGGCCGACGTAGCGGATAGCGGCGTCGACGATTGCCGGGTTGTCCTGCAGCGGGCCGTAATTGGCCTCCAGGGTACGGCGCAGGCCGTCACATTCCCGTTGTCGCTCCTGGCGCCAGTTCAGTTCGGTGTCGGCATCGATCAGCTGCAGGCGCTGGTGCCAGTCGATGTCGCGGCTCTGCAGCCAGCCGGCCAGCGGCGCCAGGTCGTGGGTGCCGGTGGTGGCCAGGGCGGTTTCGGGCCAGTCGAGGATGGGCTTGAAGTGGCCGGGCGGGGTCTGCTCGAAGGGCAGTACGCGCATGCCCAGCACGGCTTTGTCCGCCAGTTTCTCGCGCAGGCCTTCGGGAACGGTGCCGAGGTCTTCACCGAGGATGATCGCCTGGTGGCGCACCGACTCCAGGGCGAGCAGGCGCAGCAAGTCGTCGAGCGGATAGTTCAGGTAGGCGCCTTCGCTGGGTTTGGCCCCACGCGGGATCAGCCACAGGCGGCGCAGCCCCATGACATGGTCGATGCGCAGGCCGCCGGCATGCGCCAGATTCGCCCGCAGCATCTCGATGAAGGCGCGGTAGCCGTTGCGTTTGAGGCCTTCGGGAGAAAACGCGCAGATGCCCCACGCTTGCCCCGAACGGTTGAGGATGTCTGGCGGCGCGCCGACGGTGAGGTCGGCCAGCAGCTCGTCCTGACGGCTCCAGGCCTGGCTGCCGGCACCGTCGGCACCCACCGCCAGGTCGGCGATCAGGCCGACCGTCATGCCATTGCCGCGCGCGGCTTCCTGGGCACGTTGCAGGCTGCGGTCGGTGAGCCACTGGCAGAAGGCGTGGAACTCGACCCTGGCCGGATAGGCATTGGCGAGCGCTTCGACCTCGGGATGGTCGGGGCCATGCCAGGCGCTCGGCCAGTGGCGCCAGTCGGCACCGAGGCCATGCTCCACGGCTTGTGCCTGCAGTACTTCAAACCGGCAATGGTGTTCCAGGGCCTGGCCGCCGGCTTGGCGGAAGCTGTCGAAATCCGTGCGTAGCGGGTGATCGCCCTGGCTGAAGTCCTGGTACAGGGCCTGCAGCAGGCGCAGGCGGGCATCGGCGGCGCGAGGCCAGTCGACCAGCGCGCGTTGCTCAAGGTCTTCGAGGGTCTGTTCCAGGCCGCAGGCGTCGATGGCCATGCGCACCGCGCGTTCACCGAGCAGCGTCGCGGGGCTGGCATAGAGCGTGTTGAGCAGCAGGCGACTGGACGGCGAGTAGGGGCTGTAGTGCTGCTGGTCGATGGCGGACAGGGCATGGATCGGGCTGATCGCCAGCGCATCGGCGCCACGCTCGGCAGCGCTGCGAGCCAGTTGCTCCAAGGCCAGGCAGTCGCCGAAACCGCCGTCGCCGGGGCGCCGCAGGCTATACAGTTGCACGGCCAGGCCCCAGCAGCGCGGCGGCGGTTGCTCGACGCTGTCGACCAGGCCGTGGCACCGCGCGGGTGCCACGGCCACGGTGAATGTGCGGCCGTCGATGTCCAGGTGGTGGTAGCCGATCGGCAGATCGCCGGGCAATTGTGCCTGCTCATCGAGCGTCAGCGTGTGTTGGCTGTCGTCTTCGCGCGTGCAATGGACGGTGCTGTTGGCGGCGAAATAGCGATCAAGCGCCAAGGGTTGACCGAGGTCGGCAGTCAGCAGCGGCGGCAGGTGGTCGCTGTCGTCGGCGGCCTCGACCGCCTCAAGGCTGGCGCGGATGGCCGCTTCGTCGCCGGCGTCGTGACCCAGGCTGTGCAGGATCGTGCGCAATACCTCGTCGCTGACGCGTTGCGGCCGATCGTTGGCGTCGATCCAGTCTCGGCTCAGCCCGACGCGGGACGCCAGTTGGTGCAGGGCGGTTTCGCTCATGGGCGCTCCTGGCTTGGGGCAAGCAGACTGACCACGCAGCTGTACGCGGCCAGTGAGGTGTCGGGGTGGGTGGTGTCGCTGCTGTCGAACAGACGTTGGCTGGCGTCGGGCAGTTCGACAGGCTGTGGCGTGGCGGCCAGGTTGAGGTCGATGCGCAACGTGCTGCCATCACCCAGGCGCCAGCGTGCGCTGAGGGCTTTTTCGCCGTGGACCTGGGCACCGAGTGCGCGGCTGCCGGGCAGCTGCGGTATGACGTGGCGGCGGCGCAGGTCGAGCAGTTGCTGGTAGAGGCCATGCCAGCCGGCGATCACCTCATGGCTGTACGGACGTGACGCGGCAAACGTCTGCTCGGCATTCGGATCGGGGATTCGCTCGCGCTGTTGCGGGTCGGCGAAGGCGTTGAAGTGGGCGAACTCGCCGCGCCGACCTTCGCGCACGGCGTCGGCCAACTCATCGTGGAAATCGGTGAAAAACAGGAACGGTCGACAGCTGCCGTCGTCGTCACCCATGAACAGCAGCGGGATCATCGGGGCCAGCAGCAACAGGCTGGTGGCGGCGCGCAAGGCTTGGGGCGGGCAGAGGCGGGTCAGGCGTTCGCCCAGGGCGCGGTTGCCGATCTGGTCGTGGTTCTGCAGGAACAGCACGAAGGCACTCGGCGCCAGGTGCCCGCTGGGCTCTCCGCGCGGAGTACCGTGGCGGTTGGCCTGGCCCTGAAACACGAAGCCTTGTGCCAGGCAGCGTGCCAGTTGCTCGATGGGGCGATGCTGGTAGTCGGCGTAATAGCCTTCGGTCTCGCCGGTCAGCAGCACGTGCAGGGCGTTGTGGCCGTCGTCGTTCCACTGGGCATCGAAGCCTTGTTCCAGCAGCGAGGCCTGGTTGTGTTCGTTTTCCAGCACCAGCCACACGTGGCGACCGGGCGTCACCGCCGCGCGCACGCGCTGCGCCAGTTCGACGAGAAAGTCCGGCTGGTCGATGGCATGCACCGCATCCAGGCGCAGGCCATCGCAGCGGTAGTCGGTCAACCACATCAGTGCGTTCTGAATGAAGTACTCGCGCACCTCGGCACGGCGAAAGTCGATGGCCGCGCCCCAGGGGGTCTGTCGGTCTTCACGGAAGAATGGGCTGGCGTACCGGTGCAGGTAGTTGCCGTCCGGGCCGAAGTGGTTGTAGACCACATCCACCAGCACCATCAAGCCGTGGCCATGCGCCTGGTCGACCAGGGCGCACAACTGCTCCGGGCTGCCATAGGTGTTCTGTGGCGCGAACGGCAGCACGCCGTCATACCCCCAGTTGCGCTCGCCCGGAAACTGCCCCAGCGGCATCAGCTCGATGGCGCTGATGCCCAGTGCGGCCAGGCGCGGCAGTTGCTCGGCAACCCCGCTGTAGCCGTCAAGCACACCGACATGCAACTCCTGGATCACCGCCTCGTGCCAGGGCCGGCCCTGCCAGGGGTGTTGCCAGTCAAAGTGGCTGACATCCACCACCTGACTCGGCCCATGCACGCCTTGAGGCTGATAGCGCGACGCGGGGTCTGCGACGTTCAGCTCATCGTCGATTCGGTAGGAGTAGCGAGCACCGGCCTGACAGGGGGCAATCCCCGTGTACCAGCCATCCTCGTCGGGCAGCAGCGCGATGGCGGGCTGCTGCTCCAGTTCCACGCTCACGCTGCGCGCATCCGGCGCCCAGAGGGCGAAGCGCGCCGACGTGGCGTCCAACAGCTGTGCGCCATGTCTGTGCATCTTCGACGCTCCGCTCAGTAATGGGCCAGGTGTGTCTGCTTGACCAGATCCTCATACAGACGTGCATAGGGTTCCACCGCCTGGCACCAGTTGAACGGCTGGGTCATCGACAGGCAGCGCATGGCGTTCAGCAGGTCCTTCTTGCCGTAAACATAGAAGGCGCGGCTGAGTGCCTCGCGGTAGCTCTCGACGGTCGACTCGTTGAACAGGAAGCCCGTCACGCCGCACTCGATGGTGTCGGCCAGGCCACCGGTATTACGTGCTACCGGCAGCGAGCCGAAGCGTTGCGCGTACATCTGGCTGAGGCCGCACGGCTCGTAGCGCGATGGCATCAGCAGGAAATCGCTGCCGGCGAACATGCGCCGAGCATCGGTTTCATTGAAGCCGATACGCACACCGATGCGGCCCGGGTGGCGCAGCGCCAGCTCGCGCATGGCCTGTTCCTCTTCCGGCTCGCCGCGGCCGATGATCGCGATCTGCCCGCCTTGCTCGACGATGTAGTCGGCCACGCCCAGGGTCAGGTCCAGGCCCTTTTGATAGACCAGCCGCGACACCACGGCGAATAGTGGGCCATCGGAATCGTCCAGGCCGAACAGTTCGCGCACCTCCTGGGTGTTACGCGCTTTGCCCTCCCAGTCGTTGATGCTGAAGTTGTGCTGCAGGTGCTTGTCGGTAGCCGAGTCCCAGCTTTCGTCGATGCCGTTGGGGATGCCACCGAGCAGGCCTTGCTGGGCCTTGCTGGCGAGGAAACCGTCCAGGCCGCAGCCGAATTCCGGGGTGGTGATTTCCCGGGCATAGGTGGCGCTGACCGTGGTGATGTGGCTGGCGTAGGCCAGGCCGGCCTTGAGGAACGACAGCTTGCCGTAGAACTCCATGCCTTCCTGCTGCATGGCGTGCTCGGGGATCGCCAGTTCCGGGCTGCAGCCGCGGCTGTACACGCCCTGGTAGGCCAGGTTGTGGATGGTGAACAGGGTTGGCGTACTCAGCCCGCGCCAGTGCATGTAGGCCGGTGCCAGGCCGGCGGGCCAGTCGTGGGCGTGCACCACTTCGGGCTGCCAGTGGATCCTGCCTTCGCCGGCGGCGATTTCGGCGGCGGCCAGGCCCAGGCGGGCGAAGCGGATGTGGTTGTCGGGCCAGTCGCGGCCGTTGTTGGCGCCATAGGGGGTGCCGTCGCGCTGGTACAGTTCGGGGCAGATAAGCACATAGATGACCAGGCCGTCGGCCATGTCCATGCGCCCGATCTTGCACGGCGGCAGGGCGGCGTGGCCACCCAGTTCACCGACGATGTGGATGGGGTTGTCGCTTTCCATCACCTGGCGGTAGCCGGGGATCAGTACCCGTACATCATGCAGGTGCGCCAGGGCACGGGGCAGGGCAGCAGACACGTCACCCAGGCCACCGGTTTTCACCAGGTCGGCGATTTCCGAGGTCACGAACAAAATCTTGCGCTTGTTGCGGTTGTGCTGGCGCTGGGCGCCGGGTGCCTTGCCTGTCGTGGCGAAGTCCGGGGTGAGCGGTTCGCGGTTGTCCGGGTTGAATGAATCTACGTGAGGCTCGACAGCGGCACTGATCATACTTCTCTCCGTCCCTATGCTTCGGGTGGCTGGCACCCTGGTGTTATCTCGTGTTGGTTCTCTCTGGTCGTATCTTCGTAGTGCTATCCATGCCCCTTGGGCGTGCGCGCGGGCACAGCGCGATCAGCGTTCCGGCCGAAGGCGATTGGGCTGGTTGGGGGTGGTGGGCTGTCGCGGGGGTGGTTCGTGTGGAACGTCCCTCAGCGTTTGGCCTACTTAGTTCCTGACCTGCCGTCGTTTCCATTAGTTCGACTTTTTTTGTACCGCTCTTCCTCTGAGCAAATGGCGGGCCGAAACCCGAGTGTAGGAGAGCCGGAGATAAAAAGGTGACCCGCTGGTCACTTTCGTTATAGGCGAGATAGACGCAAACGTTGGCGTTTTCGGTCGGCAGGGAAAGGGCTGTTCGAGCGTGGGGCGCAGGGCTTTCCGGCTGCCTCATTTTGTGGCGGGCGCTGCACTGCCGCCCTGTTTCGGCGCGCACGCAGTCACCGCACTAAGACGGTCAGAATCGATGGGGAGGGATCAAACAGAGTGGGAGCCGTTCAGCTCCCACCAGGGGAAGGGCGTGAATCAGAGGATTACAGCTTTCTCGCCAGCGCGCTGCTGCTCCAGCATCATGTGCAACTGAGCCACCTGCTCGCGCAGTTGGTCACGTTCGTCCTTCAACTTGCGCAGCTCGTCTCGGCGCACGGAGACATAGAGGGTCTGGGTTGGGGTTGCAGGCATCAAGGTACCCATGAGCACACCTCGCGGTTTTGGCTAGTGACAAGTCAAAGCGTAGACGCTTCACGCGGGCGCATTTTGAATTCTTTCGCAGGTCTTGGGAACTTTTTTGTTTATCGTGGTCTCGCCGTTCGTCGCTGAACCCTCGAGCGGTTCGCTGGACTAATCTGAAAAGCTGGATTGTGTTGTCATTTATTTCGAAAGGGGAGCATCGGCTCATGCAACTGGGAATCATCGGGCTGGGCCGCATGGGCGGCAACATCGCACGGCGCCTGATGCGCGCCGGCCACCGGACCGTGGTACACGACCGTAACCGTGACGTCATCAGCGGCCTTGAGGGCGAGGGCGCGCAAGGGGCTCATGATCTCGGCGCGCTGGTGGGCAAGCTCAAGGCACCGCGTGCGGTCTGGGTGATGCTGCCAGCCGGCGAGCCGACCGAGCAGACCATCGCGCAACTGGCCGATCTGCTGGAGCCGGGCGATGCGATCATCGACGGCGGCAACACCTTCTATAAAGACGACATGCGCCGCGCCAGTGAGCTGGCCAAGCGCGGCCTGCATTATCTGGACGTCGGCACCTCCGGCGGCGTGTGGGGCCTGGACCGGGGCTACTGCATGATGATCGGCGGCGAGAAAGACGTCTTCGAGCGCTTGGAACCGCTGTTCAAGGCCCTGGCCCCTGGCGTTGGCGACATTCCTCGTACCCAGGGTCGTGAGGGGGAACATGATCGCGCCGAACACGGCTACATTCACGCCGGGCCACCTGGCGCCGGGCACTACGTGAAAATGGTCCACAACGGCATTGAATATGGCTTGATGCAAGCCTATGCCGAAGGCTTCGATCTGCTGCGCAGCAAGGGCGGCAACGAACTGCCCGAAGAGCAGCGCTTTGACCTGAACGTGGCCGAGATCGCCGAAGTCTGGCGGCGTGGCAGCGTGGTCACGTCCTGGCTGCTGGACCTGACCGCCGACGCGCTGGTGGCCGACCCGCAACTGGCGCAGTTCAGCGGTTCGGTGTCCGACAGTGGTGAAGGCCGCTGGACCATCGACGCCGCAGTCGAGCAAGCCGTGCCGGTGCCGGTGCTGTCCGGCGCGCTGTTCGCCCGTTTCCGTTCGCGTCAGCAGCAGGGCACCTATGGCGACAAGGTGCTCTCGGCCATGCGCCTGGGCTTCGGTGGCCACGTCGAGAAGAAAGGCGAATGACTAAACAGACCCTTGCGGCCGCCCCTCCTTGTACCCTGTTCCTGTTCGGCGCCAATGGCGACCTGGTCAAGCGCCTGCTGATGCCGGCGCTGTACAACCTCAGCCGCGACGGCTTGCTGGACCGCAACCTGCGTATCGTCGGTGTCGACCACAACAGCGCCACCGCCGAGCAGTTCGCCGAGCGCCTGCACGCGTTCATGCGTGAGCGTGACCAGGGCGGCGAGGGCGCTGGCAAGTGCCTGGACGACAAACTCTGGGCGCGCCTGGCCAAGCGCCTGGACTACCAGACCGGTGATTTCCTCGACCCCGCCACCTATGAAGCGATTGCCCGGCGCATCGAGAAAACCAGCCACGGCAACGCCATTTTCTATCTGGCCACGTCGCCGCGCTTCTTCCCCGAAGTGGCCCTGCGCCTGGGCAATGCCGGGCTGCTGGACGAGTCCAAAGGCGGTTTTCGTCGGGTCGTGATAGAGAAACCGTTCGGCACCGACCTGGCCAGCGCCGAGGCCTTGAACGCCTGCCTGCTGAAGGTGATGGGCGAGCGGCAGATCTACCGCATCGACCATTACCTGGGCAAAGAGACGGTGCAGAACATTCTGGTCAGCCGCTTCTCCAACGGCCTGTTCGAGTCGTTCTGGAACAACCACTACATCGACCACGTGCAGATCACCGCCGCCGAAACGGTCGGCGTCGAGACCCGTGGCGCGTTCTATGACAACACCGGCGCCTTGCGCGACATGGTGCCCAATCACCTGTTCCAGCTGTTGGCGATGGTCGCCATGGAGCCACCGGCGGCCTTCGCCGCCGACGCGGTGCGCAGTGAAAAGGCCAAGGTGGTCGGTGCCATTCGGCCCTGGTCGGCGAAGATGGCCCTGAAGAGCTCGGTGCGTGGGCAGTACACGGCCGGCAAGCAAGGGCGCAAGCGCTTGCCCGGTTACCGCGAGGAAGACAAGGTCGCGGCCGACAGCCAGACCGAAACCTATGTTGCGCTGAAGGTGATGATCGACAACTGGCGCTGGGCCGGTGTGCCGTTCTACCTGCGGACCGGCAAGCGCATGAGCGTGCGCGACACCGAGATCGCCATCTGCTTCAAGCCCGCGCCTTATGCGCAGTTTCGCGAGTCCGAACTGGAGCGGCCCAAGCCCAACTACCTGAAGATCCAGATCCAGCCCAACGAAGGCATGTGGTTCGACCTGCAGGCCAAGCGCCCGGGGCCTGAACTGGTGATGGAAAACGTCGAACTGGGTTTCGCCTACAAGGACTTCTTCAAGATGACCCCGGCGACCGGCTACGAGACGTTGATCTACGACTGCCTCACGGGCGACCAGACCCTGTTCCAGCGCGCCGACAACATCGAAAACGGCTGGCGCGCCGTGCAGCCGTTTCTCGATGCCTGGGCCAGGGAGGGGGAGGTGCATGAATACGCCGCTGGCGAAGACGGGCCCGAGGCGGGTAACGAGCTGCTGACGCGCGACAAGCGTGAGTGGCACAGCCTGGGGTGACCTCAGGCCGCCAATTGGCTCAACTCAAAGGAGACCCGATGCCCGCCCCTATCGAAGACTACGCGCTGCTCGGCAACTGCCGCAGCGCCGCCCTGGTCAGCCGCGACGGCTCGCTCGACTGGCTGTGCCTGCCCCGCTTCGACGCCCCGGCGGTGTTCGCAGCGCTGCTGGGCAACGAAGAAAACGGCCGTTGGCGCCTGGCGCCGTGCGACCCGGTCGAGCACACCAGCCGCCAGTATCTGGACGACACGCTGGTGCTGGAAACCACGTGGGTCACCGCCACCGGCCGCGCCCGCGTACTCGACCTGATGCCTTTGGGCGAAACCAATTCGGTGATCCGTATCGTCGAAGGCCTCAGCGGAGAAACCAATTTCGAGATGGACCTGGTCCTGCGCTTCGATTATGGCCGTAGCGTGCCCTGGGTAGAAAAGCTCGATCCGCTGAGCCTCAGCGCCGTCGCCGGCCCCGACCGCCTGATCTTGTGCAGCACGGTGCCGCCGCATGCCCGCGATCACCACACCGTCGCGCGCTTTCGGGTCGGCGCGGGCGAGCGCCAGGTGTTCAGCCTGCGCCACCAGCCCTCGCACTTGCCGGTGCAGCCCGATTGCGACAGCGCCGAAGCGCTGCAGCACACCGTCGACCAATGGCAGGCCTTTGCCGCCCGCTGCCCGGAGGTCGGCCCCTACAGCGCCCTGGTCCGCCGTTCGTTGCTGACCCTCAAAGCCATGACCTACGCCCCCACGGGCGGCATCGTCGCCGCCGTGACTACGTCGTTGCCCGAGCGCGTGGGTGGCGAGCGCAACTGGGACTATCGCTTCTGCTGGCTGCGCGACGCCACCATGACCCTGCTGGCGTTCATGAACCTCGGCTACTTCGACGAAGCCCAGGCCTGGCGCGAGTGGCTGCTGCGCTCGGTGGCCGGCAACCCTGAGCAGATGCAGATCATGTACGGCCTGGCCGGTGAACGTGATCTGCAGGAGTACACCCTGCCGTGGCTGGCCGGCTACGAGCATTCCCAGCCGGTGCGCGTGGGCAACGCCGCGGCGCAGCAGTTGCAGTTGGATATCTACGGCGAGCTGGCCGATGCCATGACCCAGGCGATCAAGGGCGGCTTGCCGCGGCATCCGCGCAGCGCGGCGATTGCCCGGCTGATCCTGCCCTATGTGGAGCGCATCTGGCGCGAGCCCGATGAAGGCATCTGGGAGGTACGCGGCGCCCAGCAGCATTTCGTGCACTCGAAGGTGATGGCCTGGGTAGCGTTCGACCGGGCGGCGAGTCTGGCCGAGACCACCGAGGAGGACCGGGAGCGCGCTCGACACTATCGGCAGGTGGCAGACGACATCCGCCGCGAGGTCTGTGAGCGCGGGCTGGATGCGCAGGGCCAGTACTTCGTCCAGGCATACGGTTCCACCGAAATGGATGCCAGCCTGCTGCAGATCGCCCTGACAGGGTTTTTACCGGTGGACGATCCACGCTTTCTGCGCACGCTGGAACAGATCGAGAAACGCCTGCTGAAACATGGCCTGTTGCTGCGCTACGACAGCGACAGCTGCAGCGATGGGCTGACGCCGGGGGAGGGCACGTTCCTGGTGTGTTCGTTCTGGCTGGCCGATGTGTACGTGCTGCTGGGGCGCCAGGACCAAGCGCAGGCGCTGTATGAGCGACTGATCGGTCTATGCAATGATGTCGGGCTGTTGGCTGAGCAATATGATCCGGTGGGGCAGCGCATGCTGGGGAATTTCCCGCAGGCGTTCAGCCATATCGGCATTATCAACACGGCGTTGAACCTGCACAGGGCGCAGTGCCCGGTGCGGGATCGGGCGAGTTGTGGGTAGGCAGCCTGAGTGAGACTAATCAGCCAGCATCAACCCCATCAGCAAGGAGCACACATGAGCACGCGTGGTAACGATCGGCAGATCGACAATATCGAGTTCAATGTCGGCGACATCGCTCGCAGCAAGGACTTCTACGGCAAGGTCTTTGGCTGGCGCTTCGTCGATTACGGGCCGAGCTATACGGAGTTCAGCGATGGACGGCTGACGGGCGGCTTTACCACTGGCGAGCCGGTGCGACCGGGTGGGCCGTTGGTCATTCTCTATGCCGATGATCTCGAACAGACTCAGCAGCGCGTCGAGGCGGCCGGGGCGAAGATCAGCCGAGCGACCTTTGCCTTTCCGGGTGGGCGGCGTTTTCAGTTCATCGACCCGGACGGCTATGAGCTGGCCGTGTGGACGGCTCAACCCTCGGTTGCAGCGTAAGGCAAGTCAGCCCCGGTGCGGGGCGTGTGAGTAAACGGACAGCCAATGGCCAACCACAAGATCGAAATCCGTCGGCGCAATGTCGAGAAGATTCTCCAGGCGGCCGAAAAGGTCTTCGCCGAGAAAGGCTATGGCGCGACGTCCATGGGCGATATCGCCGAACAGGCCGAGCTGCCGCGTTCCAATCTGCACTATTACTTCAGCACCAAGGATGAGCTGTACCGCGCGGTGCTGCAGGACATGCTGGATGTCTGGAAGCAAGACGCGCTGTGCTTCGAGAACTTCGACGACCCCCGGGTCGTGCTCACCAGCTACATCCGCGCCAAGATGGGCCATTCGCGCTCGCGGCCGCTGGGCTCGAAGATCTGGGCCGAAGAGATGCTGCACGGCGCACCGCTGCTCGGGGTGTGCCTGAACGACAGCCTGGTGCCCTGGGCGCAGTTGAAGGAAGCGAAGATCCGTCGCTGGGTCGAGGAAGCGCGCATTCTGCCGGTGGAGCCATCGGCGCTGCTGTACATGATCTGGGCCGCGACCCAGCACTACGCCGACTTCGGCTATCAGGTGGCAGTGCTCAACGGCGGGGAAGCGTTATCGGACAGGGCCTTTGAAAGTGCGGTGCAGACGGTGACGAGTGTGATACTGCGGGGTATCGGCCTGGAACCTTGAATAACCTGACCGCGATGGCACTTCAGTGGTCTGGGCAGGCGAGCAGCCTGCCCAGACGCTAATGCACGAAGCTACGAATATTTTTTCAAGATCTCTGCTGCCAAGTCCAGATACTGCTTCGTTGCATCATGCTTGGACATTCCCTTCAGGTCGGCCCATCCAGCTTGTTTGATAGACTCGTCGCCATCATGATAGTGCGCGGGATCATAGTTACCCACGCTGGAAAGCGAATAATCGCCAAACTTGGCTTGTTTGTAGAGTTTCCAGAGATTCGCTCTTTCTGTGTCGTTCGGCCTGGTTTTCAGGTCGCGAAGGCTATCTTTGGCCTTTTGCAGGACTGGGTTGGCACTGCCGTCAGTGGTCATGATGATGCTCCTTGAAGAAGTCGCTATAGCTTCATCCCAGTGCCGCCTCGTCTTGGCGTGGCGCACCAGGGCTCTGCATAGCGCCCTATCAAGTTGCTCATCTGCGGACGCCGTGCAAGCTTAAGATGGTGACTTCTTTATGCACCGTCTACTGGCAAAGTTATCAGGTAGCTCGGGGCCGTCCATGGCTCCCGTGATTGAATCTTCAACGGGCCTCACGATAGGGATTGCGCGGATCCTGCGTCCAGTTCATGTAAGGCTTGCCGGTGTCCTGCGCCACCATGTCGATGCAGTGCTCCACCGGGCAGGTGATCTGGCACAGGTTGCAGCCCACACATTCCTCCTCGATCACGCTGTAGGCGTGCGTACCGTCTGCCTTCAGGGTACTGGCAATGGCCTGGTGCGAGGTGTCCTCACAGGCAATATGGCAGCGCCCGCAACCGATGCAGGCTTCCTGCTCGATATGCGCCACCGACTTGTAGTTCATGTCCAGGTACTTCCAGTCAGTGGTATGCGCCACCGCCTGGCCACGGAAAGCCTCCAGGCTCTGATGCCCATGCTGGTCCATCCAGCGCGCCAGGCCGTCTTTCATGTCCTCGACGATGCGGAAGCCGTGCAGCATCGCGGCTGTACACACCTGCACCGCACCGCTGCCCAGGGCGATGAACTCGGCGGCATCGCGCCAGTTGCCAATGCCGCCGATCCCGCAGATCGGCAAGCCGCGCGTCTCCGGATCGCGGGCGATTTCCGCGACCATGTTCAGCGCGATCGGTTTCACCGCCGAGCCGCAGTAACCGCCGTGGGTGCTCTGGTCGCCGACGATGGGGTGCGCGACCATGCGGTCGAGGTCGACGCTGGTGATCGAGTTGATGGTGTTGATCAACGACACCGCATCCGCCCCGCCACGGTGTGCGGCGCGGGCCGACTGGCGGATGTCGGTGATGTTCGGCGTGAGCTTGACGATCACCGGCAGCGAGCAGTAGGTCTTGCACCAGCGCGTGACCATCTCAACGTACTCGGGCACCTGGCCCACGGCGGCGCCCATGCCGCGCTCGGGCATGCCGTGCGGGCAGCCGAAGTTCAGCTCGATGCCATCGGCCCCGGTCGCTTCTACCAGCGGCAGGATGAATTTCCAGGACTGCTCTTCGCACGGCACCATCAGCGACACGATCAAGGCGCGGTCGGGCCAGTCCTTCTTCACCTGGGTGATTTCGCGCAGGTTGATTTCCAGCGAGCGGTCGGTGATCAGCTCGATGTTGTTGATGCCCTGCACCTGGCGGT
>RCUS01000885.1_pt1 | contig 17413 bp, 19 predicted proteins | sample 2166221 | NCBI WGS metagenome assembly RCUS01 (sample SAMN09932758, study PRJNA488358) | compost metagenome | isolation source: compost soil in cyclohexanecarboxylic | place: Germany: Experimental Botanical Garden | reverse complement strand
GGATTATTGGTCGGGACGGAGTGATTCGAACACTCGACCCCTTGCACCCCATGCATGCAGGACCTAGCAACACACAGTAAACACGGCACTTTTCTTGGCGCTCGCTGCAATCGACTGCTCATAGGTGCCAAAAGCTGCGTGAGAGTGTCACGCAAAAATCACGCAGGCATTTTACTCGCCTGCGCCCGCCTTCGGCGTTCTGCCGACCGTTTCCCTTCCTTTATATAGCTACTCAAAGGCAGGCGGTTTCTTGCCCTGCCCCTTGATCACTTCGATACCCCATTCCGGTAGAGGCTCGTAGTAGCCGAACAGGCCCATGGCGTATGCATCTTCAATCTCGTTCAGGCCATACAGCCGGGCTGACTCGGCAAACTCGAGCATCTCGCACAGCTGGTCGGCGTCGACCTCGCCACGCCGGTGGGCGGCCATGGCCATCTCACTGAGCACGGCGGCCCGGCCATCAGGATCGGTGGCCAGGGCGCATTGGTCATTCAGCTCATCGAGCCAAGCGCGCGGTATGCCGGCCATCATTCCGCCCTGCACCACCACGACTGCGCGTACATCACGCCGCCGATCTCCTCGATGCCGTTGATGTTCATGCCGAGCTGGGCCATGCCGTTGACCCTGGCGTCGTGAAGACGGGGTATCACGTCAGGCCCCGGTGTCGGGTTGAAAACCCAGGCCTGGGTCGCGACTCGCCCCAGCGGCTCACTGTGATGGTCGCCGATGTGGATGTCAGCCCGGAGCGGAGTGATCTTCCCGAGCTGACTTGCGGGGATGGCCACGCCATTCACGCGGCGGCGGACGAGAAGGAAGTACATGCGGCACCGATACTGTATATTTATATAGTATCGTATGGCCTATGACCCGTTAGGGCAATCGCCGGCTAGCTGGATAGACGAATGGCCTATTGCGGGCCGATCTGCTGTGGCGACTGCTCCAGATCAGACAAACGTCAACGGAGTCCAAAATGGGGTGTGTTCAAGTGCTTGATTGCAATTTTCCCAAAATTGGATAAGCGCCCTACGGGCTTCATCTTCTGAAGCATAAGGGCCTTTTGGCTGTGGAACACCCTTCACAGATGCTTCAACTCTGCATGAGAATGCACCAGTACCCAAGTGCCTCACTACTTTCCCTGCAGTTTGTCGATCGCTGTTGATGAATCCTTCAGCTTGAAGCTCAATGACCACTTCCACCACATCCAGCATCGCCACTTCTCCATTAAAGTTTGGAGTGCAATCTACCACAGCTCGCCGCGACCAATCAGCCAGGGTCATTCAAGGCATCACGTTCTCGCTCGCACTGCTGGCCGGCAATCCTGGCTCGGTCATAAGCCTGCGCCAGCTCTCCCGCTCGCTCGTCAGCCCGTGCGAACAAGTCGGAGAGCACCATGGGGGCAACTGACGATGGCGGCGAGCAGGCGTCAACTGCGCTTCGGCGCTGACAATTTTGAAGAGACGCCATGCGTAACAACAGGAGTATTGGGTAAGGGGGTTTTAAAAGCCTTCAGGGGCCATACCCCCCTGATTCCCCCATAAAAACCACTTTTTGGTACAAAAAGTGGTACGAGTATTACAGTCAAGCCTGATGCTCAAGGCCTGACCCCGCGCTGTCACTAGTTGGCCGGCGCCACCTCCTCCAGCGGACACTTACATCCGACCCATTGCAACTCACCTAGACACATATTGTTTTCTACTACAACCCATTTCCACCACTCAATAAGTCACAAAAGATTTAACGACATGAATCATAACCGGACTCCAGTAATCGTCTCTCTTCGAGCTCCACGACAAACTAATTCTAACATCGAGATCCGGTCTAGGTATTAGGATATTGATTACATCCCAAGTGTCTTCCGGATCATCGGCCCCTGCACGGAGATAACCGGTAACTAACGCGGGAAGCCCTGAAACAAGCATCACCACAGGATCATGTATGGTTATAACTTTAAGCTCGCCACTATTACTCAAGCCTTTAGCTAGGCCGTCTTTAATCTTAGATAGACGCTCTGCCGTCATAGACTCTAGCTCTTTGGTGTTTAGTCCATTTTTCTTTGGCCAAAGGCTGACGGAAATCATCGCATTTGCAGATAATGAATGTGCCAAAAGCAAAGTCCTCTTTTCCTTGGCTACCTCCTCTACAGTGAAACTCCTGCTTTTCTCATGGACTTTTAATTTCCATTGCGCAGGAACATCCAATGAAATTTCGGTGAGCAGCTTCACCTTCTTGAATTCAGTCTCACCAATCGCTGTCGAAGCGACAACCATAGTGATAACTAAGAAAAATGTTGCCGCAAGAGTTTTGCAGTTAAGAGCCCCCATGACTTCCCTCCGCCAGACTAGCGTTTGCGTCATGACAGTGTAGATGGCTCTCGCCCCAACTTCCGGCGCAGTGCCGCCCTCCCCTCCTAACTCAGTCACACGTCGACTCGCAAGCCAGCTTAGCTATCCGGCTTCGCTCAAGCGCCGTTCACCGACAAGATTGCACTGCAGCTAGAAGTTGCCTCTCGTACCCCATCCGCTGAAGGCGCTCTGCCAGCAATGCGCGTACCTTCACCTCGAGGCTGTCAGTCTTGAGCAGACCGGCAGCAGCCCAGGTCGGGACCGCCACCTCTGACGGCCGACACGGCACCTGCACTGGTACCTCAACGCGCACATACTGGGTCTGCGGCTCAACCTTCCCGGCGCACCCGGCAATGCTCAGGGTCAGCACCAGTCCGCTCCTACAGGCAAGGCCACGGATGACGCTGCTTGCAGATCGAAACCACTCTATTCCGCTCCTGCGAACACGTGTTTTCAGCCCCAGGCTCATAGGCCAAGCTCCTTGTCGATGATCGAGGTGGCGGCTGCGCACTGGTCACCACCGGTGTGCTCCTGCTGCAGGCGGTTAGCCGCGGCGTAGTCGAGATCCGCGCTGGCCTTGGCTTCACTCACCGCCTGCTCGGCGGCGGCCTGGCGGGAGTTCGCCGCCAGCGCCAGGTCGCCCAGGGCCTTGCTCTGCTCCTGAGCCAGGCCGGCGAGGTTGTCACGCGCGGCGGCGCATACGGAAGCCTGGTCCTGGGCTGCGTCGAGAGCCTGCCGGAATTGGCTTGTGGTGGCCCAGACGCCAAAGGCAATACCAATCAGGATAAGCAGGCCGGCGCAGCAAAGGCGCAGCGCCAAGCCGTTCATACCGGCTCTAGGAACAAGGCCCGCTCGGCCGCGCGCCGCCGGGACAGGCCAGCCAGCACCTGCCCACCAGCCTTGCTCCAGCGCGGGAACTGCTCAGCAGCCGCTAAGTAGCTGCCGACATTGAGCAGCCTGCGGAGCGTCGACGACTCAAGATTGGCCGCCCCCAGGTTGTAGGTGAAGCTGATCAGGGCGTCCCACTGATTCTGGTTCAGCGGAGCGATGACCAGGCGTTGAACCTCTGGCTCGAAGCGCTGCACGTCGTTCAGCAGCATGCGCTCGGCCTGCTCCTTGCTGACCTTCATACCGGCCTTCACGCCTCGGGTCGCGCCGTATCCGATGGTCCAAACACCGACAGAATCCTGATAGGCCTGCAGACGCAGGCCCTCGAACGACTTGATGAGGCTCAAGCCGCGTTGCGATGTACGCATTTGGTTTTCTCCAGGCTCAAAAAAGCCCGCGCTGGGCGGGCATTGGGAAGGATCTGCAGCAGCTGCTGCTCTGTGATCAGCATTCATTTCTCCAGGCATAACAAACCCGCAAGCGCAGCAGGCTTTGCAGGCCTGCCGCGCTCATAGGATTAAGGGTTCAGAACTGTCAGCGCGCTCACGGCATCAGCACGGCGGATTCGGCCGCCATCCAGGTACCGCGTCGAAGCCACCATGCCGGCCTTTACATCAACCGGGCCCCACGAGTAACCGCCACGCCACTGATATCGCGCGCCAGCAGCAAGGGGAATCATGTTGGATGGGCCGCGCACGTTCCACTTGTTATAGGCGGTGGTGTATTGCTTAGTCGAAGCATCGCCGCCGCCACGTATCAAACCGCGCTCAGGAACAACTTGGCGACTTGCTGCAATCCCGTACTCACGATCCATCCAAGCACAGAGCTGACCCTGTGCGCTGGTAGTGAGGACTGCCCATGCATCACGGTAATCGTTCACGCTCCCCGAAATGACCTTTCCATCCCATGGAATAGGCGCAGGGAACTGACCGCCGAGATAGAACAACGTGTCGTTCACTCCGGTGGTGACGATCTGGCAGCCGTAGTCGATGTACGTTTGCAAGTCCTCAAGGGCAACAACCTCGCAGTTCACGCTGACGGAACCAGGAGCAAACTCGACTTGGAAGCTTTGCAGGAGCGCGTACCGGCCTAGGCTCACCGTGTTGTTAGCCATCAGCTTGTTAATGATGCGACAGGTGATGCGGTTAGCCGTGCCGTGATCACCAGTCTTTAGCGGAATGCCGTCAGCTTCCATGATGTACGAAACATTCTGAGCTGTAAGCTTGTCGTCGACCTTGTGGTTTCCACCAGTGAACTCCACGGCTCCAGTGCGCCCGTCGCCACTTCCTGCTACTTCGAATGTGATCGGCGGGAGCCAGTCAGTCGAGAACGTGCTGATCAGTACCCCGTTTTTCAGCGTGCCGATAAAGTTCGGCAGCAGGTTTGCTCCGTTCGGCCCAAATCGGAAGCCACGGACATCCACGCCGTCAGACCAGGTGATATCGATATGGGTTGCGGTCACGGTGTACGCCACCGCCGATACGCTCTCGACCGGGGTTACGCTGCCGCCCGAGACTGGCGGGATGTAGCGGCTCGGATCGATGATGTGGCTGTAGCCGTACTGGCCGATGTTGTTCGCGCGGACTTCGGTTCCGTATGGTGGAAGCTCTGCTGTATCCAGGGTGACAATGATAGTCATGCCGCTGACTACCGGGCTCGCCAGCACCACTGTCTGGATGCCGTCGCGAACGACGGTAGGCGGCTCGACACCGACGATGTCGATCACGCGAATCGCCGGGTTAGCTGCAGTGGCGTAGTTAGCCTGGTCGATTTCTTCGATGATCCAGCCGTTCGGGTAGGCGCCTGGAACATTCGTAGCGCCGTTAACGAAGTACGCTACGCGGTAGTACTTGCCAGGGCGAGCACCGATCACCGACACGTTCAAGATCGCGTTTACGAACGGAGTCGGATCTGCGCTCGTGATACCGTTGCGGGTCATCCTGCGCAGCGGATAGACCTTGCCGCGGTTGATGGTCAGCGAGTCCGAATTCCAAGACAGCAGTGAAGAAATCTCCACGGCCACGCCGGCATCATTGCGATACCGAACTTCTGCCTTGTCGCCCGCAGCCTGCACTGTAAAGAATCGATTGTTCGTGCCTGTCCCACTGGTGGCAGCAAGGCCGGCGGCGACCGTTGTGTACACGCCCATGCTCGCGAGGAATTCGGCATAGATCTTTTTCAGCGTCGGTTTGGTGACGCCGTTGATCGTGACGAAGTCCTCGTCCGACAAGAATAGCGAGTTCGCACCGGCAACAAGCTGCTGGAACAGCTGCAGGGATTCTGCACCAGTCATAGTTCTTCCTCTTCATATCCCTGAACCGGGATGGGTGTAGATCAGGCGGGTGGCGACTGGTCGTCGTAGGTGTAAACGCGGGCGTCGTAGGGCATGCCCTTCATTGCAACTGCATCGTCTCTTCCTGGGTCGGAGCTGGTGATGAGCACCGGGTATGCCCAACGGGACGCGGGGCCGAACAGGATGTGCGGCGGCTCAAGCGAGCCATCGGTCTCGGGCGTGAAGCCCAGGGCATCGACCCTGACCACGTACTCGTTCACCTGGGTGGCGGTGAATGGCCCGGCCAGCGTGCCGTCAAGCTTGCGCACGCCTACCAGGTGCTCGCCTCCGGCTGCCCAGTTGTACGGCTCGGACGAGTGCAAGTAGGTGCCGAGGTCGGTCACTTGGAAGTCGAGCAGGATGGCGCTCTGGCAACGCTTCGGCGCGTCATCAGCCACGGCTGCAAAGCTCAGGTAGCCGCTGTTGCTGCCATCCATCTCGGTTTCCCAGCTGTACACGTCGGTGCGGAACTTCTGGTGGCCGCGTCGGCGCATGCCGAAGCGCCAGGCCCGGGTCTTGTCGCTGAATCCGGGCATCTTGATCTTCTCGACCTTGGTGCCCAGATCCCCTGGCCAGCGGCACTCGACTGTTTCCCACGCCCAGGTGCTGCGCGAGAAGTACTCGACATCCACGCCGTCGAAGTCGTTGATCGACGGCATGGCGCCGCTGATCTTGAGCATCTTGGTCATGTTCTGCGGCGAGTAGGTCTGCGTTTTTGGGCCATAGGTGACGTCGAAGGCTGCCCGTGCGCCGTCCCGCACCGGCCGGAGCAGGCCACGGAAGGTCACCAGCTCGCCAAAGCCACAGGCCAGGGCGTTGTTGATCATGTCCTTGACCGTGATCGTGGAGTCCAGTGTCTCGTCGTAGGTATCGCCGCGGGCAACGCAGATGTCGTGGAAGGCCTGCCACTCGGGCAGATCCAGGTCATCGTCGGTGTAGCCGCGCTGCTTCAGTTGATAGATGCACCACGGCACGATGTCGCGGGTTGGGCCTTTCCCGCCCCCCATCAGCGGCAAGATACGGGTAGCTTCCCCGCTCACCTGGCTCTCCGACTGCGCCGAGAGCCGATCTCCGCCCCGGATGTTGCAGGTCATAACCGTCAGGCCGGGGTAGCTGGTGGGCGAACTCTGCAGTCGACCGCGCAGGTCGGTCCAGGTGGCGTCGTCTCGGGCCTCATCATTGATTCGGCCGGCCCGGTCCTTGTACAGTTTGCGAAGCCTCGCCTCAGCACGCATAGGGTAGGGCAAGAAGATTCGACCAGTGATCCCTTGGGCATCCAACGAGCCGCCGTATGCAACCTGCTCGATCACCGTCCACGCGCCGGCCAGCTCCATGTCACGATACTCAACGGCGTAGTAGGTCGGGATTTCATAAATCTGCCCTTCTCGTCCAATGCCACACAGGCCGTTGGCATAGGTGACCGACCACTCCAGCTCGATGACTTTTTCGTTGTCAGGACAACAGGCGAAAGGCCCCCTGTAGCCGCCCTGCAAGTTCGAAGCATCAAGGGTGATCAAGCCGTTGACGGTCTGCATGGCATTGAAGCCCGGCCAACCGCCGTCGGTGGAGCCTGCCGAGGTCAGCCGCTCGACCTCCAGCAGACTCGCGCTGTAGGCGGTGATCCGGTACCGCAGCCCGCGCGGGCCGATGGTGGCCAGGCCCTGCCCCAGCGCCAGCCCCACCACCGGCGATCCGCCGTCATAGTTCAGGGTCATCTCAGCCGGCTGCTCTGGCGTGCCGCTGGTGGTGGCGGTACCGGTCACGCCCACAGGCGACGCCCCGAGGATGGTTGTTGCACCGGTAGCGGTGATGGCCTGACCAGCGAACGGCGTCAGCTCAACGAAACGCAAGCGGCCGCTGCTCTGCTGCGCCTGGATCGGCGTGCCGCTGAGCAAGGTGTTCAGGGCTGACACAAGCCCGGTCAGGTCGGTGGTGGCGGTGCTGAGCGTCACTGGATAGGTCGAGCCACCGCGCGCCAGGCTGAAGCTGAGCGGCGTGACGTTGAAGTCGTAGCGGGTCGGCGCCGCCGAGCCCGTGAGCGTCGAGGCCGTTCCAGGAACAGCCGGCACCGCAGGGCTGAACGGCGTGTAGCTGTTGACCACGTACAGGCCAGCATTCGCCCCAGCGACCTCGATGGTCATCCCCGGCGCAGGGTTCAGCATCTCCAGCGGGCCGCGAATGATATCCCGGCCCGCGCCGCCGTCGATCACCGTGTAGGTGTAAGGCGCGAGTACGCGAATGATGATGCCGTTCGACCAATCGGTCGGGAACTGGCCCGAGCCGGCCGGCACACTGGCCGTCTCGCCGACAAACTGGTACGCCGACACGGTCGCAGACCGGGTCAGATCAGTGGCCATGGTCAGCTCAAGCCCCGCCGAACCGCTGGAGCTCGCCCCGACCTCCGGCGCGTTGAACCAGTTGATGTGTGCCGGATCGGCGGACAAGTCAGCTCCAGGCGGGTAGATGGTGAAGGTTGCGTCCGCGCCCAGGGAGATCAACGGGGTCTCCCCTACCTTCACCTTGGAGAGCGGAATGTCGTACTCGCCCTCAGCCACGTACAGCAGCATTTCCACGCGCTGATCTCGCGGCCCGACATACACCCGCCGAGGCTGGGCCAGGTACGACGGATAGGTCCGCTGGTGGCCGGCGATCTGCCGCACCGGATCGCCCAGTTTGACCTTGTTGCCCTTGGCGCTGGCTTCCATCAGCGGGTCGCCCTGCTGCGTGCCAGAGCTGGAGGGCATGCCCGGCATCTTCGGCATGATCGCCTTGAGCACGGCCTTGGCACCCTTGAACAGGGCAAAGGTGATGGAGAACGGGTCAGTGCCTTTCGGCTCGCGGAAGATCTGGAGTAGATCGGCCGGCTTGAAAGCGACCTTGTGCCAGTCGGCCTGCTCGATGATCTCGTCATTCAGCACGGCGCTGATTGGCGGGCTCGCGCGGCGCTCGTAGGACGGTGCCTGAGACTTCAGCCACTCCTCAATCGTCATGCGGCGATCGGTCTTCCACGTGCCCAGCGGGGCAGTATCAGACAGCTTGTTCGGATAGAACTCGACGGTCACGGTAATACACCACCCTTGGATGCGCGGCTTCAAATTCGCCAGTTGTCCGGAGGCAGGCGCCGCCGGGGTTCGTATCGATCACCTTGAGCCGGCCTTCGATGTGCACCACAGTGCCGACGTGCAAAAGCGCGTCGCCTCGCAGCGCCGCGGCGATTGCACCGGGCTCCGGCTGGCACTCCTCCATGCCCAGGCGCAGCGCCCGGTAGGCCTTGGTGTTCTCTCGGATCTTGTCCTTCCCCACCGCCCCGAGGGTCGGTAGCCAGGCCAGCCCGAACAGGTCATGCCGAATCACCCGGCACAGCCCCCAGCAATCGAAGGCAATAGGCCCCCGTGCACCCTCGCTATACGGGGCGCGCATGTATTTTTCGATCATGGTTAGGTGTACTTCAGGCCAGGTGCCAAGGTGGTGGTCAAGATGGTGCGCAGACCGTTGGTGTTGAGCAGGTCGAAGAAGCCGGCGGTGAGCTTGGCCACATCCTCTTCGTAGTCGCGGCTGAGCAGCGTCATGCGATACCGCTCTTGAGGGAACGAGAGATCTTCGGCCACGTACCGCCTGAAGGTGATGATGAAACGCTTGCCGGCGGCCTTCGCGGCCTCGACGACCTCCTGCACCTCACCGGTCACGTTGTCGAGGCCCAGCACCAGGTTCTGGAACGCGCTGTTGTCGTTCTTTGGCAGGGCTAGGTCCATTGCCATTGCGCCGAAGATCAGCGTTCGCCCGTCCTCGGTCGTGCAGACACGATCCTCGAACCCGGAGCAATAGAGGTGAGAGATGGCAGCGCCCTCCTCCCGCGCCTCGATGGTGTCCACCAGCTCACCCTTGTCCGAGGCGTAACATTCTTCAATCAGGCTCATCCGAAGTACCTCGTGTACCACTTGTCCAAGTCGCCCGAGAGCTGTGTGTTGAACTGGTCGAGAGGCATACCCAGCGCCAGTTCGATGAAGCCATCCTGAGACGGTACCGGTCGATCCCTGAGCTGGAGGGTCGCGCTGTACCGCCAGCGGCTCACCTGCGTGAGGTCCGGCCCTTGGTAGATGCCCTTGAAGTGCGCGATGTAGGTCTTGAACCCCATCGGCGTCTGCAAGGGCATCTCAAACCAGTCGAAGCCATTGTTGATGGCCCAGACGTACCAGCCTTCGAACAGCGCAGCTTCTGTTTCGCTGAAGTTGAAATTAACCCTCACGTCAGTCGGCACGTATCGGTGCCTAACCCGGTAGCGGGTGCGCCCGGTGACCATTGGCGTAGCCCGCATCGGGTCGACCGTGCTCAGGCCGAACCCCTCCTGCAGAGGAAGTGGCAATTCTGCCGGGTATTGAATCATTGCCATTCCTCATGTCATGGCTATTTGCGACCACTCCGTCATATCCTCCAAGCGCCCCAAGGTGTAGGAGCCGGCGGGGCTTGGATAAATACTGAACAGGAAGATCGTATGAGCTATGAAAACCCATCGGATATTGAAAGAGAGTTGCACGAGATGGTCACCAAGCTGAGCACCGAGCTTTCATCAGTTCGCTGCCTGGTGACCGGCCTCTGCCAGCACATCAAAGCCAATCAAGGACAGGAGGCGCTGGACGCTGTACTTGCGACAGCGCTTGAGGAGGTCAAGGAGTGCGATCGAGCCTATGCATTGCCAGCTGACAAACACACAGTGAAGAGCTTTGCAGGCGGATTCGTGAAGCGCTAAGCGAAGGGGGCCAATCCAAGAGCCTCTTCGATTCGGGCAAGCCTGTGATGCAGTATGCGGGCTTGCCTTTCTTTCTCGGCAAGGGATCGGTCCATTCTTGCCCAGAGCTCGCTCTTGGTCTCACGCTGCTCACCTTCAGGGCCAGCATTTGTCTTGGGACTGACCCTCAGCACGGTGTCGACCCGTGCATATTCACTGGATGGCGATGATTTGCGGGCGCGGACTTTAACGAGTCCCTCGCCGCTTACCTTAATCAAATCCGCATAATGCTCCAGGGAACTCAGGGTCCAGTCGCCACTGAAGGCATCCACCCATTCGCCGGACTCGGCGCCATCCTCTGCAACCCGCATCACCTGAACGTCAACCTTTACCGTTTCTGGCAGAAGCGCACCATCACGGTCGATGATCGCCAGACCGCAGGGAAAGACAACTCCCAGATCAAGTTCAGCCAAGTCGACCAGCTCGCCGCCGGCAATCTCGACCCAGTCGACGGACAAGAGGAATAACATCGCCCGGCCAGCCGGGAATTTGGTTTCTGCAACTGCTTGTTGTTCCATGTGTATCTCCTGATTTGTCTGTTAGCTGCCGGATCGCCGGGCCCCGTAGGCGCCTTCATATGAGTCAACAACGTCGCCGTAGCCGGAGGCAAACTGCCCAGCAACCTCCTGAACAGCCCGGTCGGTCGCCTCTCGAATGATGAAATCGATGTCTCCGTTAGGCATACGACGCTGCTCAACCTGTGCGCTGGAGTAGTTGTGGACGTTGATGTTTTGCTGGATTCCAGCCGCACTGCCGGACTGGCCTTGAGAGCCGCCGGTCATGCGTGCCGAGGTGATCGGCGTGACGTTGCCGGTGCGCAGGGCCTCTACCGCAGACACACCGCCGAAACGGCGAATGTCGGCCTGCGACCAAACGATCTCACCCTTGTGCACTACCCCTGCTGGATCGTATTTCCCACCTGCACCGGTGTAACCGCCCTCAGCAAACCCGCCGCTCATGCCTTTGATCAGCGCATAGGCAGCAATGAGCGCGGTACCGCCGACCACCGCCGCCGCACCGAAGGAACCGATCGACGCGACGAGCGCAGCCGGCGCCCAGGACGCCAGGGTTTCGATGGCCGCTGCTGTGTTCGCCGCCAGGGTGGTGGCGATGGTCGACAGCGTGGAGGCCTCGGCAACACCGTCTGCAGCGACCTTGGCCCCAGCTTTGACGGCTTCACTTTTAACCACCAAGCCGGTCTCGGCGGTGATCCCGGCCGCCTTCAGCGCCTGCATGACCAGGAACCTGGCGGTGATGTCCGCGAACGCAGTCAGCATCGAGTTGGCAATGTCGCCTGCCAGATTGCCGAAGGCGTCGCCCAGGCTTTCCGTGCCTTTGACCAGCCCTTGGATGCTGCTGGAGATCGACGAGGTGGTGTCGCCAAGGATTGACTCGGTAGCCGCCCTGGCCTGCTCGTTGTAGTTGGTGGCGAGGTCGACATAGTTCTGCCACGACTCGGAAACCCCGATCAGCCACTCGCTACGCATTGCATCCTGCGCTGCGTAGTAGTTCTGCTGATCGACCATCCGCGTGGCCAGGGCCGCACGCAGGGCCTCGGTCTCGCCCTTGTAGAGGCCGGCGTCCTCAGCCGTTGGGTTCTTGATCTTGTTGTAGTCGTAGGTCAGCTTTTCCAGCTTCTTCTGATAGTCCTGCTGGATTTTCAAGTCATCCTGGAGCCGCTTACGCGCCCTATCACTTTGCCCAGCGCCCGCCAGTTCGGCCTCCTGGCCCTGACGCGCAAGGTCGGTCTCCGACTTCAAGCTCTCTGCGAAGGCTACTAGCTTTCGGTCATTCTCAAGTCGCACCTGGGTCAGCTGGTTGGCCTTTTCAAGCTCAGCGTTCTGCTTCTGCTGAGCCAGGTTCAGCTCAGCCATCGCCAGCACCTGCTTCTGCGAAGTGGTGAGGGTCTTTTGCTCCTTGAGGTTGGCGATCTCGGTTTCGAGCTCGATCAGCTTCTTGGCTTCAGTACCGAGCTTCTGGGTCTGGTCGACTTCTCCGGCGATTACTCGGCTCTGCTGTTGCAGAACGGCATAGCGCTGGCGGGCCTCGTCCAGCATGCGCTGGCCGGCGTCTTCCTTGACCGGCTTGGTGGTGCTCGAATCCTTGTAGACCGGGTTGTTGCGGATGGCCTTGAGCGCTGCTTCCTCTTCCTGCTTGGTGATGACGTAGCCGGCAGCCCGGGCTGCGTTTATGCGCTTCTGCTCATCCTCGAGCGCCTTGTTCATCTTCTGCTGCTTGGTGAAGTTTTGCTCTACGCTCTTCTGGAAGCCTTCGTATGCAAGCTGCCCTTCGCGCTGAATACGAGCATTCTCAGCTGCCGCGCGAGCAGATTCCTGCTCTGCCTTAGCTTTCTTGTCGTAAGCGTCGATCTCCGCCTGGAGCGCTGCTATCTGCTCCCGAGCATTAAGCTCCTCAAACCCTGTATCAAGGTTAGATTTCAGGTAGTTGATCTTCTGCTGGATGGCCGTTATGTCTGGCCCTTTATCTGCCTCGCGACCTATATCAAGGATCGCATCCCATCCAGCCTTGGCCGCGCCCGCTAAATCATTCCAGGCTCGTTCCAGGGTCCCCAGGTTCTCTTTGATGGTGGACGATCTTTCAGTGAACGCCTTAGCTAGCGCCTCTTGTGCTATAGCAGCCGCCGCATCGTTATCTCCCTGCTCTTTTGCAGCCTTGATTTGCTCAAACACCGAGGCCGTCAGGAAGTTGTATTTTTCGTTCAGATCAACAACAGCCCGGACCGGGTCGTCGCCAAGCCTCGCAAACTCCGCAACCGTTTCCGATACTGCCTTGCCTGTTGCTTTCTCGAATGAAACAGCTGCAACCGCGATTTCCTCGAATCGATCAATAGCGATCTTGCCTGTCGCCGCTATTTGCGCCAGGGCTGCAGCTGCACTGCCGGTAGTGCCAGTAATAGAGCCTACGCGCTCGGCCATGGCAGCAAGTTCAGTGGTTGTAGTCCCTGCAGCATTACCAGTGACGACCAGAGCCTTGCGGAATTCGTCCTGTTCTTTCGAGCCCTGGTAGTACGCAACGCCGAGAGCGGTAGCAGCGGCGGCAGCAAGGGTGAATGGGTTCACTAGCCCGAGCACGTATCCGCCCATAGCTTTGGCTGCTTCGCCAACCCCGCCAAAGGAGTCCTTGATCTGCGAGCCCTGCTGCAGGAAGACCGTTAGCGGGGCCTGGCCGCCCTGCAGACTGATAAAGATGTCGGATAACTGCGCAGGAAGCATCCGCAAGGCTGCGGCGTTCTGCTTGGCAGTGTTGCCTGTGCGGTTCAGGCCATCATCGAACCCGGTTAGGGCCGCACGCGCCTGGTCAATCTTGCCTTGATACTGAGCGAAGGTATCGGCATCAAGGGCGCCGATTTTCTTCTGCTGCGCCAGTTTGCGCTCCTGCTCATCCAGGCGGTTGAGCGCGCGAGTGGTTGGGTCAATGGCGGCAAGGAGGTCGTTCAGGCTTTCGGTCTGCGCCTCGGTGGCAACCTCTGCCTGCCGATTGGCAGCTGCTACCTTCTGGGTCGACTCAGCAAGGCGGCCTTGATTGGCCGAGAGGACCATATTTCCGGACAGCAGGCCCTGCTCTGCCTCAGAAAGACCGGTCGCAACGTTAGCAAGATTGCGCTGTTCCTGTGCGGCTTTCACCGATGCATCGGCAATCGCCAGGATTCTGGTCCTGGCCTGCTCTGCCGTTTCGCCAACCACCTTCTGGGCATTTGACACACCGGCAAGCGAGTTCAGAGAATCCTGCAGCCTTCGGCTGTAGGCATCAAAGGTAGCCGAGTTGATCTGCCCAGAGTCACGAGCCTGGGCCAAGGCTGCTTCTTGGGCAGCCAAGTCGTTCAATTTCTTGGTTAGCGGGTCGATCTTGCCGAGAAGACTATCAAGCTCTTTGCGCTGATTTGCAGCAGCCTTCGCTGCAGCATCAGCACTCTTGGTTGCTGCATCGTTCGACGATACGGCCTTGTCGTTGGCCGCCTGAACCTTCGCCAGCGACATCGCCAGGTTCGAATAGTCGCCGCCAGATTTTCGTAGTGTTGAGCTTGCCCGAACTCCAGCCTGCTCGAGAGCTTCCAGGGCAGCTCGAATGTCGTTTACCTTCTGCTCGGCGCTCCTTCCATCTACTTCAAGTTCTAGACGGGATTTCAAAGCCATGGTTTTCTCCGGGCATAAAAAAACCGGGCTTAGCCCGGTCTGTCAGCGCACGCTCACTACTTCTTACGCTTGCTCAAATATGAAGTGATGCTGTCCATCGATTCGCCGATTTGATTGTTCAGGCTAGTGATATCGCTCATTTGCTTTGGCGTGACATGCTGGAACAGTTCCTCTGGCTTTACGGATGCTAGAAATGCTCCCGACTTAGCCTTGAATTCGTTGTAAGAGCTCTGCGCCTCTCGGCAGGGCTCCATATCCTCACGCTTTATAGAGTCTTCGCACTGCTTGTGAAGAGCGAGCGTGCTTTGCGCAGATGCGTATGCTTCCTGATATGCATCCTGCACAACATCTGCAAAGGCGCTCGAGCACAGTGCAAAGGTGAGGATTATGGTAGATAGCTTTTTCATGGGTCATCCTGAGCGTTGAAATTCAGCGCCATCATAAATCAGAAAACCCACTGGCTATCCACTCTATAGGGTCATCCGGTGAGACGCTGTAGCCCCGCAGCCTCTTCCAGCCGGGACAGGCGGCGCTCAAGCAGCTCATCAGCCCTGCGCCTCGCCTCGATCATCGCTTCAGGAGAAAGCGGGGCATCGATCTCGCCAGCCCCCTCTTCGGCCTGGCTCTGCTGTTCTGCCATGGATACTCCGTTAATCGTCTTCTTCCGCTAGTGCGGCCTCATCCAAGGCGAATATCACCTCGTCGACGAGCCGCCTGGGCAGGGGCAACGGGTGCACCTCAAGCCAGTCAGAGATTTCCCGCGCAGATAGCCTCAGCGGCTGCACTGCTGCTGCACCGACCAGGTAGCGCCTGCCGCGCGCCGCGTTACGGAACGCGCTCAACAGGCTGCCGGTGATCACGTCAAGCTCTGGCTCATCCGGCACCGAGATGCGCAGCTTTTGGTAGATCAGGCTTCGCTTTGCGCTTCGCTGGCCCCATTCCCGCTCCCATTCGAAGCGGGCGATGGCTTTCCCTTAATGTCTTCGAGCTCCGCCCGGTTATCAGCGGCGATTGCCGCGGCGCGGCGCAGGACGAAGTAGAAGAAATCGGAATCACCGCGCAGCATCTCGGCGCAGGTGTTTTCGCTGTAGGCAAGCGGCTTGCCGTTCTCGTCCTGGGCGCCCTGCCAGTCCTGAACGATGAACGAGGCCAGGAGCAGGCAGTGGTTGTCGTGCTCGGTCTTCTCACCCTCGAGCACGCCTACGGCCTCCTGGCCGAACTGTGCATCGTTGCGCGCCAGGCGGCGCCGCATGCGCTCCAGCGCGATCTGGTACTGCTGGTTGTCCAGCGGCATCAGCAGAATCTTGGTATCGGCATCGAACTCTTCCCAGCGCGCTTCTGCGCTCTTGCTGGAGTCGACCTTTTTCAGCTTGAGAGCCATGAATAATCCTCACGCCACGCCATAAAAAGGGCCGCTCCGGACGGCGTTTACCCGGAGCGGCCAAAGGTGATGCGGGTTATGCGGTGACCGTGATCGCCGAGGTGGCGGTCTTGGTTGGGTCCGACACGCTGGTGGCAGTGATGACTGCCGATCCTGCAGCAACGCCGGTGACCAGGCCGGACGAGTTGACCGTGGCGATCGAAGGCGCCGAGCTGCTCCAGGTGACGTTCTGGGCGGCGCCAGATGGCAGCGCAGATGCGGTCAGTTGGCGAGTCGCTGCCACGGCGATCGAGGCGGTGGTCGGCGTTACCGAAACACTGGTGACCGGAACGAATGGCACCCGGGTGATGGTCGGGGCCTGCTTGGCGACGGTGTAATTCAGCGTGACCTCGATCAGATCACGCTTGCCGCCGTTCGGCAGGTCGCCATCGACCTCCAGCGCCGGGAACGACAGGTCGTAGCGGTTGCCGAGGTTGTCGGTGATCGGGAAAGCGACCGCGATGGTTTTCCGGGTGAAGGTGTTCTTCCAGATCTGCCATGCCCGCGGCGACCAGGCCAGGGTGATGGTGCCGGTGATGGCCGCCTCGGTGGCGATCTGCGCACCTGGGCCGAGCTTGCCGCTACCGATGCAGCGCTGGGCCTGCAGACTGTTGTCCAGATTCACGGTGAGGGCCGACACACATGCAGCACCTTCCAAGCTCTGCCCATCCACCGTGATGCTGCCCACGTTCTGGTTCGACATGAAGGGAGTGGTCGTCGGCGGGGTGATGGTCGCGACGGTGTTGGTGTCGCCGTCGGCGTAGTCCAGGCCGGCCATGGTGAAAGTGGCCGTGATCTTGCCGTCGGACGGGATATCCAAGGCAAAGACCGAAGCGTGCATGCCCTTGAACAGGGTGTAGACGTTCACGTCGTTGAAGTTCTTCGCGACGGTGAAGGTGCGGCGAGTGCTGCCTACGGTCAGGACGTTGCTGGCCCAGGTGCCGTAAAAGGCGGCCTCCAACAGCTTGTCGAAGGCCCCATAAGAGAGCTCACCCACCAGATCGCCCTGAATGTCGGCACTGGACACAACCGAGCCCTGGCTGATGCGGGAGTCGGTGATTTCATCGCTGACCTGGGTGTTCACGGTCGGCGACAGAGTGTTGCTGGTCAGGCGCAGGGTGTCCCAGGCGCCGGTGGTTGGGGTGACGCCCGGGGTGATCTCGGGAATCAGGTAGCTGGTGACTCGTGCGCCAGACGACATGTGAATGTCTCCTTTCTGCGGGCATAAAAAAACCCGCTCGCGGCGGGGGCTTCTAGATTGGTAACCTCAGGCAGCTTCGAAGCCTAGGGTCATTTGCAACTGGTCACGCCAGTATTCGACCTGGTACTCAAGGCCTGGCTTCTTGTTACGCCAGCGGGCCAGTTCACGACCGCTCAGGCTTGCAACAGCCTTCGCGTCATCAAGAACACGGCAGGCGCGGTCAAATTGCTGCTTCTCGTTCAGCTCGCCGCGCAGCAGGGCGTCAATGTGCAAGTCGCACCAGACAGCGA
>RCUS01000882.1_pt1 | contig 17482 bp, 15 predicted proteins | sample 2166221 | NCBI WGS metagenome assembly RCUS01 (sample SAMN09932758, study PRJNA488358) | compost metagenome | isolation source: compost soil in cyclohexanecarboxylic | place: Germany: Experimental Botanical Garden | reverse complement strand
TGCGCTTGTGTACTTCCATCAGGTCGAAGGGCTTGCTGATGAAGTCGCGCGCGCCTGCTTCCAGGGCGGCGATCTTGAAGCTGGGCTGGGCAGTGAGCGCCAGCACAGGCAGGTAGCCGCCATGTTCGATTTCCTTCAAGCCTTTCATGACCTGGAAACCATTCAATTCCGGCATTTGCAAGTCCAGCAGGATGAGGTCGTAGCAATGCTCCTTGTGCAAGGGGCATACCTGGGCCGGGCGCATGGTGGCCGTGACATTGCTATAACCGGCATCACGCAGGATTTCCAGCATCAGGTCGACATTGTCGGGGGAGTCGTCGACGACCAAAATTTTGGCTTTCAAAATCTCATCTTGGCTGGGCATGTGTGGTCTCGGTGAATACGGTCTATGCAATGCTGGCTACTACCGCAAATAATCGGCTGACGTCGGGTGGGGACGATAGTAGCGCCTTGCAATAAGATAGGGCGCACAACAGCGCACGAGGCCGCTGCTAGCCTCTCCTGGCAGCCAAGGTCGCCTGTCTCCAGCCTGCCGTACAGGTGTACTTCTTCATTTCAGTGTAGCAAATTTATTGGATGTTGCTTGTAGGACAGTGCCGCGTCTGAAAGTAGGAAGGCCAACCCCTGTGGATGGTCATTTTGTACTCAATTATTTATTTCTTTGCATTAAGTATTTACATTGCATCCATGCTCAGGAATCAGTGCGCCGGAGGCGGCCAGCTGCGCCACGGCGGCCAGCAGGGCCAGGGGATCCAGCGGTTTCGACAGGCAGGACTGGAAGCCGCAGTCGAGCGCCCGCTGGCAGTCTTGCGGACGGCTGAGCGCCGTCAGGGCCAGCGCGGGCAGCGCGCCACCGTGTTCGGGCGGACGGGCGCGCAGCTGCGCCAGTAACGCGAAGCCGTCGGTGCCGGGCATGCCGAGATCGCTCACCAGCACATGCGGCTGCACGCTGGGCAGCAACAGCAGCGCCTGTTCGGCGCTGGCGGCGCAGTGCACTTCGGCATGGCTGTCGCGCAAGATACGCTCCGTCAATTCACGCGCGTCCGCTTCGTCGTCGACCAGCAGTATCTTGATGCCGCGCAAGTCGCACAAGGCCGGCGCTGCGCTGCCCAGCTTGCGTGCCGTTGTGGCCGGCATGCTCAGCGGCAGGCGCACGCTGAAGCAGGCGCCCTGCATTTCGCCGGCACTGCTGGCCGTGACGGTGCCGCCATGCTGCTCGACCAGGTGCTTGACGATGGCCAGCCCCAGGCCCAGGCCGCCGTGCTTGCGTGTCGTCGAGGCATCGGCCTGGCGGAAACGGTCGAATACGTGCGGCAGGAAGTCGCTGCGGATGCCGACGCCGTTGTCGGTCACCGTGATGGCCAGGCGGGCGCCGTCGCGGCGCACGTCGATAGTCACCCGCCCCCCTTGCGGCGTGAATTTCAGGGCATTCGACAGCAGGTTCCAGATGACTTGTTGCATGCGGCTGGGGTCGCCGGTGATGGTGCCCGCGTCGTCGGCGATGGCCGTGTTCAGGCTGATGTGCTTGGCGTCGGCCGCCGGGCGCAAGGTGTCGATGGCCGAGGCAATGATGGCGGCCGGCTCGATGGTCTGCAAGTCGAGCAGGACCTTGTCGGAAGTGATGCGGCTCATGTCGAGCAAGTCTTCGATCAGCTGCGCCTGCGCACGCGCATTGCGCTCGATGCTTTGCAGTCCACGGTGCAGGTCGGCCTGGTCGCGCGTGCCGCGCCGCAGCACCTGGGCCCAGCCCAGGATGGCCGACAGCGGCGTGCGCAGTTCGTGCGACAAGGTGGCGAGGAAATCGTCTTTCAGCTGGTTCGTGCGTTCGGCCTCGGCGCGCGCCTCGCGTTCGCTGTCGAGCAGCACCTTGCGTTCCTCGGCGGCGCGCCTGGCGGCCGCATACAGGCGCGTATTGTCGAGGGCGACAGCGGCCTGGGCGGCAATCGCCGAGACGATGCGTTCGCTGCGCGCGCTGAACATGCCCGCCTGCGGGTGGCCCAGCAGCAAGCGTCCCGGCCGCTGCCCCGTGCGTGCGGGCACGGGCAGGCTCAGGCAACTGCGCAGCGGCAGTTCGGCGTCGCTGGCATCCGGTGCCACCTGCAGCTCATTGCTGCGCAGGGCCGGCCCGCCGCGCAGTTCGGCGGCGATGGCGTCGGCTTGTTCCAGGCGGATGCCGGCCACCGCGCGCGCCGGCGGCAAGTCGCCATGGATCTCGGGATCGCTCTCGTCGTCATGGTAAAAGGCGCCGAAGCGCGCGCCGGTGATGCGCGTGGCCGCGTCGACGGCCGCTTGCAGCAGGGACGGCAAGTCGAGGGTGCTGGCCAGGGTGGCGCCCGTGCTGTTGAGTAATTCGAGCACGCGCGTCTCGTCGCGCAGCGCTTCCTGGGCCCGCTTGACCTGGTCGACGTCGGTACTCGTGCCAAACCAGCGCAGCAGCTGGCCGCCCCGGTCGCGCACGGGGTTGGCCCGCGTCAGGAACCAGCGGTACTGGCCGTCGGCGCTGCGGATGGGGAACTCCATCTCGAAAGGCGTGCCGTCGCGCAAGGCGGCTTTCCAGTCCAGCAGCATTTGCGGCAGATATTGTGGATCGTAGGCGATGCTCCAGCCGTCGCCCGCCATCTGCTCGGCGGTGGTGCCCGTGTAGTCGTGCCAGCGCTGGTTGTACCAGGCGATGGTGCCGTCGAAGCTGGCGATCCATGCCAGTTGCGGGATGGAATTGGCCAGCGCGCGCAAGTCTTCCTCGCTCTGGCGCAAGTGGTCTTCGGCCGCCTTGCGCTGGCTGATGTCCTGGATGTAGGTGGTCAAGCCGTCGCTGGAAGGGAAGATGCGCATTTCCAGCCAGCAGCCCAGCGCTTCATAGTAGAGCTCGAAACTGCAGCTATGCTGCGAGGTCATGGCGCGCCGGAACTGCGTTTCCATTTCCGTGCCCAGCAGGGCGGGGCAGGCTTGCCACAGGCTGCTGCCGGCCAGGCTCACGCCCAGCGGGCGCTGCGGCGCGAGCATGTCGGCGCCGCGCGTATTGATATAGCGGATGGTCCAGTCGCGGTCGAGCAGGCTGAAACCGTCGGTGATACCCTCGAGCAGATTGGCGAGGCGCTCTTCCGACAGGCCCAGCGGCGCCGCTGGCGGTAGCAGGTCTTGCTTGCGTTCATGCTTGGCCATCGGGACTCCTGCAACAATGGGCCTGCCGCACGGGCCGCCGTCTCATGCCGGGGCGGCAGGCCGTGGTGCCGTCGCTGAGTTCAGTTAGTGAGTGGTCATGGCGGGGAGCGTGCGCCGCACATCGTCGCGCGCCGCAAGCGCTCCCTGCATGGCTGGTATTGTAGCTCCAAGCGGCAAGGCGCCACCGCACGCTTGCCGTTTGCGTGCGGCCATGGCGCGACAGCTGTTTTCTGCCCTGCTGCAGATAGCACTGGACAGGCCGGAAACCAGTCCCTATAATCCCGCTTCTTTCGAGACAGCAACTTCTCGATTCGCTGGATGCCACTGTGAAAGCAGAAGTGTTCATCGATGCAAGGCGCAAGCTTTTTGGCAATGAAAAGATGGTGGATGGAGCGGGGCGTCATTCTGCAAAATCAGCTAAGCGATTGAAAAATCGAACTTTTCAAAGCGAAATGAATACGCTATAATGTTTGCCTGCGCGGCTGTAGCTCAGCTGGATAGAGTACTTGGCTACGAACCAAGGGGTCGTGGGTTCAATTCCTGCCAGCCGCACCAGAATACTGGAAATCAGACTTTGTCTGGTTTTGTTGTAAAAAGTTTGGCCTCCATGCAGTAGCGGAGATGTTGTAGAAGTTTTGCGGCTGTAGCTCAGCTGGATAGAGTACTTGGCTACGAACCAAGGGGTCGTGGGTTCAATTCCTGCCAGCCGCACCAGTATCACCAAAATGAAGTCCGCTTCGTTTTGACGAAAGTTTCAAGCTTCGCGCCGTTCGGTGAAGTATGTAAGAGTTTGCGGCTGTAGCTCAGCTGGATAGAGTACTTGGCTACGAACCAAGGGGTCGTGGGTTCAATTCCTGCCAGCCGCACCAGTATCAGCAGTAGTGAAAAAACCCGGAAAGTTCGCTTTCCGGGTTTTTTTTCGTTTCCGCCCGCGTACTGATGGCGTGACGTTGACCAGCTTGGACAGGCTGAGGATTTTGCCCGGCGCGGCGCTATTCGCGCGGTGGCTGGCGTCTCTGTTGACCGAGAGGAATTTCCCTTCGTGATTCGAGATGCCGAGCGCCCCGACATCATGCCGCCCGTCGTCAGCAAGGTGCCCGGCACCGTCGTGTGCTTGCCTGCATTGCCCGGCACGCCGCCGCCGGCAAAGCTGCCTTCGTAAATGCTGCTGCTGCTGATGATGATGATGATGATGATGGCATTGCTGTAGGTAGTCGATTTCAGGTTGGTGCCATATTGCCGTCTCAATTGTGACATTTCCACGCTACGCCCTTTGCCATTCTGCAAAGCCCTGCTATAATCTTGTCTTAGGCGGCTGTAGCTCAGCTGGATAGAGTACTTGGCTACGAACCAAGGGGTCGTGGGTTCAATTCCTGCCAGCCGCACCAGAATATCGGGGGTCAGATTGTAAAATCTGATCCCCTTTTTCGTTTCCGGAAGGATTTACGCTGCGCCTCTGGCGCCGCGCCGGTAGTGCCGGCGGAAGGCGCGCGGCGTGGCCGCCTTGGCGGCGCGGAACTGGCGGTTGAAATGCGCGAGGTTGCGGTAGCCGGCTTCCTGCGCGATGACGGCGATGGCCAGTTCGCTTTCGATCAGCTGTTGGCAGGCGCGGCCGATGCGCAGCCGCGCCAGATACTCGCCCGGCGTGCAATGCGCGTGGCGCTTGAAAAAACGGTGGAACGCGCCCAGCGACAGGGCGGCCCGCTGCGCCAGGGTCTCCAGTGCAATCTCTTCGCGGAAATGCGCATGCATGAAGTCCAGCACGCTGGCCATGCGTTTTTGCTGGCCATCGCCATGCACGGGCGCCTGCGCGGCCGATGCCAGCGGCTGCGCGTGCCCATCGGCTGCCAGCGCCAGCAGCACGTCGAGCAGCAGCGGCAAGCGCTGCGGCACGGGCAGCGTATTTAATTGCAGCAACTGTGCGGCGCAACGCGCGCTTGTCTCCGGCGAAAAGTGCAGGGCCGGGCCTGCGCGGCCCGCCAGTTGCCGCAAGCCCTGCAATTCGGGAAAGCATGCCGCCAGCTGTTCCAGCCACTCCAGGGAAAACCACACGACGACGGCCAGCATGGGCCGGCTGCTGTCGATGCGTTCGCTGGCCGACCAGGTATGCGGCAAATTCGGTCCCAGCAGCACCAGGTCGCCCGGTTCGAAATCACCGAGATGGTCGCCGATATAGCGCTGGCCACGCGCATTGACCGTCAGGGTCAGCTCGAATTGCGGGTGGTAATGCCAGATGAAGGGAATGGTCTCGAGTTCGCGCCACAGCAAGCCCCAGGAGTGGCCTGACGGTATCGTGACTTGTTCAAATAAAGGCGTCATTGTGACGTTTTGTGCGTTTGAATAGTCAGGATAGTACCAGTATTGGGCGCCAGCGGCGCATTTTGCCCCGCACAGGCAGCGCACAATCTGTCTCACACCAACACAGGAGACAGCGATGCAAGACAAATACCAGTACGGCGAAGACCGTCCAGGCAACCCTTCCGTGGCCTACATGGAACAAACCCAGTTGCGCGACATTCAAAAACAGCTGCCGCTGCGCGTATTGTCCGAAAGCGATTTTTTACACTGGCAAACGTATGGCTACGTCATCGTCAAGGATGCCGTGCCGCCCGAACAGGTGCGGCGCACCACCGATTTTCTGTGGGAATTCCAGGGACTCGACCAGCACGACCCCGCCACCTGGAACCAGGAGCAGTTGCGCGACCACGCGATGAAGGAACTCAACGGTTCCGGCATGGTCGAGGCCTATCACAACCAGACCCTGTGGGATAACCGCCAGACCCCGCGCGTGGTTGACGCCTTTGTCGATATCTGGGACCGCGAAGACCTGTGGGTGACCATCGATCGCGCCAACCTGAACACGCCGAACAATGGCAAGCGCAAGTTTGGCGGCTTCATCCATTGGGATGCCGACACCACGCTCGACCCGCTGCCCGTCAATGTGCAGGGCGTGCTGGCCCTGTCCGATACCTCGCCAGAAAGCGGCGGCTTTCAATGTTATCCGGAACTGTTCAACAACTTGCTGGCGTGGCGCAAGACGGTGCCGGCGGATCGCAATCCATGGCAGCCGGACCTGGCGACGGTGCCGTATCCGATGGAATTCATCGCCATGAAAAAAGGCGAGTTGTTGATCTTTAACAGCCTGCTGGCGCACGGCATCCGCCCGAACACGTCGACGGATCAGGTGCGCCTGGCGCAATACATCTCTTTTACGCCGGCCCAGGAAGACAATCAGTCCCTGCGCGACTGGCGCGTGCAAAGCTGGCGCGAACGCAGTGCGCCGCAAGGCTATGCGTTCCCTGGCGACCCGGAGGAAAAGGAAAAGCTGCGCTACCCGCAGGCGCGTTTGAGCGAGCTGGGCGAGAAAATCCTTGGCGCGCGCGACTGGTAAGCCACGGCTTGCCCGTCAGACTTGCCTGCCGGATAGACAATTGCGGGCAAATGCACGATCATGGTCCGACTTGCCATCGACCGAGGAAACGCATGAGTATCATCACCTGCATCGAAGACTTGCGCGTGCTGGCCCAGCAACGGGTGCCGCGCATGTTTTACGACTACGCCGATTCCGGCTCCTGGACGGAATCGACGTATCGCGCCAACAACAGCGATTTCGCCAAGATCAAGTTCCGCCAGCGCGTGGCCGTCAACCTGGAAAACCGCAGCCTCGCTTCGACCATGGTGGGCCAGCACGTGGCGATGCCGGTGGCCCTGTCGCCCACGGGCTTGACGGGCATGCAGCATGCGGATGGCGAGATCCTCGCGGCCCAGGCCGCTGAAAAATTCGGCGTGCCGTTCACCCTGTCGACCATGAGCATCTGCTCGATCGAGGACGTGGCGGCGAACACGACAAAACCATTCTGGTTCCAGCTGTACGTGATGAAAGACCGCGAGTTCATCAACCGCCTGATCGACCGCGCCAAGGCGGCCAACTGCGGCGCGCTGGTCTTGACGCTGGATTTGCAGGTGCTGGGCCAGCGCCACAAGGACTTGCGCAACGGCCTGTCGGCGCCGCCGAAACTGACGATTCCGAATATCCTCAACATGGCCACCAAGCCGCGCTGGGTGATGGGCATGCTGGGCACGAAGCGCCGCGGCTTCGGCAATATCGTCGGCCATGCCACTTCCGTCTCCGACATGTCGTCGCTGTCGGCCTGGACGCAGCAGCAGTTCGACCTCAGCCTTTCGTGGGCCGACGTGGAATGGATCAAGCAGCGCTGGGGTGGCAAGCTGATCATCAAGGGCATCATGGACCCGGAAGACGCGCGCCTGGCCGTGGCAAGCGGCGCCGACGCGCTGATCGTCTCCAACCATGGCGGGCGCCAGCTGGACGGCGCGCAATCGTCGATCGAAGCCTTGCCGGCCATCGTCGACACCGTCGGCAGCCAGATCGAAGTGCACATGGATGGCGGCATCCGCTCGGGCCAGGACGTGATCAAGGCCGTGGCCCTGGGCGCGAAAGGCGTGTACATCGGCCGCCCGTTCTTATACGGCCTGGGCGCCATGGGCGGCCCGGGCGTCACCAAATGCCTGGATATCCTGCGTAATGAACTCGACCTGACGATGGCGTTTTGCGGCTTGCGCGACTTGCAGCAGGTGGACAAGAAAATCCTGCTGCCAGGCACGTTTTAAGGCCGGTGCGGCGGCAATGGCCTGGCCTTGCTGTCGCGTCTCAGCGCCGGATGGAGGCCAGTCTGCCATTTGTGAAAAGCAAGGAACGCCTGCTTTCGTATAACCACTCTTCGTGCGCGCCGGCCGCATCGGATTTTTTGTGCATGCTGACAGGTTTTCCCCAGCCGGAGGCGCGTACCTGCTTCGCGCTCATGCCAATGTTGACGTCGCCTTTTGCTCGCAGGGCGCTCTCGAAGATTATTTCCAGGATGCCTTCTTTCGCCTCTGCTATCTCGATATCTTTGGGCGGCGAGGTGAAAAGATACTCGACAAAATCCAACCGCGAGCGTTTGGCCGGATCGTAGACATTGCGAAATAGCGTCAGCGGTCCCGGCCTGGAATCGAATAGATAGTTGGAGATCTCCAGCGCCGCGTCCTTGTCATCTTCGAAGACGATCCGCGCATAGTGCCGGAAGTCTTTATCTACATAGCTATGCACGGTGAAACTCGTCGTTTCCGTGACGACAAACTTTTTTCCAGCGGGATTCCCGTCCTCGTCCAATTCCTGGAACTCATAGCGCGAGATGGCTTGTGGATTGGGAACGATCCAATACCTGGTCTCTTTCAAGGATTCAAGCATCAATTTGGCCGCTGCCTCGTTCTTTGTCCGCTCGGCATCGACCGGCGCATATTGCGCCTGGGCAGATCCAGCCAGCAAGGCAAGCAGAATGGCCAGGCCGCTGCCGGCGAACTTTATTATTTTCACGGAATGCTGTCCTGTTTCTTATTGTGAGACATGCAGAGTATCAGCCGAAACGAAGACATGTCAAAAAAAGCATCCTGGTCGAAATTGCACAAGCTGCCGCCGCCAGGCCGCCGGCAAGGATTAACTGCCAGTTTGAACGATGCAAAAACCTTCCGAAGCAGCGGGCGGCACGAAGTGGCGCGTGATGGCGTCAAAATCAGCATCGCTGGTGGAGAACGGATGCAGCCCGCTTGCATTGCGCTGGCGCAAGCGTGCCTTGCATTCCTCGTCCGGCACGTCGAGGTAATGCAGCACGTGCGGCACGCCCGCCTGCTGGAACAGTTCGCGCATCCAGGCACGGCTGGCCGGCGTATTCGCAGGGAAATCGAGCACGACGGACACGCCCGCGCGCAGCAACTGCAGGGCCAGTGGCGCGATGGCCGCGCGCAGGCGCGCCGCGCAGGCAAGGTAGTCGGCCAGGCTGGCAATCTGGCCCGGATACAGCTGCGCCAGCAAGCTGTCTTCGCTGATACGCACGGTCTGTGGCGCGCTGGCCAGCCGGGCTGTCAGGGTGGATTTTCCGGAGGCAATCTTGCCGCACACGAGGTGCAGGGTAGGGGACGCGCTGGTGCTGGAAGTAGAGGTCATGTTCGCTCGCTAGAAAAGAAATAAAACCTGCGAGACGTCTTGACGGGTGCTGCACATCAAAGCCGCCTCTCAGGCGGCTTTGGCAACGACTATCCTGCTAAGCCACCAGCGTTGAAATGGCGGCAATAATGGCGGGCAGGGAAGTGGTGGTCGCGTGCATGGGGTAACGATGCCATGCGGACATGGCCTTGTCAATGCCAGCGTGCTTACTCGAAGGACTGCCGGTATTGCGCATACGGCTCCATGCCCATGCTGGCGCGGCGCTGCTCCAGGAGCTGCGGATCGGCGATGGGGAAAGCGACGCTCCTGCCATCGCTGCCCGTCTGAAACTGGCTGCCGTACAGCTGCGGCAGCTTGTCATTGGTCAAGTCACGGTCGATCGCCAGGGCCAGCCTGGACGGCGTGATTTCACCTTGCGCGGCGGCCGCGCGCATCAGCGCCAGGCTGCTTTTGAGGAAGGCGTCCGAGCCATGCTGGGCGATCAGCCACGCGCTGGCCGCCGCCTTGTAGCCGACCATCGTCTGCGTGGGCCAGCCTTTGCTGGCGATGATGTGGCGCAATCGCGCTCCGTTCCTCGCGTCCGTTTCGCGCATGCGCTGGCGCGCCGGCAGGTCGGGCCCGCTTGCCGGCCAATCCGCGCGGGCTGCCAGGTCGTCTTTCTCCATGGCCAGCAACTCCTGCGCCAGCGCCGCTTCCGGCACCGCCGTGCGATACAGCAGGAAGTCCGGCGCGCCGGCCGTTGACGCAGCATGAATCATCTTCGGCTCCGCCTCCCATTGCGGTGCCCGCACGAGCAGCGCCAGCCGGGTGCGTTCCGGCACGTCGATGCGGTAGCGGCCGTTCTCGACCTGGCCGACGCTGTACGTCTTGCCAGGGCTGAGTTCGGCAGTGATGATGATGGCGGGCGGCAGCGCCGCGCCGTTGCTGCGGATGGTGCCGCTGAGCTCAACGGCATCCGCATGGGCGCTGATGCAGAGCAGGGGAATGAAGAGCAGGCGTGACAGGCGTTGCATGGCAGTACCCTCAGGATTGCTCTGGCGACAGGTCGATGCGGGTCCACGTCTGCTGGAACGCCGCCGCATCAAGCGGCTGCGCATGCGGGTCGTCTTGCCGGAACAGGCCGCCAATCAGCATGTCCTGGATGGCGCGCGTGAAACCGCCGTAGCCAGAGGGGTGGCCCCACTGGCACCGCGTGTGGGCGAAGAGGACGGCCTGCTGCTGCGTGGCCAGATGCGCCAGCGCCAGCCGCAAGGTGGCGGCGGCATCGTCGCCCATGTCCGTGGCAATGGCGCAGACCAGGCGCTGGCTGAACTGCAGGGTCTTGCCCGGCAGGCCCAGCAGCGATTCATTGGCCAGGGCCAGGAACAGGTCGGGCGCCTGATTCTCCTTTTCACAGACGGTCCAGGCGGGCGCCCATGCTTCCAGGCTCATGAAGCGCGCGTCGCTGGTCGCTGGCGTGTGCGCCCACTTGGCATGCGATTTATCATTCCAGCCCAGGCGTCCGAACGGGATCGACTTGCCCTTGGGATTGTATTGATGGCTGCGCACGGCAGCCTTGCCGCCGCGTGCCTGCGCCACGATGGGCGTGATGGCAGCCGCGAACGGCATCCATTGTGCCGCGTTCCACAGTCCCGGCGCATCGGGCGCGGCCAGCAGCAGGTAGACAGCATAATCACGGGCAAAGTACGTCACGCGGCAATCCTTTCAGGCAGGGACAGTGGAGAAATCTTGCTGCTATGCGGCGGCATCGGCCGGCGCCAGCGCGGCCCGCTGGCTGGGGCGCAGCAGGTAGACGCCGTACAGGCACAGGGGCAGCACGGCCAGCAGGGCCGCATATGGCAGGATCGAGATGCCGTCCTCGGCCGTATCGGACAAGGTCGCCGTCACCAGCGCGAAATCCCAGACGCCATGCACGAGGACCATGGGCCAGACTGAGCGGGTGCGCAGGCGGATGGCCGCATAGCCGACGCCCTGCAAGGCGGCGGCGACGGCCTGCCACAAGGCGCCGCTGAAGTCGCCCGTGGCCAGGCCATTGGTGGTGTGCACCACGCCGAACAGCGCCGAAGACATCAGCACGGCCGGCCAGACTGCATGGCGCTCCAGCATGCCTTGCAGCAAGATACCACGGAACATCAGCTCTTCCGACACGGCCACCAGGGCCGCATTGCACGCCACCATCAGCAGCACGCGCGGCATGGGCCAGCCGCCGGCCCAGGCCAGCAACAGCATCAGCAGCGCATACAGCAAGGGCGGCCAGACCAGCCAGAAGGTTTTCAAGGGCTGCGGTGGGTACAGGCCCACGGCGCGGCGCCGGTCGGACGCCAGCACCAGCAGCAGCGAGAACAGCGCGGCCAATGCCCATGACAGGCCGATGCCGTTGCTGACGGCCGCCTCCACGGTCAGGTGGCCGGCGGAGGCGAACCAGCGCACGCCCAAAGTCAATCCCAGCCAGACGGCCAGTGCGGCGATAGCGACGGGCAAGGTGATATGGATTCTTGGCATGGAGTGGCTGGCTTTATGCGGGTGGCATGTGGCTGCTGACGCGGTTGCGCCCGCTGTTTTTCGACTGGTACAGCAGCGCGTCGGCCTGGCGTATCAGTTCGCTGCTGGTGGCTTGCCGGTCTTGGCTCGGCCGTAGCGTGGCGGCGCCCAGACTGATGGTCACGACGCCGTTGGCGCTGGCAGCGTGCGGAATCTGCAAGGCTTCCACCGCCATGCGGATGGCTTCGGCAACTTGCAGGGCGCCGGCGGCATCGGTTTGCGGCATGATCACGGCGAACTCTTCGCCGCCGTAGCGGGCCGCCAGGTCTTCTTCTCGTCCCACGCTGCGCGCCACGGCGCCGGCCACGGCTTGCAGGCAGGCGTCGCCCGCCACATGGCCATACTGGTCATTGAATTTCTTGAAGAAATCCACGTCCATCATGATCAGCGAGACGTCATGCCCGCCGCGCTGCGCACGGTGCAATTCATGTGCCAGTTTTTCATCGAAGCAGCGGCGGTTGGCCAGGCCCGTCAAGCCGTCCTGCGAGGCGCGCGCCGCCAGGTCGGCATTCGCGTGCTGCAGCTCGGCCGTGGCCAGGCGCAGGCTGGCCTCGATGCGGTCGCGCAGCGCGAACTGCAGCATCAGCTTGCGGAACAGGTACAGCAATGCCGCCCCCGCCACCAGCGAGGCCAGCACGATCTGGATGCTCAGACGCTGCCATTCGGCGAAAATGTCCTCCTTCGACAAGCCCGCCGCCACGATGACGGGAAAGCGCTCCAGGTGGCGGTAGCTGTACAGCCGTTCGATTTCGTCCACCTTGGCCGTCATCATGGCCGTGCCGACCGGCCCTTTCTCGCGGTAGGCGCGCAAGAGGGCGCCGGAGGAAATATCCATGCCGATGATCTCGGGCTGGAACGGGCGCCGGTAAATCAGCGTGCCGTCATCGAGGGCAAAGAATGCCGTGCCCGTATTGCCAAGGTTCAGGCTGTCGTAGATGCGCTCAAAGGAAGCCAGCCCCAGCGTGACCAGCACCACGCCGGCAAAAGAGCCGTCCGCCGACTCGACCCGGCGCGACACGGGCAAGACCCATTTACCCGTCGATTTGCTGAGCACCGGCGCGCTGATGCGGCTGCCCAGCTGCTTGTGTGTCTTGTGATAGATAAAGTAGTCGCGGTCGGCATTGTTGCCTTCCTGTCCCGTGCCGGCCGAGGTGGCAAGCCAGTCGCCCTGGCTGTCAAAAATGAAGATGCCGGCAATTTCCACGATATTGCGCGACAGCTGCACCAGATGGGATTCCAGGCGCTCGCCCGTATGGTCGTTATTGCCTTCGTTGCGCACGTGTTCGGCGATATCTTCCAGCATCACGTCGGCCACTTCCAGTTCCATGTAGGCTTGCGAGGCCAGGGCGCGGGCCATGTTTTCCGTTGTCGCGCCCGCTTCGCGCAGGCGCACCGTGTGCGAGGACCAGACGATCCAGACGGTCATGCCAAGCAGCAGCGCGCACATGGAGAAAAAGGCGATGCTGGCCCAGATGAGCGCAGGCCGCTTGTGGCTGTGCAAGTCGTCGGGCTGGGGCGGGCCAGCGTCTGCTGTGGTCTTTACTGCGTGCATGGGCGAATCATGAAGTTGGGTCAAAGATAGGGTAAAAATGTTGCCATACTACATTAAAAGCACCGTCACAAAGTTGCCACATTCTTATAGTTGCATGGAATAATAAGGATCGTCCGTTTCAATCAGGATTCGCATTCATGACTTACGCCAAAACCATTACCACCGACCGCCTGATCCTGCGCAAGCCGCAGCCATCCGATGAGGCGGCCCTGTTCGCCATGCATAGCGATCCCGAGGTGATGCGCTATTTCAGTGAACCGCCATGGGAAGATGCGGGCCGCGCCACAAAACAGATCGCCGAGGATATCGCCGCCTTCGAGCAAGAGGAATTCTTCCGTTTCGCCATCGAGCTGAAGGAAACCGGGGAATACCTGGGCAGTTGCAGCCTGTTTTCCGAGCACCGCCTGAACCGCCGCGCCGAGATCGGCTATGCGCTGGGCCGCCCGTACTGGGGCAAGGGCTATATGCACGAAGCCTTGTCGGCGCTGCTGGAATACGCCTTCATCGAACGCGACCTGAACCGCCTGGAAGCGGACATCGACCCGCTCAACGCCGGCTCGGCCAGCGCCCTGGAGCGCCAGGGTTTCAACCGCGAAGGTTTCCTGCCCGAACGCTGGATCGTCGGCGGCCACGTCAGCGACTCGGCCTTGTACGGTTTGCTGCGGCGCACGTGGGAAGCGCGGCGCAAGGGAGTGGCGTGAGCCAGCAGGCGGTCGAGGCGTTCCAAGAATGGCTGGGCCACGCTCTGCCCGCTCACTACGTGGCCTTCCTCAGGGACTGGGACGAAGACATGCGCGGCGAGCAGGTATTTCTGTACGGCGCAGAGAGCTTAATGGAGCGCAACGAAACCTATGAGACGCGGCAATTCTGTCCCGGCTTCATCACCATCGGCGACGATGGAGGCGGGCGCGCCGTGATGCTGGCGCTGGACGAGGATGAGCGCGCCGTGTACCTGGTTGGCCACGGTTCCATGCAGCGCGACGATTTCGAGCTGGCCGCCGAGGATTTCCACGCCTGGCTGGCCGCCGATTGCCCGGTTGACTGAAAGGAGACAGCGATGATCGTTGACAAGTTGCCCAGTTGCCAGCACCCGCTGGTGACGCTGCGCCACCTCGTGCGCGGCGATGCGCCTGCCTGGTATGCCTACCTGGCCGAGCCCGCTGTCGTCGAGCACACGAGCTGGAACTTGCGCTCCATCGATGACCTGCAAGCCAATTTCGATGCCTACGAGGCCAACGACCCGGCGTCGCCGATCCGCCTGGCCGCGGTGTTGCGCGAGGGCGGCCAGCTGGTGGGCACCGTCGGCTTCAATGCCGTGTCCCCGCAAAACCGCACGGCGGAAATCGCCTACGACCTGGCGCCGGCCATCTGGAACCGGGGCGTCGCCAGTTCCCTCGTCGACTCCGTGACGGACTGGGGCATGCAACATCTTGGCTTGCTGCGCATCCAGGCCACCGTGCTGGACAGCAATCTGCGTTCGATCCGCGTGCTGGAACGCTGCGCTTTCGCGCGCGAAGGCTATCTGCGCAGCTACCGCCTGGTGCGCGGCAAGCCCGGCAATTTCTGGCTGTATGCGCGCATCGCCAGCCTGGCATGACACGCCGCCTGAGCATCCTGCTGGTGGAAGACCATGCAGGCATCGCGCGCCAGGTGCTTGATTTTCTTGATGGCTTGCAATGGCAGACGGACCATGCGGCCACGGGCGCGCTGGGCGTGCAGCTGGCAACGCAGAACAGCTATGACGTGGTGCTGCTGGACCTGAACCTGCCCGACATGGATGGCTTGCAAGTGTGCCGCGCCATCAAGGCCGGCGCGCCCAGCAATGTGCCCGTGCTGATGCTGACGGCGCGCGACGCGTACGAAGACAAGGCGCGCGGCTTTCGCGATGGCGCCGACGATTATCTGACCAAGCCGTTCGACCTGCGCGAAGTGGCCCTGCGCTGCGAGGCGCTGGCGCGGCGGCGGCAGCTGCACGTGCGGCAGGAAATGCGCGTGGGCGTGGTCACCTTGCTGACGCGCGAAGGACGCGCCCTGTACCGTGACGTGGCGCTGCCCCTCACGCAGACGGGTTTCAACATCCTGCTGCTGCTGTGCCGCGAACATCCGCACGCCGTCTCGCGCTCGGCCTTGCTGCAACACTTGTGGGGCAGCCAGCCGCCGGACAGCGACGCCCTCAAATCGCACATCTACGCACTGCGCAAGCAGCTGGACCTGGCCGGCGGCGCAGGCGTGCTGGTGACGATACCGCAGCTGGGCTACCGCCTGGCCTTCGATGCGGAAGGTGGCGACGGTGGCTAAATCGATTCGCCGCAGCCTGTTTGCCGCGTTGGCCGGCTTTGCTGTTTTGCTGTGCCTGTGCTACACGGGCCTGTCGCTGGTGATCGCCTATGTCACGGAAGACATGCTGGTGCAGCGCCTGCTCGAGCGCGAAGCGGTGGCCGTCAGCGCGCGCTGGCAGCATCACGGCAAGCTGATGCCATCCGGTAACGATCTCATCAAGACTTACCCCAGCTACGCCGACCTGCCGCAAGTGGTGCGTGAACAATTGTCGCCAGCAGCGCCACGCGCCGAAGTATTTACCAGTACGGGCCAGCACTATCACGCGCTGGCACTCGACCTCGTGACCGGTGGCAAGCCGGTGCGCGGCTATCTGCTGGCCGACGTGGCGCCCGTGCTGGTGGTGCAGCGGCTGGCGCAGGAGGTGGGCGGTGTCGTGGCCGGTGTCGCGCTGGCGCTGGTGGCTCTGGCCCTGCTGCTCGCGTACTGGCTGGCACGGCGCCTGGTGCGGCCGTTGCAGCGGCTGGCAGAGGAAGCCAAGCTGCTGGCGCCTGGCGCCACGGTGCGCTTCAGCGAGCGCGAGCGTCCTGACGAGATCGGTTTCCTGGCACGCCGCCTGGAAACCACGTTCATGGAACTGCAGGCAGCCCTGCAGCGCGAACACGCGTTCGCCCGCGACATCAGCCATGAATTGCGCACGCCGCTGACCTTGCTGCACAACACCCTGGCACTGGCCCAAGCGCAGACCCTGGATAGCCAGGCGCAGGCGCAGCTGCGGCAAGCTAAGGACGAGATGCGCGCCACCATCGACGTGCTGTTCGCGCTGGCGCGCGCGGAGCAGTTGCCGGGCGAGCCGCTGGAGCTGCGCGGCTGCATCGAACAATCTCTGCTGCGCCTGCTCGACGAGCACCGCTGGGATGCCAGCGGGCTGGCCCTGGACTTGCCCGGGCGGCTGGACGCTGTCGGCAATCCGCAGCTGGCCATGTTGCTCGTCAATAACTGCCTGGCGAATGCGCTGTTCCACGGCGGTCCGGATTGCCAGCTAAAGATTGCGTATGCGCAAGGCTGCCTGAGCATCGTCAATACCGTGGCGGCGGGCCAGCCGCGGCGCATCCAGGGTTTTGCGCATGGACAAAGCCTGCTGGCCCGCGTGGCGCAGGCCATGCAGTGGAACATCGCCTTCCATCCTGGCGTCACGCACTACCGGGTCGATATCCTGCCGCGCCTGCCCGCATAAAGCGGCTGGATTTCACCGCGATTTCACCGGCGTTTGCGTAAGCTGTGTTCTCCATTGACCCAAGGAGAGCACCGCATGAAATTTCTGATCAGCCTGCTGGTACTGGCCGCTGGCAGTTTCCCCGCGCTGGCCCAGGTGAGCAGCCTCGTCCATAAAGATGAAAAGCGCCGCTACATCGTCTACACGCCGCCGTCTTACCAATCCCGGCCACAGCAAGCGTTTCCCGTCGTCTTCAATTTCCATGGCGGCGGCATGAGCATGGCCGAGCAGATGCTGTACACGCAGATGAACAGGGCGGCCGACCGTCACCAGTTCATCGTCGTCTATCCGCAAGGCATCAAGCAGGACTGGAACGTGGGGTTCGGCATGGATTACCTGGCGGGCACGGACGATGTCGGTTTCACGCAAGCCATGCTGAGTAAGCTCAGGCACGACTACCGCATCGATGACAGGCGCATCTATGCCACCGGCCTGTCGCGCGGCGGCTTCTTTGCCTTGCGCCTGGCGGCTGAATTGCCCAGGCAGTTCGCGGCCGTCGCCTCCGTGGGCGCACCGATGCCCGTGCCCGTCATCGATCACCATGCCGCGCCTTCGCCGGTGGGCATGCTGCTGATACACGGCACGGCCGACAAGGTGGTCTTGTATGGAGGCAAGAACGGAGGCAAGAACGGCGGCAAGGATGGCGGCTATCTGTCCGCCGAGGAAACGTTTG
>RCUS01000881.1_pt1 | contig 17504 bp, 17 predicted proteins | sample 2166221 | NCBI WGS metagenome assembly RCUS01 (sample SAMN09932758, study PRJNA488358) | compost metagenome | isolation source: compost soil in cyclohexanecarboxylic | place: Germany: Experimental Botanical Garden | reverse complement strand
ACTCCTACTAGAAAACATTAAGTCATTATAGACTGTTGGCGCAAGTCGCGCTGCGACCGCCGCTGATGCGGCTGGCCGGTGTTGTTCCTGCTCACATTTCCGACACGGCAAGGTGCAGCACGGGGTCGGCGCTGTCGTGGCGGCTCAGCTTGCCCTGCACCAATGCGCCGCTGTGCATTTCCAGCACCTTGTAATACACCTCACCTACAATGCGGGCCTTGGGCTGGATTTCAAGCATTTCGGACACATACACAGGGCCGTTGATCTCGCCGCTGACCACCAGGCAGGAACAGCGCACTTCGCCATCGATGCGGCCCGCCTCGCCCAGCACCACATAGGTGGTGTCGCCCGGCTCGCCTGTGACATTGCCGCGCACATGGCCATCGATGCGCAGGCCGCCGCAAAACAGCAAGTCGCCCTCGATCCGCGTCGAGGCGCCGATCAGGGTGTCGATGGGGTTTTTCGCGTTGCGCTCGAACATGAACGTCATCCTCTCGGGGTACGTGGCAGTCCAATTTATCACAGGTCCGGCAAAAAGGCGCCGGACCTGCACAAGCAGCGGCGCCTGTGCTTAAGGCATCACGGCGATATGTTGCAAACCGGCAGTTTCTTTCAAGCCAAACATCAAGTTCATGCACTGCACGGCCTGGCCGGAAGCACCTTTGACCAGGTTATCCTGCACCACCAGCACGATGACGGTGTTGCCGCCTTCAGGACGGTGCAGCGCCAGGCGCAGCATGTTCGAGCCGCGCGTGGAACGGGTTTCCGGGTGCGAGCCGAATGGCATCACGTCGACGAAAGGCTCGTCCTTGTATTGCGCTTCGAACAAGGATTGCAATTCTTCATTGCTGACTTCCTTGTTCAGCTGCGCGTACAGGGTCGAATGCATGCCGCGGATCATCGGCACCAGGTGCGGCGTGAAGGTCAGCGCCACTTTCTCGTCCGTGAAGCGCTGCAGCTGCGCCGTCGTTTCCGGCAGGTGGCGGTGGCCGGCCACGCCATAGGCCTTGAAGCTGTCGCTGCTTTCCGAGAACAGGATGCCGATTTCCGCCTTGCGGCCGGCGCCGGACACGCCCGACTTGCAATCGGCAATGAGAGCGCCGGCATTGACCAGGCCAGCCTTGAGCAGCGGGTAAAAGCCCAGCTGCATGGTGGTCGGGTAGCAGCCTGGATTGGCGATCAGCGTGGCTTGCTTGATATCTTCACGGTTCAGCTCCGGCAAACCATACACGGCTTGCGCGATCAGTTCCGGCGCCGTGTGGGGAATCTTGTACCACTGCTCGAACTTGGCCTGGTCTTTCAGGCGGAAGTCGGCGGCCAGGTCGATGACTTTCACGCCGGCGGCCAGCAGGGCCGGGGCTTGTGCCATGGCAACGCCGTGTGGCGTGGCGAAAAACACCACGTCGCACTGCTCCAGGTTGGCCTTGTCGGGCGAGGTGAACGCCAGGTTCACGTGGCCGCGCAGGGAAGGATACATGTCAGCAACGGGCAAGCCATCTTCCTTGCGCGAGGTAATCGCCGTCAACTCGACATCCGGATGGGTTGCCAGCAAACGCAGCAATTCCACGCCCGTGTATCCAGTGCCGCCGACGATGCCAACTTTGATCATGTTCTTTCCTTGTAGAGGTGTTGCTTGGAGATGAGGGGAAACGTTCCCCATGGGGTTTTTCGCGTATTTTACAGCGCAACGGCGCATCCCGCTGAAATGCAAAAAAGCCGCGGGACCGAAGTCCAGCGGCTTTTCGACCAGCACCCCGGAAGGTGCTGTAGCGTAGAAATTAACGCTTCGAGAATTGCTTTGCGCGACGTGCTTTGCGCAGACCAACTTTTTTACGCTCGACTTCACGTGCATCGCGGGTCACGAAGCCGGCTTTCGCCAGTTCCGGTTTCAACGCTGCATCGTAGTCGATCAGAGCGCGGGTGATGCCGTGACGAACTGCACCAGCCTGGCCCGACTCACCGCCGCCATGGACGTTGACTTTGATGTCGAAACGCTCGACATTGCCGGTCAGTTCCAGTGGTTGACGGATGACCATCAGACCCGTTTCGCGCGAAAAGTATTCGTTTGCTGGTTTGCCGTTAACAACGATCAAGCCTGTGCCAACTTTGATAAAAACCCGAGCCACTGCACTTTTGCGACGGCCGGTTCCATAATTGTAATTACCGATCATGTCAGTTCCTTAGAGAACAAGTGCTTTAGGTTGCTGAGCAGCGTGCGGATGGGAACCTTCCGCGTACACTTTCAGCTTCTTGATCATTGCGTAGCCGAGTGGGCCTTTAGGCAGCATGCCTTTGACCGCTTTCTCAAGCGCGCGACCTGGAAAACGCTGTTGCATTTTCTGGAAGTTGGTTTCGTAGATGCCGCCTGGATAGCCAGAGTGACGGTAGTAAATTTTCTCAGTAGCTTTGGTACCGGTCACACGCAGTTTGCCTGCGTTGATGACGACGATGAAGTCGCCGGTATCGACGTGAGGAGTAAATTCTGGTTTGTGTTTGCCGCGCAGTCGGAGTGCCACTTCGCTGGCAACACGTCCGAGGACTTTGTCCGTCGCGTCAACCACGAACCAATCGCGCTGGACTTCATGTCCTTTAGCGGAAAATGTTTTCATGTTGACTTCCTAATAGATTACACGCTCAAATGGTGGTTCCGCCGATGCTGCTATGCGGACTCTGCCTTATTTACTTTTCCTGAGCGAACGGAAAGCCGACAAGTATAAGCGGCTTTGCCTTGCCGCGTCAAGCCGCAATGCAGGCAGGCTGCGGCCCGGCGGGCGGCACATGGACAGGCATTCCTCTATTACAATACAAAACGCTTACAATTTTCGGAGAGTACGATGGAATGCAAAGTCAGCTGGAATGGCCCGTCGGGCATGAGTTTTCGGGCAGAAACGGGTTCCGGCCATCTGGTGACCATGGATGGTGCGCCCGATGGCGGCGGCCACAATCTGGCGCCACGCCCCATGGAAATGGTCCTGCTGGGCACGGGCGGCTGCACCGCCTATGACGTGGTACTGATCCTGAAACGCGGACGCGAAGCCGTCAGTGGCTGCGAAGTCACCCTGAAGGCCGACCGCGCCGAGACGGACCCGAAAGTATTTACCAAGATCCACTTCCACTTCAGCGTACGCGGCAAGGCCCTGAAACCGACGGCCGTGGAGCGGGCGGTGGCCTTGTCGCATGACAAATATTGCTCGGCGTCCATCATGTTGGCCAAGACGGCGGAAATCACGCATTCCTTCGAGATCATCGAGGAGTAGGCCGGATTGGCGGGGCAGCGCCCCGCGTAATCCGACGACACCGGTAGCGCCAACAATGTTGTCGGATTACGGCCTGCGGCCTAATCCGACCTACCCGACCTGTCAAATGTAGTAAGCGGTTTTTGTCATCACTTTACCCATGATGCCCATCAGCGCCTTCACGGGTGCCGGGGTGTCGATGGCGCCCAGTCGCTGGGCGGCGGCGCCGTGTTCCACTTCGTCGATGGCCATCTGCTTGACGATGGCGCGTGATTTCGCGTCCTGCGGCGGCAATTCTTCCAGGTGGCTGGCCAGGTGCGCTTCCACCTGGCGTTCCGTTTCCACCACAAAACCCAGGCTGCGGCCGTCGCCCATGCGCGCGGCGATGGTGCCCAGCGCAAACGAACCGGCATACCACAGGGGATTGAGCAAGCTCAGGCGCGAACCCAGCTCCGTCAGGCGCTGCGCCGTCCAGGCCAGGTGGTCTTCCTCTTCGCGTCCCGCTTCATCGAACTGTTCACGGATGGCGGCGCTGTGCGCATAGCGCGCCTGCGAGTTGTACAGCGCTTGCGCGCACACTTCACCGACATGGTTGACGCGCATCAGGCCGGCGCTGTGGCGCTGTTCCGCCGCGCTCAGTGCCGCATCGGGCGCGTGCGCGGCCGGCGACGGGCGCGAGGCGGAAGCCACGCCCGCCATCACGCGCAAGGCCTTGTCGGCACCAACAATCAAACGGTCCAGGGGGTCAAAGTAGCGGTGGGCGGTCATCGTGGCTGGGCTCATGTATGGGAAAACATGAATTATAGGACGATAGTGGCTGGCAGTCCCCACGCTGCGCGCAGGGCGAACGGGGCTTTATTGACCTGTGCGCGCTTTTTCCTGCTCGATCCAGTCCACCACGGGACCGACGGCATCGAGGCCGGACAGGCTTTTTGCCACGCCCAGGTTCAGTGAAATCAGGAAAGAGATACTGTCGACGGGGATATCCGGGCAGTGCTGGGCGAAGGCGGCAAGAAAGCGCTCCGATTGCAGCACGCGCAAGACTTTTTCGCCGCTCATGAATTGCAGCACGCTGGCAATGCTGTGCCCGCCACCGAGCGAGTGGTAAATGAAGCGGTTGTACTGCGCGTCGATCAGCTTGAAGTCCAGCGTTTCTTCCGTCATCAGGCCCGCCAGGTAATACAGGCCCAGGCTGACGCGGAAGAAACCGATGGCTTCGGCACTGGTCATGCCGGCACGCGCCACGGCCAGTACCTTGTCCTGCATTGCCTGATCGATCGTTTGCATTGCGCTCTCCCGCGCCGTCCGCCGGCGCCCACCGGGCCAGCTTGCATGAAAGTGCTGTTTTTTTCAATAGACCAAACGATATTTCCACCTTGCAAGTTACATTTTTTGCATGCTACTCTAGCTCCTCACTGTCGAATGGATGAAACACATGATTGAGGTCAAGCACCTGGCAAAACGTTTCCGCATGCCGCCCCACAAGGGCAAGGCCATGCATATCAGCGATCCACGCGAACATGACGGCTGGTTCCATGCCGTGCGCGACGTCAGTTTCAGCTGCGCTCCCGGCGAAGTGCTGGGGCTGCTGGGGCCGAATGGCGCCGGCAAGACCACCACCTTGCGCCTGCTGTCGACGGCCTTGCAGGCGGACGCGGGCAGCGCCCTCGTCAATGGCGTCGATGTGCTGAAGCAACCGCTGGTGGCGCGCCAGAGCATCGGCTTCCTGTCCGGCTCGACGGGCCTGTACGGCCGCCTGACGGCGCGCGAAAACGTCGAATATTTCGGCCGCCTGCATGGCATGCCGGCCGACAAACTGAAACGCCGTTGCGACGAACTGTTCTCCCTGCTGCAGATGGAAGAATATGGCGGCAAGCGCGCCGATCAATTGTCGACGGGCATGAAACAGAAGTGCGCGATCGCCCGCACCGTCGTGCACGAGCCGCAAGTGGTGATCCTCGACGAACCGACCACGGGCCTGGACGTGATGTCGGCCAAGATCCTGCTCGACTTCATCGCCAGCTACAAGGCCCTGCGCGTGCCGCTGATCTTTTCCACACACCACCTGCACGAGGTGGAAAAGCTGTGCGACCGCGTCTGCATCATCAACCGCGGCACCACCGCCTTCAACGGCACGGTCGACGAACTGCGCCATCTGGGCGGCAGTGCCGATCTGTACGACGCCTTTGTCAGCGTCATCAACCAGGGAGCCTGAGCCATGTGGACCATTTATCTGAAAGAACTGCTGGAGCTCACGCGCGACCGCAAGACCCTGATCTTCACCATTTTGATCCCGATCTTTGCCATGCCGCTGATCTTCGGCGGCTTCGCTTATGTTTCCAGCAATATGTTCAAGAACGCCAAGACGGCGGAAATGCGCTACGCCCTGTTCGGCAAGGACCATTCGCCGGGCCTGAGCGCGCGTTTTGCGCAGCAGCACAATTTGCGCGAAGTGCCGCTGGCCAGCGAGGCGGAGATCCGCCGCGCCATCGGCGACGACACCATCAAGTTCGCCGTGGTCATCCCGCCGCATTTTGAAGACACGCTCAAGCAGCAGGAGCAGGCCAAGGTGACCCTGCACTACAACAGTGCCAGCTCGGTGGACGTGACGCACCAGCGGGTGCGCGAGATCGTCGAGGCCTACAATGCCGGCCTGCGCGAAGGCGCCTTGTCGACCCTGAACCTGAGTCCGGCCCAGCTGGCCTTTGCCCTGAATCCCATCGTGCTCGACAAGCAGTCGACGGCCAACGAGCGCGAGCAGATGGGCGCCATCATCGGCGGCATGCTGCCGTATCTGCTGCTGATGGTCTGCCTGACGGCAGCCATGTACCCGGCCATCGACCTGGGTGCCGGCGAAAAGGAACGCGGCACCCTGGAAACCCTGCTGCTGGCGCCCGTGCCGCGCAGCGCCATCGTGCTGGCCAAGTTCCTCGTGCTGTTTACGGTGGGCATGACGTCGGCCGTGCTGATGGTCGGCAGCATGGGCGCCCTGCTGGCCATCTTCGGCAGCTCGCTGGAAGGCCACATGGCGATCCTGGTGAAGAGCATCGGCTTGCCCGACCTGGCCATGGTGACCCTGATGCTGGTGCCGACGGCCGCCATCTTCGCCTCGCTGCTGCTGTCGATCTCGATCTACGCGAAGAGCTACAAGGAAGCGGCCGGCATGATCACGCCGCTGATGCTGTTTGTCATCCTGCCCACGGTGACGGCCATGCTGCCCGGCGTCGAGCTGAACTGGATCTGGGCCATGGTGCCGCTGACCAACGTCTCGCTGGCCATGAAGGAGCTGGTGAAAGGCACCATGGATTACCGCATGTTTGGCGTGATCCTGGCCTCGACCACCATCATCGCCGGCGCCCTGCTGATGCTGTGCCGCTGGTGGTTCAACCGCGAATCGGTACTCTTCCGCAACTAGACGCTGTCAAAACCTGCCGCGCGTCGCGCCTTGCGGCCTGCGATGCTCACTGTGCCAAAGCACAGCTGCGCTTCTCAGCCACAACTCGCTGCCGCTCGCTACGGTTTTGCCAGGTGTCGGACGGGTAAGGCGGGGTGCCACCCACCCCGCCCATCTGCACTCTGGGCACGCGAAAATGCCGTGTATCGCATGCAACTGCCCAGTACGTCTTAAATTCAATACAATGCCAGCATAGATAAGCTCCGCAACATGGGGCGGCAACAGCATGAGCAAGGAGTTGTATGGAATTGCAGATCCGCAAATTGTCGAAGACCTACGCGAATGGCGTGGTGGCGCTGGACAACGTTTCACTGACGATCCCGCCAGGCATGTTCGGCCTGCTGGGGCCGAATGGCGCCGGCAAGTCGACCCTGATGCGCACCCTGGCGACCTTGCAGGAATGCGATTCCGGCTCCGTCTTCTTTGGCGACTATGACGTGCTCGACGACAAGGACGAGGTACGCCGCATGCTGGGCTACCTGCCGCAGGACTTCGGCCTGTACCCGAAAGTGACGGCCTACGAGCTGCTCGACCACTTCGCCATGCTCAAGGGCCTGTCGCAGCGCGCGCGCCGGCGCGAAGTGGTCGAAGGCCTGCTGCAGCAAACCAATCTGTTCGACGTGCGCCACCAGCGCCTGGGCGGCTTTTCCGGCGGCATGCGCCAGCGCTTCGGCATTGCCCAGGCCTTGCTGGGCGATCCGAAACTGATCATCGTCGACGAGCCGACGGCCGGCCTCGACCCGCAGGAGCGCGTGCGCTTCCACAATCTGCTGTCCGACATCGGCGAAGACAAGACGGTAATCCTGTCGACGCATATCGTCTCCGACGTGGCCGACCTGTGCGCCAACATGGCCATCATCAACAAGGGCCACTTGCTGCTGTGCGGCAAGACCCAGGAACTGATCGATGAAGTCAGCTACAAGATCTGGGCGCGTTTTGTCGACAAGAAAGAGCTGGCCAGCTTCCAGCAGCGCCACGCCGTCATTTCCACGCGATTGCTGTCGGGCCGCACCCTGATCCACGTCTACAGCGACGACGACCCGGGCGACGGCTTCGAGGAAGCCATCGGCGACCTGGAAGACCTGTACTTCGCCACCATTGCCGGGCGCCACCGCGTCGCCCCGCAGTGCGACTGAGGGGATCGTCATGTTTGCGATCGCCCGCTTTGAAGCGCGGCAGCGGCTCAAGCTGCTGTCGACCTGGGTATATTTCGCCATGTTCCTGGCGCTGGCCATGCTGTGGATGGCCGCCGCCGGCGGCGTCTTCAAGGAAGCGAGCATCAGTTTCGGCGGCAAGTTCCTGATCAACGCACCGCGCTCGCTGGCATTTACCTGCAGCCTGCTGGGCTGCTTCGGCGCCGTGGTGGTGGCCGCCATGATGGGCCGCTCGGTGCAGCAGGATTTCGAATACGGCATGCAGCACTTCTTCTTCAGCGCGCCGATCAAAAAATACCAGTATGTCTTTGGCCGCTTCCTTGGCGCCTACCTGGTGCTGGCCGTGGTGTTTTCCAGCATCGTCATCGGCGCCTGGCTGGGCACCTGGCTGCCCGGCATCGATCCGGAGCGGCTGGGGCCGCAACGGCCGCTGGCCTATTTGATGCCGTATGTGTTTACCCTGCTGCCGAACCTGTTCATCTTTGGCGCCATCTTCTTCGTCATCGCCGCCCTGACGCGGCGCATGCTGCCCGTGTACATCAGCTCGGTGGTAATGCTGATCGGCTACCTGGTGGCGCCCTCGCTGGCGCGCGACCTCGACTACAAGACGCTGGCCGCGCTGATCGACCCTTTCGGCACCACGGCGCTGATACGCCTGACGGAATACTGGCCGAATGCCGAGCGCAACACGCGCCTGCTGACGCTGGAAGGCGTGTATCTGCTGAACCGTGCGATCTGGTCCGGCTTCGCCCTGGTGGCCTTACTGCTGGGCTACTGGCGCTTCCATTTCCACGCCGCCCAGGATGCGGGCGCCACCAAGCGCCGCAGTGACGGCGAAGCCCCGCTGCGCCTGTCGAACGCTTCGCTGGACACGCAGGAAACGCCGGACTTCGCGCAACGCAAGCTGGGCGCCCTGCTCTTCAAGCTGAGCTGGCTCAACCTGCGCGAAACCACCAAGAACATCTATTTTGTCGTCATCGTGCTGGCCGGCGTGCTGACCATGTATGCGGGCGCGCTGGACATGGGTTCCATGTACGGCACGAATACCTATCCGGTGACGGAAAAAGTGCTGGAGATGGTGAATGCCTCGTTCGCCCTCTTCATGCTGGTGATCACCACCTTCTATGCGGGCGAACTGGTGTGGCGCGAGCGGGAAACGGGCATCCACCTGATGCTCGATGCCTTGCCGGTGCCCAACTGGCTGCCCCTGCTGTCGAAACTGTTCGCGCTGGTCGGCCTGCAATCAATGCTGAGCCTGGTCATCATGCTGTGCGGCATGTCGATCCAGGTCTTCAAGGGCTATTACCGCCTCGATCCCGGCCTGTACCTGGAATCGCTGTTCCTGTCGCACCTGCCCTATTACGCGCTGATCGCCGTGCTGGCCCTGTTCCTGCAAGTGCTGATCAACCACAAGTACCTGGCGTACTTCGCCATGATCCTGTACTACATCGCCAGCGTCAGCGTGGCGTCGCTGGGCCTGGGCGACCCGCTGCTGCTGTACGCCAGCACGCCGGATTTCGTATATTCGGCCATGAACGGCGCCGGCCACTATCTGCTGCGCGAACGCTGGTATTTGCTGTACTGGAGCGGCGCGGCCATCATGCTGGGCGTGCTGTCGCTGCTGTTCTGGCCCCGTGGCGCGCAGGACAGCTGGCGCATCCGCGTGCGCCTGGCACGCCATGGCCTGACGCAAGGCGTGCTGGCCAGCTTCGGCATCGGCGCGCTGGTGTTCCTCGGCGCCGGCGGCGTGCTGTTCTACACTTTCCACGTGGCCAACGATTACAAGTCCGACTACGCGCGCGATGCGGACCGCGCCAGCTTCGAGCGCCAGTACCGCAAGTTCGCCGCCACGCCGCAGCCAAGAGTCACCGACGTCAAGCTCGACGTGGCCATCTACCCGGCCCAGCGCACCCTGGCCGTGAAGGGCCGCTATGTGCTGCAAAACAAGACCAGCGTGCCCATCAGCCAGATCCTGGTGCAGCAAGACCCGACCGCCACCATGCGCCTGCGTTTCGATACGCGCGTGCATCCGGGCCTCGATGACGGCAAGCTGGGCTTTTACAGCTACCGCCTGGCCACGCCGCTGGCGCCGGGCGCCACCCTGGGCCTCGATTTCGACATTTCCTACGCGCCACGCGGCATCTTCGGCCTGGGCCAGGACACGCCCGTGGTGGCCAACGGCACCTTCTTCACGAATGCCGTGCTGCCGCATATCGGCTACCAGCCGCAGCTGGAGCTGACGGATGCGCGCGACCGCAAGAAACATGGCTTGCCGCCGCGCGCGCAGGCCCTGCCGCGCGACGATGCGCGGGGACTGGCCGACAATTACGTCAGCAACGACGCCGACCGCATCAACTTCGACGCCACCGTCAGCACCGTCGACGGCCAGACGGCCATCGCGCCCGGCATGCTGGACAATGACTGGATTGCCAACGGCCGCCATTACTTCCATTACACGATGGAACAGCCGATCCTGAATTTCTATGCGTTCCAGTCGGCCCGCTATGCCGTCAGGCACGAGCGCTGGCAGGATGTGGCCATCGACGTGTTTTACCAGCCTGGCCATGAATACAATCTCGACCGTTTCGTGCGCGGCAGCAAGGAAGCGCTCGAGTACTACACGAAGAATTTCGGCCCCTACCAGCACAAGATCCTGCGCATCGTCGAATTTCCCCGCTACGCCAACTACGCGCAGTCGTTCCCGAACACCATTCCCTACTCGGAAGGCCTGGGTTTCATCGCCAAGGTCGACGACAAGAATCCCAAGGATATCGACTACCCGTTCTACATCACGGCGCATGAAGTGGCGCACCAGTGGTGGGCGCATCAATTGGTAGGAGGCAACACGCGGGGCGCTACCGTGCTCAGCGAAACCCTGGCCGAATACTCGGCCCTGATGGTGATGAAGAAAACCGTGGGGCCGGCCAAGATGCGCCGCTTCCTGCGCTATGACCTGAATCAGTACCTGCTGGGCCGCAGCGAAGAGCGCAACCAGGAATTACCGCTGGCCGACAATGAAAACCAGGGCTACATCCATTACCGCAAGGGCAGCCTGGCCATGTATTTGCTGCAGGATATGCTCGGCGAAGACAAGGTCAACGGCGTGCTGCGCGAGCTGATCAAGACCTATGGGCAGAAAGGGCCGCCCTATGCCAGCGTGACGGCGCTGATCGACGGCTTGCGCCAGGTCACGCCGCCCGCGCAGGCGTATCTGATCGATGACCTGTTCGAGAAAATCGTGCTGTTCGATAACCGCGCGCTGGCTGCCACGGCCACCAAACGCAGCGATGGCAAATATGCCGTCAGCATGAAAGTACAAGCAGGCAAGCTCATTGCCAATGCGCAGGGAGAGGAACACGAAGCGCCGCTGGACGACTGGATCGAGATCGGCGTCGACGACGCCAACGGCCATCCGCTGCTGCGCGAACGCCTGCGCATGACGGCACGTGAAGCGCGCCATACCGTGATCGTCAATGGCCGGCCAGCCAGGGCGGGTATCGATCCGGACAACAAGCTGATCGACCGCAAGCCGGACGACAATATGCTGGCGGTGGATATCATCGAGCCGTAAAACACAATGGCCGCCTTGTCCCGGCGGCCATTTCTTTCTTCGTCAACGCATCCGGCCCCGGGATCAGGCGGCCGGCAGCGTGACAATACTCAGGCTGATGCCCATTTCCGTCAAGTGCTGCATGTCGGCCAGGGTCAGGTCGAACGGCGCGTCACGGGTATCGTCGCCGTGCAATTCCAGTTGCAGCTCGGCGACGATGCGCGGCATGGTGAACGTCACGCCGCGCGAGCGGCATTCCGCCAGATAGCTGCGGATGCGCGATGGCAGCACTTGCGATTTGGGCGCGTGCGCGATGATCACTTCAAAGCCGGAATCGAGGTGCACCCGCCCTCCCGCCTTGGCTTCGCCCTTGCGCCACTCGCGCTCGGGGTCGCTGGGCAAGACTTCGAGAATGGACTTGAGCGTGGGGTCATCCCCGTGCACCGACAACTTTGCCATATTCATAATGCAAGACTTTCTAGTCAGATGCCGCCAGGAAGGCGGCGCGATCATCAGACCGACAAGTCTACGCATGGACGGCAAATATGTCCACATGGCAATATTTAATATCACGCCATGATTTGCGCTTTATCAATACCGCGCCACACCGCATGCGGCATCCGGCGGAACCGTGTTGTTCCGCCAGAAACACGCTTTACAAGACGACGCCCCGCGCCGCCAAGGCGGCCCGCACACCGGCGCCGTAGGCAGCATCGGCCTGGTCGAAGTGGCCGAGCTGGCGCTGCAAGGTTTCCGGCCGCACCTGGCTCAACGGTCCTGCCAGGTTGTCGAACAGGTTTTGCTTCGCCTGCTCCGACATCAGGCGGAACAGATTGCCTGCTTGTGTAAAGTCGTCTTCCACGCCGCGCCCGTCGTAGCGTGCCGCGCCGCCGTCCAGCGCCAGCGCCGGCTCGCCGTTGCCCAGCCCTTGCGGCGCGCTGCCTGCCGCCGCCACGTTCGCATAGTTGCGCGCCGCGCCGCCATTGTGGATGGCCATGCCGCCGTCGCGCTGCTGGTTATGGAAGGGACAGCGCGCCGCATTCACGGGCAAGTGCTGGTGATTGGTGCCGACCCGGTACAGCTGGGCGTCGTGGTAGGCGAACAGACGGCCTTGCAGCATCTTGTCCGGCGAGTAGCCCATGCCGGGCACGGCGTTGGCCGGCGAAAAGGCCGCCTGCTCCACTTCCGCGTGGTAATTGTCCGGATTGCGGTTCAGCTCGAAAATGCCTACGGGCAGCAGCGGGAAATCCGCGTGCGGCCACACTTTCGTCAGGTCGAACGGGTTCCAGCCCGTGCGCTGCTCCCACTGTGCCAGCTGCTCATCCGTCGCCACCTGCAGCTTGACTTCCCACTGGGGGAAATCGCCGCGTTCGATGGCGCCGAACAGGTCGCGCTGGGCGTAGTCGGGGTCGGCACCGGCCAGGCGGCCCGCTTCCGCGGCCGGCAAATTCCTGATGCCCTGGCGCGTCTTGAAGTGCCATTTCACGTACACGCGCTGGCCATCCGCATTGATCAGGCTATACGTGTGGCTGCCGAAGCCATCCATGTGGCGGTAGCCGTCCGGCGTGCCGCGGTCCGAGAACAGCATGGTGACCTGGTGCAGGCTTTCCGGCGCATGGCTCCAGAAATCGAACATCATTTCAGCCGATTTCAAATTGCTTTGCGGATCGCGCTTTTGCGTGTGGACGAAGTCGGGGAACTTGATCGGGTCCTTGATGAAGAACATGGGCGTGTTGTTGCCCACCAAATCCCAGTTGCCCTCTTCCGTATAAAAGCGCACGGCGAAACCGCGCGGATCGCGCTCCGTGTCGGCACTGCCGCGTTCCCCGCCAACGGTGGAGAAACGCGCGAAGGTCGCCGTCTGCTTGCCCACTTCACTGAACAGTTTGGCCTTGGTGTAGCGCGAGATATCGTGCGTGACGGTAAAAGTGCCGTAGGCGCCCGAACCTTTGGCATGCACCACGCGCTCGGGAATGCGCTCGCGGTTGAAATGCTGGAGTTTTTCGATCAGGTGGAAGTCTTGCAGCAGCAAGGGACCGCGGGGGCCGGCGCTGATGGAATTCTGGTTGTCGGCGACGGGAATACCCGAGGCGGTGCTGAATGGCGGCTGTTGGCTCATGGCTGCTTTTCCTTCGTTGTTGACTGATGGAACCAGTGTAACGAGGTCAACAACAAAGGAAAAGATAATTGATTTTATCGAATCGATAGTTATTTACAATGCGCAAGCATTTGTACCGCACACGCCGCCCAGCTGCGCCTGTAACTTCGCCGGCTGGCCCAGGAAGTCGCCGATATCGATCACGGACAGCTTGCCGCTGCCATCGTCGAGCACGAAGGTGGGAAAGCCCTGTCCTCCCACCTGCGCCAGCAAGGCGCGGCTCGCATCGATATGCCGTTGCGTGGCGGCGCCAGCCTGCCGCGCATACTCGGCCTGGAACGCAGGGCCATCCATGCCCAGCTCTTGCGCCAGGCGCACCAGTACGGGCACGTCGGCGATGCGCAAACCATCGACGTAATGGGCGCGCTGCACGCACTGCAGCATATCCAGGCCCTTGCAGGCCAGCGCCTCGGCGGCCAGGATGGCCGTGATCGGCGGTTCCGAATCCAGCATGGCCGTCGTGTCGTTGAGCAAGCCGTTCAGGTAGGCGTCGCCAAACGGCTGGCCCGACAATTGCTCGATGCGCCGGTCGTGCGGCAGCACATAGCCGCGCCATGCGGGCGTGATCTGGCGGCGATTGCTGCCGCTCATCATGCCGCCGCCATGGAAGGCGACCTGCAGCCCGGGCACGGCGCGCGCCGCCTCGACCAGCGGCGCGGCGCCGTAGCACCAGCCGCACAGGGGATCGAAAATGTAGTGCAGTGTGGGCATGACGGCCTCCTTGCCGCTTACCATTGCATTTCACCCTTCGCCACTTTTGCGCTGGTTTCCAGGGCGCCGTCGAGGCCCAGCTTCGGATAGCGCATCTTCATGGCCTCGATCAGGGCGGCCGCATTGGCGGCCTTCGCCGTTTCCGCCTCGAACGTCACCAGGTAGTCGCGCGTAAAAGCGATGCTCTCCGGCGTCAGGGGCAAGCCGACCTTGAAGTGGCCGGGCACCACGGTCGCCGGTTTCAGGGCGGCGATGCCGTCGAGGGTCTTGAGCCAGTCCTGGCGCGATTGCAGACTTTGCGTATCGGCCGTCCACACGTGCAAGTTACCGAACAGCACCACGCCGCCCACCACGGCCTTGATCGACGGAATCCACACATAGGTGCGCGCTGGCGTGGGGCCGGCGATGTCCAGCGACTGGCCTTCCAGGCTGATGCGCTTGCCTTTCAACGCTTCCGGAATGACGATGCCATGCGGCGCATTGTCTTTCAGGATCGGCCCCCAGTAGGCGACCTTGGCGTCGGCCTTGCGGCGGATCTCGGCGACCGTTTCCGGCGTGGCGACGATCTTGGCCTTCGGGAAGGCCGCCTTGATCACGTCGAGGCCGAAATAGAAATCGGGATCGCTGTGGCTGATGTAGACCGTCGTCAGTTTCTTGCCGCTGGCGCGGATCTTTTCCACCAGCTTTTGCGCTTCGGCGCGCGAGAACTGCGCATCGATCAGCACGGCGTCATGCTTGCCCGCAACCAGTACGGAAGCGACGGGGAAGATGGCCGCCTCGCCCGGATTGAACACTTCCAGGGTCAGGGGCGCGCTGGCGGCGGCCGAGGCGGCGCCGGCGGCAAACACGGTGGAAACAAGAACGCTGGCAATGGATTTGGAGAACATGGTGCGCCTTCACAAGAGGATTGGGATGCACACATCTTACGTTTCTTAATCCGGTAGAAAAACCCGCAAAAGCGCAATAGTTTGTTGCTTAATTCGGATGAATTGCAAGCTGCCGCGCCACTGCATGCAGCCATTGCCCCGCCAGTTCGCCATCCCATACCAGCAGCACCTGTTCGCTGCACTCGGCGGCGCCGGCCACCTCCAGCTGCAACAGATCATGCTCGCGCAGGGCGAAGTCTGGCAGATAGGCCAGCGCCCGCCCCGCCCGCACATAGCCCAGCAGCAATTGCACGTCGTCGCTCCAGTAGCGGATGGAACGCGCCGCCGTGCCGCGCCAGCCATCGGCATGGCGGCCCCGCGCTTCGCCGCACAGCAGGGAATGCGTGGGGCTGGCGAACACCTGCGGCACGACATCGGCCATGCCGCATGAAATGGATGTGCGCGTCGCCGGCACATTGCGCGCCAGCGCATGGCTGCGCCCCGCCGCCAGCAGCATGCGCATGCTGCCCAGCGGCGTGCTGCGCCAGCTGGCCGGCCAGTCGCCGCCGCGCTGGGAGATGGCCTCCTGCGTCACCAGCGCGGCATGGCAATCGCCGCGCGCCAGCGCCGCCAGCGCCGCGCCCTCGAAGCACGGCTGCAGCTGCAAGCTGGCATGCGGGTAGGCATCCAGCGCCGACGCCAGTCCTGCCGCATGGCGCCACAGCAGCAGGGCCGGCCCGGCGACGCGGGCATCGATGGCGCCCAGCCCGCCCATCACGTCCAGGCGCGCCTGTTCCGCCAGCGCCAGCAAGGTGCGCGCCCGCGCCAGCAGCAGGCGGCCGCCTTCATTGAGCAGCAACTGCTTGCCGGCGCGGTCGAACAGCGGGGCGCCGATGGCCCCTTCCAGGCGGCGCAAGGCCTTCGACACGGCCGATGGCGTCAGGTGCAATTCCAGCGCCGCCGCGCCCAGGGTCGGCTGGCGCGCGGCGCTGCAAAACACGCGCAGGTCGCCGAGATTCAAACGCATATTGATTTCCAGATGGGACACAAAAGGTGAAAAATGGTTGCTGTACCGTCCATGATACCGCCTCTATCATCCAGGCATTGCAACTCACCGATCAAACCCATGCTGCGCACACTCCTTCTTTCCATCCTCCTGCTCGCTTGCAGCCTGGCCCACGCCACGCCCCTGACCTGGGGCCTGCACGGCATGGTGCTGTTTGGCGGCAAGCAGGGCCTGTATGCCTCGCACCTGCCGATGTTTCATGCACCGCACGATTACCAAGTGGTGCTGCAAGTGCATCTGGCCGATCCCGCACGCGATGCGCAGCTGCGCGCGCTGCTCGATGGCGGTACCGCGCTATGGACGCTGGAACCGCAGCGCTTCGAACTGGCGCGCCTGCTGCCTGCCGCTGCCGTGCCACTGCGCCAGTTCCAGGCCACCGTGGTGCGCGGGCACTTCGAGAAAGATGGCCTGCCAGAAACTGGCTACCGCGACACGACCATCGTCGTCGAACGCGTGCTGCTGATGCGCCAGCTGTCGCCGGCGCCGGCCAGCAGCGCCAGCGCGCGCTACCTGCAGGTGGGCGGCGGCACGCAGCGTTTTCTCGTCAAGCGCATCGACAGCCGGCCCGACTTCGAGCACATCGTCGCCTGGACCAGCCCCCCGAATGCGCCGCACGGCGACGTCGTCGTGGCGAAAACCGGTGTGCAGGAGAGCCCGGCCGCCGCCTTGCGGCAAGCGCTGCGCACGCAGGTGGCGGCACAGGCCGCCTTGCGCGGCACAGTGTATTTTTCCACCGAGGATGTGCGCTAAAGCCACAGGCACGGCGATGGCATAGCGGCGTCGCCAAACGTGACACATCGTCATGAGGGTGTCACATTGGATTGCTATCTTGCTAGCTCTTTCAAACCTAGCCGGATGAATCACATGACACGCAGAAAAATTTCCGTCGCTGGCTGCAGCGTCGCTATCACCCTGATGCTGGCTGCCTGTGGCAGCGACAGCAAAAAAGACGACGTGGTGGCGGAAGCGCCACCGAAAAACGTCATCTTCTTCCTCGGCGACGGCATGGGCCTGACCACCATGACGGCGGCACGCATCTATTCGGTGGGCGAAGACGGTTCGCTGACCATGGACACCCTGCCGGAAACGGCCTTCGTCAAGACCTTCTCGAACGATGCGCAAGTAACGGACAGCGCGCCATCGATGGCCGCCTACATGACGGGCGTGAAGATGAACAATGAAGTCATCTCGATGTCCGCCAACACGGTCGCCATCGATCCGGGCACGGATGCGAATGGCAACAAGCTGGTCAACAAATGCGGCACCGGCAACGGCACGCCCGCCACCACCTTGCTGGAACTGGCCAAGG
>RCUS01000877.1_pt1 | contig 17536 bp, 14 predicted proteins | sample 2166221 | NCBI WGS metagenome assembly RCUS01 (sample SAMN09932758, study PRJNA488358) | compost metagenome | isolation source: compost soil in cyclohexanecarboxylic | place: Germany: Experimental Botanical Garden | reverse complement strand
TGGGCAAGCAGGCCATCGACGACGACGCCAACCAGACCGGCCAGATGCTGGCCACGTTGTGGGCACGCCCGCAGGCCACCTTCGCCTCCAAGGTGGAAATCGCCGACGGCAAGGCTACGGTCACCCGCGAAGTGGACGCCGGCCTGGAAACGCTGGAAGTCGATCTGCCGGCCGTCATCACCACCGATCTGCGCCTCAACGAGCCGCGCTTCATCAAGCTGCCGGACATCATGAAGGCCAAGGCCAAGCCGCTGGAAACCCTCCAGCTGGCCGACCTCGGTGTTGACGCCGCCGATACGTTCAAGACCACCCACTACGCCGCTCCGGCCAAGCGCAGCAAGGGCGTCATGGTGAAGGATGCCGCCGAACTGGTGGCCGCACTCAAGCAGAAGGGGTTGCTGTAATGGCCAAGATTCTCGTCATCGCCGAACATCTGGACGGCAAGCTCAACAGCGCCGTCGCCAAGACCGTTTCGGCCGCGACCGCCGTGGGCGGCGACATCGATGTGCTGGTGCTGGCCGCCGACCCGGCCGCCATCGCCGCGGAAGCCGCGCAGATTGCCGGCGTCAGCAAGGTGCTGACCATCGCCAACCCGGCCAACGCACATGCGCTGGCCCAGGTACAGGCCCCGCAGATCGCCAAGGTTGCTGCTGGCTACAGCCACGTGTTCGGCCCGTCCACCACCACCGGCAAGGATCTGATGCCGGCCGTGGCCGCGCTGCTGGGTGTCAACCAGGTCTCCGACCTGATGAGCGTCGAAGGCGCGCACACCTTCAAGCGCCCGATCTACGCCGGCAACGCCATCATCACCGTCGAAGTACCGGCGGATCAGGTGGTCGTGGCTACCGTCCGCGCCGCCTCGTGGCAGGAAGCGGCCAAGGGCAACAGCGCTCCGGTCGAAGCCCTGAGCGTCGATGCCGCCCTGCCTGCCCACACCCGTTTCGTCGGCCTGGCCGCCGGCAAGAGCGACCGCCCGGACCTGCAAAGCGCCAAGCGCGTCGTCTCTGGCGGCCGCGGCGTCGGCTCGGAAGAGAACTTCAAGGTGATCTACCAGCTGGCCGACAAGCTCGGCGCCGGCGTCGGTGCCTCGCGCGCCGCCGTGGATGCGGGTTACGTCCCCAGCGACATGCAGGTCGGCCAGACCGGCAAGATCATTTCCCCGGAGCTGTACATCGCCGTGGGCATCTCAGGCGCCATCCAGCACCTGACCGGCATCAAGGACGCCGGCACGATCGTGGCGATCAACAAGGACGGCGACGCGCCGATCTTCGAGATTGCTGACATTGGGTTGGTGGGGGATTTGTTTGCGCTGTTGCCGGAGTTGGAAGCGGCGCTCTGACGCACTGAGCAGCCAACAAGAGACTTGCAAACTGCCCGGTACAGTCGGGCAGTTTGCTGTTTGCCGTTGGAGAAGGCGAAAATCGAGGATGGCCAAGTCAGACACCGCCCCCAAAGACAATGATGAGCTGCTCCGACGCTGGATGATGCTGCTCGTTGCATGCCTGCTGCTGGCATTGGCTGGCTGGGGGCAGTATCACAAGGCATCGTTGAAGCCCATATCGATCACACTGGAGCTCGCCGCTTCCAGCACTTCCGGCCAAGTCTTCTATCGGGGAGACAATAGCTACTCGGAGGCACGCTCACTGCCCTTGCAGCTTCAAGCCGATGCTGAACTTCACACCTATCGTGTAGAAATTCCCAGCAAGCGCACGGTCAAGGCCATACGACTCGATGTAGGCAACACTCCTGGCGACGCCACCGTCCAGAGTCTGGTGCTGCTACAAGGGGCCACCGAAGCAAAGCTCGCCGGGCCCTCACTCAGGGCATCCGTACTCGGTGTCAACCAGCTGCAACTTCTTCCACCCAGCAACGATGCACTGCAACTGGTCTCAACGGGCACCGATCCTTACATCGAGTTCGCGGTACCTGATGTGCTCACCCAGTCACTGCGCGCGCAGAAAGTACTGGCCAACGCCGCACTGGGACTGGGCGTATTGGGGCTTGCTGTACTTGCATGGTTTGCTCGACACTTGCTGGCCGAGTCGCTGCGCCGGTTGCGTCCTGGCCGTGGCACTGGCCTGACAGTAGCAGCACTGGCAGGGATTTTGGCATTGCTTGCGCTGCTTGGCAGCGGCTGCGACGGGCTCTGCTCCCCTCGCGGCATTGCATACGGCAGCGCCTTGTTGCTGGCTTCGCTTGGCTTCACCGTTGTCGGCTTTGCACTGTTGAGCCTTGTTGGCTGGAAACAGACACCAGGCAGACCCGCCCTTTTCCTTGCCTTGGTCACCGGCCAAGCCACGCTTGTGCTCTATGTTCTGCTCAGGTCCGTCCTGCAGGACAAGATTGGCCACATTCCCCTCACCGGGATCGAGCTGTTTGTTCTCGTTGCCGCCTCGGCGGCCTATCTGGTCAGGACGCGCCTGGGTACAGCTGCGTGGCAACGATATTGGACCACCGGCAGGTGGCTTCCTCTGGAGCTTGGATTGCTGTCGGCCGTTTGCATCGCGATCGGCGACCGCGAGCTTCCCCGTATCGTGATGCTTTCAAGCGACCCGGATACCCATGCTTACTTTGCCCGACAGATAGAACTGCTCGGCGGGATTCCATGGGCCGGAGGTGATCTGTTCAACTACCCGGCTGGAACGGGCGTACTTGGCTTTCTATGGGCCAAGCTGTCCCTGTTGGATGTACGCAATTCGGTAACCGCACTTCCGCTGCTGCAGGCTTTCACCGCAACCCTGGTAATCGCCGAAGCGCTTGCGTTGACGTGCAGACGTTCCGGAACAATCACGCTGATTTTTGCCACAGCGCTGGGCATCACCTGCGCGGGCTTGCTGATACCTATGTTCTCCGTGTATGCGCACATGGAAGGCGCAGGTCGACAGATGGGAATCGCGTTCCTCGCCATTGCTGGGCTTCCCCTGCTTCCGCAGCAGCCCAGCAAGCTGCGGCATGGCCGGCCGATCGCGATCATGGTGTCGCTGTGCCTGCTGACACTAGCCATACTCAATCCGATCAACATCGTCGTCCCACTCATACTGCTTGCAGCCTTTTCGCTGGGCTGCATCCTATGGGAACGCCGCATTCCCTGGCTGACGCTATCGCCGCTGCTGCTGATCCTGCTGCTGTTGCTTGATCCCTACTATCACCAGCTACTGCTCGGCTCAGGCACATCTGCAAGCAGATTCACGCTCAGCGATGAGCTGCGGGAGATTCCCGGCGCGGAAATTCTGCACCATTGGAAAGCCCTCCTTCTTCAGGGTCCGTGGCAGTTCCTCCAAGAGTTCACACATCTGATTCCGGGCCAGAAGCAACCATTGTTCGGCTTGTTGTTGGCAATGTGCGCGCTTCCTTGGTTGCTCAAACTGGGCCGAAAGCCAATCGCCCTTGCTCGCGTTGTTTTGACTGCCGTATTTGTGCTGCTGTCGCTTTGGGCGGCTGATCGTCTGTTTGCAACACTACTCAACGACCGGCGTTTCTACCTGTTGCAGCCTTACTTCGGCCTCAGCCTCGGGCAATTGAAGATTCTCACGGTCACCGTCCTGGCAGCTACGGCACCTGTTGCCTTGGCCCGCCATCGGCTCTGGAAAGTAGCACTGCTTGCAGCAGTACTTGTAACCCTTACCTTCATCAGCATGCACCGAGTGCAGCCCATGATGGAGTCGCCCCGCGTGGACTATTGCGGTTCGCTCGGGTGCGCCAGCGAAGATGACCTTGCCGTACTGGAGGACGTCCAGCGTTTATGGCGACAGCAGGAACTCAGCGACGGATACGTACTCCTGCCAAACTCGCGGCACCGTGCCCACAATGAAAGCTGGGTGTTCCCAGTAACCGGCACGCGCGCCTTGCCATTCTACGACGGCCCTCCTGCTGCGTTCTATTACTACCAGGGTAGCGAAGACTTCACCACCGCCAACTACCTGGCCCACGTCTGTGAACGATTCGACCGTGACTGGCTACTTGCGCAAGGGGTTCGCTATGTATTCCTGCCATCGAACCGGGAATCCGCCTGCCTGGATGACATGGATGCATTGCAGCAAAGAGCCAAGGTACTCGCACGTCACGGCCAGAGCCAATTCTTGGAGTTGCAATAACACCCCCGAACTGGCTCCACTGCCTGCAGCCGCCCGGCCGCACGGATAAACCCTTCGTCCATGGACCGTGGCCCAGATCCGGCTACCCTCTGCCTTCTGTGAGTCGGCCTGATCCCGTTTCGGAAAACTTCCCGCCCAGAAACGTAATAGGCGTCGTACAGACATAGCGCACCATCGGCTCCTGCCACAAGCGTTGCCAGCAGGGTCACGCCTATTGCCATCAAGCGCGTCTTGTTCCCACTGGCAAATCCAAGCCAGCTCAACAAGAAAGCTGATACCACGAGAAAATAACGGCCCTGCAATCCCTGAACAAACAACGCATCGGCTGCCGTCCAATGGATGAACAGTGGCATGGCGATCATTGCCAAGGCTCCAACGGACATCAACAGACAGCAAAGCCGCGTCAGCCAACCCGTTGATGCGACATCAGCTGCCCGGTTATTGAACAAGGAAGCCAGCAGGCCGCATCCAGCGGCAAAGTAGCTCCAACTCGCCAGCGGCATATCCAGCCAGCCCGATACGCCTATGGCCTGTTGCAGCAGGACCTCAAGTCGGCCTGGCGCAAACGTGGCAGCCATCAATCTGACAACCCCTATCGGATCGGCAACCAACATCTGCAGATTGCCCGCCCCCCCTGGCCGCGGCATTGCCAGCCCTTTCACTGACAGCACCCCCAACGAGTGGGCGAGCCATGGGAGTCCCGCGACAAGCAACGCAATACCGGCATGGCTTCGCCACGTCGCGTAGGCAGGGCGTGCGAACAGGAATGCCCCGAGCACCCAAGCTGCAACAGGTTTCAAGAACGCTATGCAGAACGCCAGCCCCGGCAACCAGGACAACGCACGCCGGGGACTCATCGTACCGCTCGCCAATCCTGACACCAGACCCAGCCACGCGATTGACGCACCAGACACCACCGCACCACCATTCCAACAACCAGCAGCCCGCAGACAGCGCTCAGCAAAATACTGCCGAGTTGGACAACGCTCCGAACACCTTGCTGCTCCAGGACCTTCATCGGCGGACCGACCAGCCGCACCGATATCCTCGGATCGGATGAAAGCCCCCCTGGCTGCAAGCGAAGACATCCGTCTGCCACTTGGAAGCCAATTTCGACTGCCTCGATCACCTCATATTGAACCGGCTGTCCCTCGACCTTGAGGCCACATATCACCAGCTCCTGGTCCAGCGGCGGATCAAAGCGCAACATGTCTGCATGTACGCTATCCAGCATAATCTCCACCTGCTGCGGCACACGTGCGACCGACAACCAGCAGGAGCGCTCCTCGCTATAATCCCCTTGACGGGAATGGAAGACCTGCGTGGCATTGCCATCGCTGGAGCCGTATTGTACGAATTGAACGCTGATCAGGCTCCTGTTGCCGGCATAGTTGGCTATGCAATGCCAAATGCCAAATGCCAAGGCAAGTAGAACCGCTATGGCCCCCAGTAACGCCCCGAGTTCAGCAATGATTTCCCCATCCGTTCCACTTCTCAGCCGCTTCCCCATCACACAGTGCAGACGAACAACCAAGATATGTCGCAACCATCATTGATCGCCGTAGTTATCCCGAGTTACCGGGTCAAGCGTCATATTCTGGATGTTGTAAGCGGCATGCCATCCTTGGTCGGCAGGATATATGTTGTCGATGATGCCTGCCCGGATGGCTCCGGCAAGTACGTCGAGGAGAACTGTACTGACCCCCGTGTATCGGTTCACTACAACGAACAGAATACCGGCGTTGGTGGCGCGGTATTGCGAGGGTACGCCGAAGCCATCGCCGGTGGTGCCACTGTCATCGTGAAGGTGGATGGCGACGGACAGATGGATCCCTCCCTCATTCCAGATTTCATCGCTCCTATCCTGCGTCGCGAAGCCGATTACACCAAGGGCAACCGATTCTTCGATCTCGGCGCGATCAGACAAATGCCGCCAATTCGCATTATCGGGAACGCTGCATTGTCGTTCATGACCAAACTCTCCAGCGGCTACTGGGACCTGTTCGATCCAACCAATGGCTACACGGCCATCCATGCAGACGTAGCGCGCAGGCTGCCCATGGATCGCATCAGTCGACGTTATTTCTTCGAATCCGACATCCTTTTCCGTCTCAACACGTTACGCGCGGTCGTGGTCGATGTCCCGATGGATGCCCGCTATGGTGATGAAGTCAGCAATCTGCATATCAGTCGTGTCATCGGCGACTTCTTCAGCAAACACCTGCGTAATGGCTTCAAACGGATCTTCTACAACTACTTCCTGCGCGATCTGTCGCTGGCATCTCTCGAACTCGTCGTGGGCACTACCCTTATGATCGCCGGCACCGTGATCGGCGCGTATCACTGGTGGTCTTCGGTGCACACTGGCGTCGAAACCACTGCCGGCACCGTAATGCTGGCTGCGCTGCCACTGATTCTTGGCCTGCAGTTCGTCTTGGGTTTTCTCAGCTATGACATCGCCTCGGTGCCGCGCAAACCCATCCAACGGCAGAGCAACTTCAAAGAACTGACCAGCCGACGTCCCCCCGATTTTGAGTAGCGCGCTGATTTGGAGTCCAATTCCCCAGATGAAGGAGATTGGTCGTGAAGAAGCGCTTTTCCGAAGAACAGATCATTGGCTTCCTGCGTGAAGCCGAGGCCGGGTTGCCGATCAAGGAGCTGTGCCGGCGGCATGGTTTCAGCGAGGCTTCGTATTACCTGTGGCGCAGCAAGTTCGGCGGCATGAGCGTTCCCGATGCCAAACGGCTGAAGGACCTTGAGGCCGAAAACACACGACTGAAGAAGCTGTTGGCCGAACAGATGTTCGAGAACGACGTCATCAAGGATGCGCTGCGAAAAAAGTGGTGAGCGCACCGGCCCGACGCATGCTGGTGCGGGAGATGATGGACAAGGGCTTGAGCGAGCGGCGGTCGCTGGCGGTAGTACGCATGAGCGCCAGTGCACTGCGTTACGAACCACGTCCGGATCACAACGTCGAACTGCGCGCACACATTCTGGCGTTGGCGCAGCGGCACAAGCGCTACGGCGTGGGCATGATCCATCTCAAACTCCGACAGGCGGGCCAGCCAGTGAACTACAAGCGCGTGGAGCGGCTGTACCAGGAAGCGAAGTTGCAAGTCCGCCGTCGCAAGCGCAAGAAGGTACTGGTGGGTGAGCGTCAGCCATTGCTGCGGCCAGAGCGGGCAAACGAGGTGTGGTCGATGGACTTCGTGTTCGACCGCACGGCCGAAGGGCGCGTGATCAAGCGTCTGACGATCGTGGACGATGCCACGCATGAATCGGTGGCCATCGAGGTGGAGCGTGCGATCTCCGGCCATGGTGTCAGCCGCGTCCTGGAGCGGCTTGAACTCAGTCGTGGTCTACCGAAGGTCATCCGCACCGATAACGGCCAGGAGTTCTGCGGCAAGGCGATGGTGGCATGGGCGCATGAAAAGGGCATTACCTTGCGGCTGATCGAGCCGGGCAAGCCGAACCAGAACGCCTATGTCGAATCGTTCAACGGGCGCCTGCGCGATGAATGTCTGAACGAGCACTGGTTCCCGACGCTGTTGCAGGCCCGCACCGAAATCGAGACTTGGCGCCGCGAATACAACGAGGAACGACCCAAGAAAGCACTCGGCGGAATGACACCAGCGGCCTACGCGCAAACCTTGGTGATCAAAGCGGATACCATCAAACCCGGACTCTAGATCCGACCGCTACTGAAAGTGGGGGGACGTCGCAGCGACAACTAATAAGTGAAACAACTGCCTTCGCCATCGGATCAATAGGCATATCCGTGCAACGCGATTTCCCTGGAAAACGCACGACTGATGACGTCTGTCTGTTCCGCCAGCAACAATTGGCGATAATGCCGTCAATCAGTTCGATACTCCGACTTTGCGGCCACACCAAGTGAGCCTTGATAGGGAATGTCAAGCTATTTTGAATAAAACAGCCAGGCCATAGCCTCATCGCGTGGTATGCGATCCACCAGTACCGAGGTCGAATCAATCTCCGCGTACGGGAAAGCCCCTTCTTCGATGTAGCGACCCAACGTTGAACTGCTATCCATACACGCGATTCATGGAGAAATGGGATATCACCTTGCCCCATGGACTCCGTTCAACGCAGAATTTCAGATAATAATTTCAAACGGATTCTGGGAATTTTGCGCAAATATCATGCTCCGGCATGTAGTTATAAAAATCCAAATAATTTTGGTAACCATGTCCATCAACGAGGGAGGCGATCAGCGTCATCACATCTTTTAGGCTGCACTCCCTGGAGTGGAAGACCTCGATGCTGGTACCGCCAATTTTTCATCGTCTTGATGAAAACGAACTTGAACTTATGGGAAATAATCATCGCGCAGCTCCATGCCAAAAAATCCATCCCAGAATTTCCCCTGAATCTCGTCGAAATCCATCGGACTCCGGCAAAAGCCCCGCCATCAGCCATGCCTAGGCGGCATCGCCAACTCAGCACCAAGGCTGATCAACGAAAGGTTCGGGTTATAGGCTGGATCGTTGAGCAACGCATCTCCCCATCGATTCTTCATGAAATCGACCTCATCGCGGAAACGTGCAAGTTTCTCTTCCGTATCTTCCTTGCCACGGGAGGCTGACTCATGGTGATACAGCTCAGCGAACGGAGTCCACAGGTTTCGATATCCCGCAGCACGCACCCGCAGGCAGAAATCAATATCATTGAATGCAACTTTCAGCTGTGGATCCAGCCCACCAACTTCTTGGTAGACCTCCCGCCGAACTACCAGACAGGCCGCTGTTACCGCCGATAGCGTCTGCGCTACGAGCGCGCGAGCACCATGCCCCGGATATCCCCGCGGCATGCCTCCATATATGTGGCCTGCAACACCATACATCCCGAGGATCACCCCCGCGTGCTGAATGGTGTCGTCCGGGTAGTACAGCATGGCACCAACCGCCCCAACCTCCGGGCGGATCGCCAGCGACACCATCTCTTGCAACCAATCTCCCGAGATGACCTCAATGTCGTTGTTGAGCAGACAAATCACGTCACCGGTGCATTGGGATGCCGCCCAGTTGTTGATTTCCGAATAATTGAATGGGGCGTCATAGCGCAGCACCCGCACATTCTGCTTTGAAGCCAGGCTGTCAAAGTAAGCCAGCGTCTCCTGATCACTGGACTGGTTGTCCACCACAACGATTTCATAGTCCGGGTAGTCTGTCTTTTCGAGCACACTTTCCACGCACATGCGCAGCAACTCTACGCGATCACGTGTTGGAACTATCAAACTGACCTTGGGAGCCTGCGCACCCAGCTGCCAACGGATGCGGAAGTGACCATGCGGCAGCTCTTCAACCCTGGCCGGAGCAGCTATCCGCTCAAGATGATCGCTCACCGCACGCGCACCGGCTACAGAAGCATAGTCCTTGGCATCACGTGCCAATGCCGTCGAACCGGCAATGGCACGCCAGTGATAGAGCACCTGCGGTATGTGCCGAATCTGGGCCGGCCGCAACTGTTCGCTGCAACGGAGCAGCAGGTCATGGTCTTGACTGCCTTCATAGCCAAGACGGAAGCCCCCCACCTCGCGCACGAGATCCGCGTCAATCACCGAGAAGTGACAGATGTAGTTCTGTGCACGCAGCAACTCGGGATCCCAGTCGGGCTTGAAATTCGGATGGAAGCGACGACCGGTTTCGTCAACCTTGTCTTCATCCGAATACAGCATCCGGATATGTGGATCAGCCGCTATCGCAGCGGCCATCTCCAGCAATGCGTGGGGGCGCAACTCATCGTCATGGTCGAGCAAACCGATGAACGTACCGGAACACACATCCAAGGCACTGTTGGAAGCAGCCGAAATATGCCCGTTGACAGGCCGGTGCACGACTTTGATGCGTGCATCGCGGGCAGCATACTCATCAAGCACCTGGCGAACATGCGCTGAAGGTGAGGCGTCGTTGGCAATGCACAGTTCCCACTCGGGGTATACCTGTTCCAGCACACTGTCGATGCACCGACGCAACCAGCGCTCCGGGGTCTGGTAAACCGGAACCACAATCGAGATCAATGGCCGGCTTGGGAGCTGGTCAAGCTTCTTCTGCCACGCCTTGTGCTCCTCGTCGCCAATGTTGTCGTAGCGCTCCGCCCAGTGCGCGTAGCCGGCAAGTGCCCGTATGTTTCCGTCGCTATACCGCGCCATCAGTTCCCGGGTAGCAGCGGCAAGACCCTGCTTTCCAAGGTTGCGGCAAAACTCGATCAGAGCCTTGCCACGCACACCCCAGCCAAAATCACCGTCAGCGTTGCGCACCCGACGCAGCATGTACAGCAACGCACCGGGGCGACTGAGGCGAGCAAGCTCCAGTCGCGTGATCCGGAAGCCGGCTTGGGTAATGGTGGGATCAAAGCGAAGCGCTAGCGTGTCATGTGACAGCACCACCATCACGTCCACATCACCAGCTTGCCCCGGCTCACCCAGCGAAATCATGGTGCTTTCATCGCCGCCCTTGCCATAGTCGGGATACAGGCTTGGGCCAATCACCTTGCCGTCGATGCCCTCCATCCGTGCGCGCACGCGGTACCAGCCGCCGGACAGCCGATGGCCCAAGCTTTCCTTGGACAACAGGAACCACGGATCTGTGCTGGTGGATTCCCACGTGCCGGCTTCCAGCCCACGGCGCAGGCCTGCAGATGCGATCAACGGATAGCCAACCGTCCCCAGAGACATCCATGACCGTTGTATCCCCAATGTCAAAGGACGTACCTCAGGTCTCGCCAGCCGCATCAGTTCCGACTTGTAACTCGCTTCCATGCACGCCCCCACAGCTGCGACGCCTCCGCCGGAGACCGCAGCAGCCGAGGCGATGTACGCCGCCTTGAGTGCACATCCAGGCCCGGCAGCCGCCAAGCGGGCGAGAATCACACCGAGCGCCTGGATCTTGCCAATCGCCTGCATCTCCAACTCGACCTGAGCCTCACCCTCTAGGCCAGACAAGGTGAACTCCATCACCGGGGTTGCCAGCCTCACAGCGAACGTCTGCCCGCCCGTTTCACCAAACGCAACCGGAAATACGACAGCATTCCCACCGGCGGTCAACTGAACCGCAACAAGTTCATCGCGACTCTCAAGCCCCTTGAACGTCACGCTGTACCAACCAGCCGCCATCGGCGTCTGAACAACGGCGGATAGCACCACCCCACCATCAGGCCGGTTTGCCGAGACAGCGGGCTTGGCCGCAGAGAAATGCAACGTGAGGAGCTGGGACATTACTGCACTTTTATGAGAGTGAATTCGGCTCCCGGACCGGGCAGACCGGGACTGGGCCGACCGGTTACCTCGGGGAGGGGAGGCGCCCTTCGCGCTCACCGTACAGCACGAAGTGCAGCAGCGGATTCATGTCGGTGTCCCGCACGTCTGCGTTTGCATTGAGGTAGTAGGTAGAATCGAACACTGGGCCTGGATTGCGGCCCTCTTTCCAACCGAACCGATGGTAGTGCGACAAAGGTTCGATCCCAGAAGTGGCCACATCCGGATAAGTTGCCAGATACCATTTCGAGTCAAACCACTTACTCGCCCGCAATGGTCTGAGCTCCGTCCGCAGGCGTCGCTTCTGCAAGTGCCGCGACAGGCGCCCAGCCATAAAACGACGATCCAAACGCGCTGCCACAGTCTCTAACAACCTACGACTGTGGATGCGAGAGATATCTCCCTGGGCGGCGACCTGCTTCTGCAACTCCGTATCTGTCGCCGCCAACTGTATACGCAGCGCATCCAGCTCAGCCTGATGCGGACGCGCGGTCAACTCATCGATCAGAGACTGACCCCGTGCATAGTACGCCTCCAGCTCTTCCTGCACGTTGTGAAGCTGAACCATCAGGAGATCCCGCTCCCGCAATAGAGCCTCATCATGGACAAGAGTTCGCGGTGCTGGTTGCGCAATCACCTTCCGCAGCGAACTCAATTGCGCTTCGCTCTCCCGAGCGGAAGCTTCAAACCCCTGAATCTTTACCAAGCTTGACTCAAGTTCCTCCTGCGCATGCTGCGCCTGTACCAACAAGAGATCTCTGTCAGCGCGGCACTGCTCCAGATCCTGGGCCAAGTTCGCAAGCACGTTCTCCGCACGAAGACGTTCCCTGGCCACAACAACTCGAATGGCTTCGTCATCGTGACGGCACCTCAACTCCCTCAATTCAGCAAGAGCCTGCATAAGCGTTGATTTGGCACCCGCCGAGCATGCGACTCCAGCATCTGTAACGGAACCAGCCGAGGATGCCACCAAAGCATCATGGGTACGGCACACATCATCACTCGCACCGGCCAACGCCTGCCCAACAACACGCTCCAGAGCACTATCCTTCTGAAGATCAGCCAGCTTCGCTTGGGCCTCATCCTCAACAACATCCGAATTTCCGTCTACGAACAGCGAAAGACGGCGCTGATCCACAAACACAAGTGCCGTGCCCAATCTGGCCTTCAGGTCCAGGGCCATCCGGTTGAGCCGAAGCCACGCGTCCAAAATCTCGGATTGATCCGTGCCAACATCACCAACTGCCGATGAAAAACCCAGCAACGCACTGACGGGAGATTCGAAAACCCAAACAACACGCACGCGTTCCGAACTGGCCACTTCGGCCAACGCACAACTGGGAAAATCATCGGGCACACACCACCGAGCTCCATCACTGCCTTCACGCAGACAACCAAGCTCCGCGACCAACGCCTGCAGATTCTGGCCTGCTCCTGAAAATATTGTCTTCATGTGTCCACTTGTAGTCCTGCCGAGTCTTGCATCGACAACGCATTACCGCATCAAGAACGCTTATCGCTAGCGATCATACACTGCTGTGACACCACGGATTGGAACGCGCGCCTCCAGGCACTTCAAGTACCAGTCATATGTCTGCAAGATGCCTTCCCGCAACCCAATTTTTGCGCGCCAGCCTTTCGACAGCAGTCGTGAAGTATCCAGAATCTTTCGCGGCGTACCATCTGGGCGGGACGAGTCAAATAAGACCTCGCCTCGGTAACCAGTAACTTCAACGAGATAACCCACCAACTCCCTAATCGAGCATTCCGATCCACTACCCACATTAAGGTGGTTGAAGCTATTCTCGGTTACTGCCTGCCATTCCTCATCACGCATGCCCATGGTCAGAGCACACGCAACCGCCAGGTCATCAACGTGCATGAACTCCCGCAATGGAGTTCCTGTACCCCATACGACCACCTGCTCCAAGCTTGCTTCGGCGGCCTCATGGAATCGCCGCAAAAGTGCTGGCAGCACATGACCATCGTTCAAACTGAAATTATCTCCAGGGCCATACAGATTGGTCGGCATAAGACTTCGGTAGCGTCTACCATGCTGGCGACTAATCGCCTCGCACAGCTTCATGCCCGCGATCTTTGCTATCGCATAGGATTCATTGGTCGATTCCAATGTCCCAGATAGCAGAGCAGTTTCTTTGATCGGCAGCGCCGCCATTCGCGGATAAACGCATGAAGACCCTAGAAACACCAGTTCCTGGACTCCCGCGGAATATGCGCCCCCAATCAAATTGCACTCAATCTGAAGATTATCAAGAATAAAATCGGCAGGTTGGCGGGCATTGGCCCCAATGCCCCCCACCTTTGCTGCAGCCACATATACCTGGTCAATTTTCTGGTCGCACAGGAACGCCTGAACCTGACCTTGCCGGGTGAGGTCAAGCTCCTGCCTGCCGACAGTTATCAGCTCTACTGCCTCATCCTGCCGGAGCAAGCGCACCAAAGCGCTGCCCACCATCCCGGATGAACCAGCCACCAACACTCTGCGCCGCTGATCATTCATAGCGCACGCCGAAATGCGACAAATGTGGCACGCAAGCGATCATCACTTCAGTTGTCAAACGTCCCAGCCAAACCAAATAATGCCAGTACCGGCGGCCAACTCCGATTCGTTGCGCTCGCTCACGGAGACAGTGATCGGAGCGACGCCATCACGCTCATAGCGGCGGCTACCAACTCCATCTTCGCGACTCACAGGCTGGCCCTTGGCTTGGAATCCAGCCTGCGCAAAGCTGGAATCGATTTCCTTCCAAAGTGCAGCTCCCTGCACCCCGCCCTTGTATTCGATCGAAACGCCGCGACGCTTCACGCCTTCCTTGTCCACGACTTGGTCGGACTTCAGCGAATGCTCGAACTTAAACTGCAGGTTCGGGTCCGGAAGGTATTCACTCAATCCCTTGGCGCCAGCTTCCGCATGCCCCTGTTCGCCTGCAGGCACGCCGGCCGCTGCCTCTGCCGGCTGCGCAACCTTATCAGTGGCACTAGCTGCTGGATCAGCCGGCTGCTCTCCGCCAGAACAGGCTGCCAAGGATGCCACTGCGATCAGCGCGAAAATCTTCTTCATCTTCCAATTCCTTCAGATTAATTAATAGTAAATATCAAAAAAACATCGAACAACTACTGCTCGATCGCAGTCAGTTCTGGGGACAGCATCATCTCAACCAGCCATGATCCCTCAGCAGAGCAGTCTTGCGCGCCTCATCAAGGTCGAATTGCATCATCTCTCTGCAGAGTTCCGCAAGTGTTGTTGCTGGCTCCCACCCGAGCTCTCGGCGCGCCAGCTCTGCATCTCCCAAAAGTGAATCGACCTCGGCAGGACGGAAATAGCGCTGGTCGACCAGGACCAGCTTGGCCCCAACCTTCAACGAGGGTGCGTGAGAGCCTTCCAGCGTCGTCACATACCCCACCTCGTCGTAGCCAGTACCCGTGAAGGCAAGCCCAATGCCAATCTCGGCCGCCGCCGCGATGACGAAGTCCCGAACGGACACCTGCCGCCCGGATGCGATCACATAGTCCTTCGGCTCAGTTTTCTGCAGCATCAACCACTGAGCTACTACGTAGTCCCGTGCGTGCCCCCAATCCCGGAGTGAATCGAGGTTCCCCAAGTAAAGCCGTTCTTCTAAGCCTATCGAAATTCTGGCCAACCCACGCGTGATCTTCCGAGTCACGAACGTCTCACCACGACGGGGGCTTTCATGGTTAAACAGGATGCCATTGCAGGCGTACATGCCGTGCGCCTCCCGATAATTCACCGTAAGCCAATGTGCAAACGCCTTGGCTGCACCATAAGGGCTGCGCGGGTGAAACCGAGTGGATTCCGACTGCGGCGATTCATGCACCAACCCAAACATCTCTGATGTACCGGCTTGATAGAAGCGCACCTTGTCAGCGAGCCCCAGAGTACGGATCGCCTCCAGTAATCTCAAAGTACCCAGACCGTTCACATCAGCAGTGTACTCAGGTTGCTCAAAGCTGACGGCGACATGGCTCTGAGCCCCGAGATTATAGATTTCATCCGGCTCAATCGAGTGAACAAGCCGAGTCAGACTCGAACCGTCGGTCAAATCGCCGTAGTGAAGCAGCAGCCGGCGATCGACTTCATGGGGGTCCTGATAGATCGAATCAATTCTCTGAGTATTCAACGAAGAAGCCCGCCGCTTCACGCCATGCACCTCGTAGCCCTTGGACAAAAGCAGTTCAGCCAGATATGAGCCATCCTGACCCGTGATACCTGAAATAAGAGCGCGCTTAGGTTGCATACTTCGATCACCAATTCAAATCACTTCACAGGACACTTTTGCCTTGCAATGGCACTCAAGTCTCATACCCAACTGGATTTGCTTTTTGCCAGCGCCATGCGTCCCTGCACATATCCTCAAGGGACAACTCTGCTTCCCAACCCAGCAGACGCTTGGCCAGCCCTGGTTCCGCGTAACAGCTAGCGACGTCACCCGGTCGCCGGCCAACAATCTTGTACGGAATATCCATGGAATTCACGTCAATAAACGTCTGGACCAGTTCAAGAACGGAGACGCCCTTGCCGGTTCCAAGATTCACTGCGACAACACCCTTGGCTGCTTCCCCGCCCAGCCACTCCAGTGCAGCAAGATGTCCGGACGCCACGTCCACCACGTGAATGTAGTCCCTTACCCCGGTCCCATCATTCGTAGGATAGTCACCACCGAATATAGAAAGCACCTCCCTTCGACCACACGCGACCTGGGTAACGAAAGGCACCAGATTGTTCGGAATACCCGAAGGATCCTCGCCAATGTAACCGGAAGGGTGTGCACCAACTGGGTTGAAATAGCGGAGATTGATGATGGACCATCGCGTGTCTGCCTTTCCAACATCCTCCAGGATCTGTTCAACTATCAACTTGCTTTGCCCGTACGGATTGGTCGCCCCTCGCTTTGACGCCTCCCGGATTGGCACGATTTCCGGAACCCCGTAGACGGTTGCCGAGGAAGAGAAAACCAGACGGAACACCCCGGCAGCGGCCATCGCCTCAACCAGGTTTAGCGTCCCACCGACATTGCTTTGATAGTAGGACAGAGGGTTGGATACCGACTCACCGACGGCCTTCAATCCAGCAAAGTGAATTACCGCATCGAACGCTTGCTCTGCAAACACCTTGGCTAGTGCAACCTTGTCGAGGATGTCGGCCTTGACAATTTGCGGGCGGGATCCGGCCAGATCAGCCACTCGATCGAGCGCCAACTCCGAACTATTGCAAAAATTGTCGAGCACGGTGACAGCAAAGCCCCGCTGCAACAACTGCAACACGGTATGAGAGCCTATGTATCCAGCACCACCGGTAACCAAAACGTTCATCGCAGCTCCTTGGCCTTTCGTAAACACATTGACACACACTTCCTTGTCAATTTGGCTTCCATGCATCAACAATCGAAACATCGCTGCCGCTACTTCCCAAGGAGCCCGACACAATACCCCCCTGCTCACTGATGATTCCAAATATCTCAGCCAGATCAGATTCCGATATTACATAGTTCGGAGCATATGACCCGCAATGTATGGAAATCGAATTGGCAACCCGGTCAACATCACGAATGCTCCGAATATCCTTCTCGAATACATCCAGTAAATTGGTGACGCACCATTCACCGCGCGCCTGAACAGCAGAACTATCCCACACATGTGCAAGCACTCCATGTCTGGCAAGGATGTCACCAGTCATGAAATCCTCGTACAGGTGATAGTTCGAAAGCGCCCGCGCAACTGGCGTCCTGAAATACTGAGCTGCAGCAAAATTCATTACGTAAAGACCACCGCCCGCCCAGTGATCAGGCGGCCCTTGAATCTCAAAGGGCACATCGATGTGATCCGAGCCGGCACTTACTTTCCCATAGTGCCAAGTTGAACTAGGCTTGATCCCGGCGCGCGAAGGGGTACGCTTCCCGAAATAGTCATGCGGGGTACTTTCGATAACCGGATAGAAATTTTCAAAATTGATGAATACGTCATCATCGACCTTAACCACGCGCTCGAAGGCAAGGTTCTGGGCACAGAATTCGATCGCACAACGGACCTTCTCCGGGAGATCCTGATAGAAATCGCCACATGCCAAGCTCAACACGCCATCCGGCGAAAGCTGGTTTCGCTCAGCACCACCAACTACATACAATAC
>RCUS01000875.1_pt1 | contig 17575 bp, 14 predicted proteins | sample 2166221 | NCBI WGS metagenome assembly RCUS01 (sample SAMN09932758, study PRJNA488358) | compost metagenome | isolation source: compost soil in cyclohexanecarboxylic | place: Germany: Experimental Botanical Garden | reverse complement strand
CCGGCAAACACGGTCTTGCCGGACGGCGCCGTGCGGGCCACGACGGCGATGCGCACGGCGGCCGGCAACGGCTCGGCCGCCGCCGCGATGGCTGGCGCCAGCAGGCTGGCTGCCAGGGCGCTGGCGAATATTTTGCGCCAGTTCACACGTAAGAATTGCAATGACATCGTGGGCCTGTTCTTGAAAGGTTTATATCAAATCGGTGGCGGGCAGCAAAGACAGCGCGCGCGCAGTGTCGATCAGCTTGCTCATCTTCCATTGCTGCAGCAGCACGCCGGGGCCGAAGTCGCGCGAGCCGCCGATGGCTTCGGCCGCGATCTGGATTTTTGCCCCCTCTTCCAGCAGCAGGATGAATTCGGCCAGCTTCAGCAAGCCCTGCTTGCCCCACACGGTGGCGCCGCCGTTCGCTTCCAGGATGGCCGTGGCATGCGTGTTGCGGGCGATTTCACCGAGGATGAAATCGACTTCCGGCTGGCGGCGGTCGATGTAGATGGGGATTTCGCGGATCAGCTGGAAGCGCTGCACGGGTACGTAGCGGATCGGCAGCGTGCGGTGCGTCTGTGCCCAGGCCCCCAGGGAGGGCGAATGCACGTGCGAAATCGAGGTGACCTCGGGCCGCTCGCGGAACAGTTTCAGATAACGCGCGCCGCCGTTGTTGGCGTCGCCCACGATCACCGTGCCATCGAGCGCCAGCACGGCCGCCTTCAGCGGCTGGCCACGACGGAACGGCCCCGGATCGTTGACCACCACCACCTTGTCGCCACCCGGCGTGCGCTCGACAAAGCCCACCGTGCCGTTGGCCGTCAGGCTGCCCGTCTCGCGCAAGCCGTCGAAGGCCGTCTGCGCATCGCGCCGCACCTGCTCCACGAAGGCCAGTTCGGCCGCCGTCAATTCCTGCGCCAGTACTTGTTGTGCTTCCGCTTGTGCCACGTCCGTCATGTCATGCTCCATTCTTTGGGGTTGAGGTTGGGGTCAGTCCTGCCTCTACTTTCGCAAGACGCGTGCCAGCGCTGGCACCGGGGAAATGCTGGAGCGCTGCTGCCTGCGCAACAGCGGCTGCTGGCGTGGCAGCAGTGTTGCGGACGCCCGCTGTCGGCCAGCCAGCACGCGGCGTCCGCGGTCTGACCCGGCGGGCCAGACCGCAGCATCAGGCATGTTTCGTGCAGCGTTCGGTCTTCCTCCCACCACCAAGGAATTCCATGACCACCGCAACATCCCCCGCCGTCGATACCGTCTGGTTCACCCGCTGCCCCGTGCCCACGGCCACGGGCCTGGCATACAAGCTGGGCTGGCTGGACGAAGAATTCGCCCGCGACGGCATCGCCCTGAAAACCCTGCAGGAAGTGCGCGGTGAACTGGCGCACCATCATTACGACCACGGCCTGTCCACGCTCGTGCGCGAAGGCGGCAACCTGCTGGCCCTGCCCGCCCGCGCGCAGGGAGCACCGACGCGGCTGATCGGCCTGACCTGGATCGACGAATGGCAAGCAATCCTCGTGCGCCCCGGTTCCGGCATCACGACGCCAGCGCAGCTGCAGGGCAAGCGCCTGGCACTGCCTGCATTTCGCGCCGAGGATTTGCGCGACAACCGGCGCGGACGCAGCATCGCGCGCGGCATGAGCCTGGCCGGCTACAAGGGCGTGCTGGCGTCCGCCGGCCTCACCCTCGACGATGTGCAGCTGGTGGAAGTGGGGGCCGACGCCCAGGCATCTGCCAATTTGGGCGCGGGCCTGTGGCAAGGCATCGCGCCGCTGCTGCGCGGCGAAGTCGATGCCGTGTACGTCAAAGGCGCGGCGGCGGCCGAAGCGGCCCGCGCGGCGGGGCTGCAAGTGGGCATCGACATCGATGCCCTGCCCGACCGGCGCTTCCGCGTGAATAACGGCACGCCGCGTCCGATCACCGTGCATGCATCCATGCTGGAACAGCATTTCGAACTGGTCGTGCGCTTTCTCACGCAGACCCTGCGCGCCGCGTACTGGGCCCGCAGCCACCAGGCCGAGGTGCTGGCCATCCTGCAGGGCGAGACGCGGGCCGGCGCCGACGCCGTGGCGGAAGCTTATCGCGACGGTTTTCACCTGGCCCTGGCGCCCGACCTGTCCGATGACAAGGTGGCGCTGTTCCGCCAGCAAAAGGATTTTCAGCTGCAGCACGGTTTTCTTGACCGCGACGTGGATATTGAAAGCTGGATCGACCGGCGGCCGCTGGAGGAGGCGCAGCGGCGGCTGGAGGCGCTGCTGCGGGTGGCGGCTTGATGCGGTAGTGGTGTTGTCGGCTTACGCTGCGCTAAGCCGACCTACCGCTGCGCCAGGCCGGCCTACCTGATCAAAAAAATGGCCGGCGAGTTTGCCGGCCTTCACATCAGTCAATCGCCATCAGAACTGCACCGTGTACGACGCCCCCACCGTGCGGCCCTGGCCGATGATGACGGTGTCGCCATTCACGGCGCCGGGCACGAAGCTGGTCAGGGTGTGGTTGCGGTAAACCTTGTCGGCCAGGTTGTTCGCATACGCGGTGATCCGGTGCTTGCCGCCCGCGAGCACATACGACAGGCGCGCGTTGGCCAGCGCGAAGCCGCCCTGGTTCAGCAAGTCGCGTGCAGCGCTTTGCGGGTCGACATAGTAGAACTGTTTCGACGTGTAGCGCACGTCGCCGCTGAAGACCAGTTGCGCACCGTTACCCAGCGGGTAGCGGTAGTCGGCCGCCAGCAGCGCCGTCACATGGGGCGCGCGCACGAATTCATTGCCGGAGCGGTCGCCGCCATTGTTCTGGATGGCGAAATCGTCGAATTCCGTGCGCAGCAGGCCGATATTGGCGTTGATGTGCAGGTTGTCCGTCGGCTGCGCCTCGATCTCGAATTCCGCGCCATTCACGTGGGCCTTGCGCACGTTCTGCAGGTAATTGACGCTTTGCGTGGGGTCGCCGTTGTACACGCCCGTGATATTGACTTGCACGTTCTTGTAATCATAGTGAAAAACGTTGGCGTTGAAATTCAAACGCCCATCCAGCCACTCCGACTTGATGCCCGCTTCGAAGGAGTTCAGGGTTTCGGGCTTGACCGTATTGAGCGCCCGCACGTCCGTCGCGCTGGTGTTGTAGCCGCCCGACTTGATGCCGTGCGCGTATTTCAGATAGCCGCGCAGGGTGCGGCTGAAACGGTATTCCGGCGTCACATCATAGGTCAGCGCATTCCAGGTGGTCGACGGCTTAGACGTGAAGTTGTTGTTGGCGACCGAGGCGGCCGTGTAATTGCCGCCCTGGACCGTGTTCCACCAGTTGGCCGGGTCGCCGAACGTCACCGTGTTCGATGCGGCCTGCACGCGCCGCAAGTCCAGGTCCTTGGTTTCCGTCGTCCAGCGCAGGCCGAACGTGGACAGGAACTGCTCGCTGAAGTTGACGGTGGTGCTGCCGAAGATGGCCGCGCTGCGCGCCTTGTGCTGATAAATGCTGCGGTTGTAGCCGACGGGTTGCGTGCTGCCCGCCAGCGCCGGCACCGTGCCGTTGGGCAGGCGCGCGCCGGCCGAATCGGAATCGATCTTTTCATTGAAGTAAAACAGGCCGGCCACCCAGCTTACGGTGCCGTTCTGCGGCGACGTCAGGCGCAGCTCCTGCGACACTTGCCGGCTGCTTGCCTTGGAACGGCTGCGGCCCACTTCCAGCGGCGTGTTGTCGCTGTCACCCGTGGCTTCGTTCCTGAAATTTTCATAACCGGTGATCGACGTCAGGGTCAGTTCGCCCAGCGCATATTCCAGGTTCAGCTGCGCGCCGGCTTGTTGTACGTCGCTGTCGGCCGGCGCGTTCGTGCTCACATCATCCGGGTTGGTGCTGGGGATGTAGCCGTTGCGGTAGACGCCATTCGCGCCATAGCTGGCCACCGTGGTGGTGGCGCCCTTGGTGGTGTAGTCGCGGTAATGCAGGTTCAGATTGGCCGTCAGGTCGCGGCCGATCAGCGCCTTGAGCTGGCCGCGAATGGCGCTGTCCTTGAGCTTTCCATCGCGCTCGCCCGTAAACTGGTTGTGAAAGCGGCCCTTGTCCTGCTGCTCCGTGTGGAAGGACAAGCGCCCCGCCAGCACCTCGTCGACCAGCGCGCCGCCTATGGCGCCTTCGGCCAGCTTGGTGTCGTAGCTGCTGTAATCGACCTTGGCATAGCCGCTGGACTTGAACGAGGGCTTGCGCGAAATGACGTTGATGGCGCCGCCCGTCGTGTTCTTGCCCCACAGCGTGCCTTGCGGGCCGCGCAGCACTTCCACCCGGTCCAGGTCGAAAAGGGGGAAACCCGTGGCGCTGGAATTGCTGATGTAGACATCGTCAAGGTAAAAGCCGACGGGGTTCGGGAAATCGATCTGCTGCTGGCCCGCGCCGACGCCGCGTATCCACCAGCGGGGGCGGCCATGCTGCTGCGTGCCGGCCGAGGCGTTCGGCACGTAGTTGAGGATTTCGCTGGCCGAACGCCCGATGCCCGTGTCGAGCAGTTCCTTGCCGCCCAGGACCGTGATCGCGCTGGGTACCTTCTGCGCCGATTCCTCGCGCTTTTGCGCCGTCACCGTCACCGATTGCAATGCGGCCCCCTCGCCCCCGCCATTCGCGTCGGCCGTGGCGACGGCATCGGCGGCAGGCGTTTCGGCGCAAGCCAGGCCGGGGGCAAGCATCAGGCCGCCGATGGCAAAGGCCGAGCGCAGCGCGCGGCGCACTGGCGTCAAATGAAGGGGAGATGGGAAGAAGGCGGCGGGTGCAGTCGAACGGCGCATGGGTGATTATCCTTGAGTAAAGTCAAAACGCGAGATGGTGATGACTTACATTGCAAGGCGCATGCCCGCTGCCGCAGCGCAGCAAAAGAGAACTTAAGTGCTTGATTTAAAAGGAAGGCTGTCATGTTGATAGTGCTGTTGATTTGGCAGCAGCGGCTGTGCCGCGTGCTGCCTGCACGACAGCAGGCGGTGGTGCTGCTGTCGCGGCAACAGGTGTGAAGCTCAGGCGGCGCGCAACAACGCCGATGTATGCCCGCGCACCAGCGGCAGCACTTCTTCGCCCACGCGGTAGGCTTCTTCCAGGTGCGGCGTGCTGGCCAGGATGAAGGCATCGGCGCCCAGCTGCACCAGTTCGTCCAGGCGTTCGGCCACCTGCTGGTAGCTGCCGACAATGCCCTGCGTCTGGCCGCCGCGCAGCAGGTTGAAGCCCGACCAGATGTTCGGCGCCGTGATCAAGTCCTTGTAGCTGTTCAAGGTGGTCGGACGGTTGCCCCGCTGGCGCGCCGCGCCCACGGAGTCGCCGCCATCGGTGCCGAGGAACTGGCGCAGGGTGGCGGGGTCCACGGCGTCAAAGCCCTTGCGCACTTCATCCCACGCTTCTTCTTCCGTGGCCCGCGCCACGATGTCGACGCGCACGGCGCACTTGATCTTGCGGCCCAAGAGCGCCGTTTTTTCATGCACGCGGGCGAATTTCTCGCGCAGCTGCTCGAACGGTTCCAGCCACGTCAGGTAGTAATCGGCATGCTTCGAGGCGGAACCGAGGGCCGCGTCGGAGGAACCGGAAAAATAAATCTCGGGGAAATCCTGCTCCGACAGCGGTGTGGCCAGGCCCGCGTCTTCCACCTGATAGAACTTGCCCTGGTAGGAAAACGGCCCGCCGCGCCACACGCCGCGCACCACGTCGAGAAACTCCGTGGTGCGCGTGTAGCGGTCGTCGTGGCCGGCCGAATCCCCCCACCACAGCTGCGCCGGGCCGCCGCCGCCCGTGATCACGTTGTACAGGGCGCGGCCGCCCGTGGCCCGCTGCAGGCTGGCCGTCATGCGCGCGGCCACCACTGGATTCAAAAAGCCGGGCTGGAACGGGATCATGAAGCGGAAGGTGCGCGTTTCGCGCGCCAGCAGCGCGGAGATGGCCCACGGTTCGTCCGTCATCGGGAAAGACGGTATCAACCCGCCCTGAAAGCCCGATAGTTCAGCGGCGCGGGCGATTTCCGCCAGGTAGTCGATATAGCTAAAACCGTCGGCGCCGCCGCCACCGAGGCCGGCCTGGCGCAGGTTGTCATTGCCGGGAAACCAGTCGCCGCGAAACGGCGTGCGGGCGCGGTGCGAACTCGGTTCGCCATGCGTGGGGATGCGCCAGAAAAAATCGATTGCCATGTCGTGGTACTCCTTCAAATTAGGGGATTCAGGCCGCTTGTCGTTGCGTGTTCAACGCTGCCCGCACCAGCGGCAGCACGTGTTCGCCGACGCGGTAGGCTTCCTCGAAATGGGGGATGGCCGCCAGTACGAAGCTGGAGACACCCGCCTGCGCATACGCTTCCAGCGCCGCAGCGACTTGCCCATAGCTGCCGACCAGCGCGCCGTGGGCACCCGTCTGCGCTTGCGCAAAGCCGGGCCAGAAGGCTGCGGCACCGGCATCGAATGGCGTATCGTCGGGCAATCCTGCCCCGCTGCGGTAGCGGCGTGCATCGCGCAGGGCTTCCTTGAAGGTGTCACGCGCCAGCACGTCGATGCGCAAGCCTGCCGCCACCTCGTGGCCCAGCTGGCGCGCCTGCGCTTGCAGACTGTCGATGACAGGCTGCAGATCCGCCAGCGGCGCCGCATCGAACACGTGCACGTCGGCCTGGCGCGCCGACAGGGCCAGCGCCTCCGGGCTATCCCCCGTCAGATAGATGCTGTTGACGGGGTGGTTCGCCAGCGGCCCCTTGAAACCGCCGTCCTGCACCTCGAAGAACTTGCCCTTGAAGCTGAACGGCGCGGTGTTCTGCACGCCGCGCGCCACCGTGATGAATTCATCGATGCGCGGCAAGATATCCGCATCCGGCGCAGCATCGCCCTGGCGCCGGCGCGCTGCCGCATCGCCGCCATGGGCGATCTGCCAGGCGAAGCGACCGCCCGTGAAGCGCTGGAAGCTGACGGCGTTCTTTGCCGCGTACACGGCCGACCCCCAGGCCGCATCGAATTCGGCGATCAGTTTCACATGCCGCGTGCTGCGCGCCAGATAGCCGGCGACGATCCAGCTTTCATCGCCCTGCGTATCGTGGCGTATCTGGATGCCGTCGAAGCCGGAAAGGTCGGCCGCGCGTGCGATCTGGTGCAGGTAGTCGAAATAATTGAAGGGCGGACGCGCGCCGCGCGGGTCGCTCACGCCCGCCTGCAAGGGACTGGGCGCGCCGGCAGCGCGTTCGCCACGGCGCGTGATGCCGGGAGCCGCGTAGCGGCCGTCCCCGCCGGTGGGCAATTGCCAAATGAATTCGATGGTCATGCATGGACTCCTGTCGTGGGTCGAGAAAAAGACCGCCGCGCATCGTGCGCAGCGATCTGCCCTTCTCTCCTCGCAGAAAACATGCCATGCGCAGCAGGCCCGCCAGCACCCTGCGCTGTTGATTTGGCAGCAATTGGCTGCACCCATGGCAGCAGCGTGCTGCGCGCGCAGCAGGCATAAAAAAAGCCGGAGCCCGCATCGCTGCGGGCCCGGCTGCACAAGGCGCAAGGGCGGCTAGTCGATGGCGCCCGCCTTTTTCAGGAAGGTGCGCAGGATGTTGCGGCTGACGTTCAGGTGTTTGGCCGTGCGCACCTGGTTACGCTCGTTGCGCTCCCACGCGGCGCGGACCAGTTCCTGCTGCAAGGCCTCGAATGCCACGACTTCACCCGAGTCGAGCAAGGCTTGCCAGGCGCGGGCGAAGCGCCCGGCGGCGAGCATATCGTCCTGCACCGCCGCGCCATGCGCGGCATAGGCGATGTCGGCGCCGCCAGCCCAGGCGTCCGGTACGGGCACCGGGGCAGCAGCGGGTACGGCAACAGCAGACGAGAGCGGTGCGCGCTGCCAGCCCGACAAGCTCAAATCATCGGCCCGCACTTCGCCGCTGCGGCACACGAGCAGCGCGCGGTGGATGACGTTTTCCAGTTCACGGATATTGCCCGGCCAGGGGTAGGCCAGCAAGGCTTGCTGCGCGTCCGGCCCCAGTTCCACCTCGCCCAGGTGCAATCGCTGCGCGTAGATGGCCATGAAGTGGCGCGTCAGCGGCATGATGTCGCCCGGACGTTCGCGCAGGGGGCGCAGCGGCAGGCCGATCACCTGCAGCCGGTAATACAGGTCTTCGCGGAAGCGCCCCGCACGCACAGCTTCGGCCAGGTCCACATTGGTGGCGGCGATCAGGCGCACGTCGATGGGAATGGCGCGCCGCGCCCCGAGGCGCACCACTTCGCGCTCCTGCAGCACGCGCAGCAGCTTGACCTGCATCGCCAGCGGCAAGTCGCCGATTTCATCGAGAAACAGGGTGCCGCCACTGGCCGTCTCGAACCAGCCAGGTTTGCCCTGCTGGGCGCCCGTAAAAGCGCCTTTTTCATAGCCAAACAACTCGCTCTCGACCAGGGTTTCGGAAAATGCGCCGCAGTTGATCGCCACAAAGGTCTGCTCGGCGCGCCCGCTCAAGCCGTGCACATGGCGCGCAATCAGTTCTTTTCCAGTCCCCGTTTCACCCGTGATCAGCACCGTCGCCTCGCTGGGCGCGATGCGTTCGATCAGCTCGTGCAGCTGGCGCGAGCGGGGGTCGGCAAAGACAAAGGCCGTGGCGCGCACCAGCAAGCTCATTTGCTGCGCGTCACGGAAGGCGACCAGCGCGCCGTCATCGCCGGCACTGGCGCCACTGGCGCCACGGGCAAGGTGGGCGCTGCGCGCGAAATCGCTGCTGAAGTTGTGGGCTAAGAGTTCCATGGGCCGACTATACCGCGCGCCATCTCCGGGCGTGAACGAATCGTGCCGCGCTAGCTTATCCGGATTTTGCATATGTGGCTGCGGCTCCACTCCCGCTCCAGTGCTGGCCCGAAGCTTGCATATAAATGGGGAAACGCCATGTCGCCAACCCACCACGGAGCTTCTGCCATGCCAGCACGCCAGCTTGTCCTGAATGTTTTTTTACAACGCCACGGCCACCATCCGGCCGCCTGGCGCCATCCATCGGCCAGCGCCAGCGGGCGGCCCGACCTGGCCTGGTGGCTGCGCGCGGCCCAGCTGGCCGAGGCGGCCAAGTTCGACAGTTTCTTCATCGCCGACTTCATTGGCCGCGCCGGCGACGTCACGCCCGAGACAGGCCGCGCCGCCATCGGCCTGCCCTTCGAGCCCTTCACCCTGCTGTCGGCGATTGCCGCCGTCACCCGGCATATCGGCCTGATCGCCACCGTCAACACCAATTACGAACACCCGTACCACGTGGCACGCAAATTCAGTTCGCTCGACCACCTGAGCGGCGGGCGCGCAGGCTGGAACGTCGTCTCCTCGTTCGGCGAACACACGGCGCGCAATTTCGGTATCGGTGAAGCACGCAGCCACGGGGAGCGCTATGCGCGCGCCGATGAGTTCGTCGCCTTGTCCAAGGCCTTGTGGGATAGCTGGGACGACGACGCCTTCGACCGGCCGGACCGCGCCAATGGCCAGTTCTACCAGCCGGCAGCGGGCCATCGGCTGGACTTCCGCGGAGATTACTTCGCCTCGCAAGGCTTGCTGGACTTGCCCCGCCCCGTGCAGGGCCACCCCGTGCTGGTCCAGGCGGGCAATTCCGAAACGGGCCGCGAATTTGCCGCGCGGGTGGCCGAGATGGTGTACTGCTCCGCTACCTCGCTGCCCGTGGCGCAGGCGTATTACGCGGACGTGAAGGGCCGCATGGCCAAATACGGCCGCGTCGAAGACCAATTGAAGGTCACGCCGGGACTATCGGTGGTGGTGGCCGGATCGGACCAGCAGGCGCAAGACCAGTTCGGCGAGCTGCAAACGCTGGTCGACTTCAGCAAGCTGGAATTTGGCGGCTTCGATTTGTCCGGCTACCCGCTCGATGGGCCGCTGCCCGACCTTCCCTACCAGGCGGCAGAAAACGGCAAGGGACGTTTCCAGCAGCAGCTGGAACTGGCCCGCCGCGACAATCTCACTTTGCGCCAGCTGGTGCTGCGCTTTCAGGTCGCGCGTGGCCATTTGCAAGCGATCGGCTCCGTCAAGACGGTGGCCGACCTGATGGAGCAGTGGTTCGTGGAACGGGGCGCCGACGGTTTCAATGTCGTGCCGCCGCTGCTGCCGCAAGGCTTCGAGGACTTTACGCGGCTGGTGGTGCCGGAACTGCAGCGGCGCGGCCTGTTCCGCACCGAATATGCCAGCAGCACCCTGCGCGGCCACCTGGGACTGGCGCGGCCCGCCAACCCGCATACGCTGGCGCGGGCACGGGCCGCGTAACCATTACTGCTGCGTATCGAAATGCTTGCGCAAGCCTTGCCAGCACTCGAAGTAATCCGTTTGCAGCAGGCCGCTGTTCAGGGCGAATGCCGTGGGCTTGATGATGGTGCGCGTCTCGAACATGAAGGCCATGGTATCGCCCACTTTCACGGGGGTGGCCGTATCGCTGTGCGATGCCTTCTCGAACGTCTGCGCATCGGGGCCGTGGCCGGACATGCAGTTGTGCAGGCTGGCGCCGCCCGGCACGAAGCCGGCCGCCTTGGCGTCGTACACGCCGTGGATCAGTCCCATGAATTCGCTGGCCACGTTGCGGTGGAACCAGGGCGGCCTGAACGTGTGCTCGGCCGCCAGCCAGCGCGGCGGGAAGATGGCGAAGTCGATGGCGCCGAACAGCGGATTTTCGCTGGGCGCCTGCAGCACGAGGAAGATCGACGGGTCGGGATGGTCGTAGCTGATCGAGCCGATGGTGTTGAAGCGGCGCAGATCGTATTTGTACGGCGCGTAATTGCCATGCCAGGCCACCACGTCCAGCGGCGAATGGTCGAGGGTCGTGCGCCACAGGTGGCCGCCGAACTTGGCCAGCAGTTCGCACGCGCCGTCGATATCTTCGTAGGCCGCGTGCGGCGTGAGGAAGTCGCGGCTGTTGGCCAGGCCGTTCGAGCCGATGGGGCCCATGTCCGGCAGGCGAAAGGCCGTGCCGAAGTTTTCGCACACATAGCCGCGCGCCGCGCCATCGGGCAGGGTCACGCGGAAACGCACGCCGCGGGGGATCACGGCGATTTCCTGCGGCTCCAGTTCGATCAAGCCCAGTTCCGTGGCGATCGCCAGCCTGCCCTCCTGCGGCACCACCAGCAGTTCGCCATCGGCCGAGTAAAAGTAGCGCTGCATGGAACGGTTGGCGGCATACACGTGGATGGCGCAGCCGCTCATCGCTTCCGCGCTGCCATTGCCCGCCATGGTGTGCCAGCCATCGATGAAGTCGACCGGCGTGCCACTGTCGGGCAGCGGCAGCGGGTTCCAGCGCAGCTGGTTTGGCGGCGTCGGCGGCATGGCATGGAAATCGCTGGCGATGCGCGTGTTGTCGGCCAGCGTGAATGGCGGATGCTGGCTGGCGGGGCGGATGCGGTACAACCACGAGCGCCGGTTCTGTGCGCGCGGCGCCGTGAAGGCCGTGCCCGACAATTGTTCCGCATACAGGCCCAATGGTGCCTGCTGCGGCGAATTCTGCCCCTGCGGCAAGGCGCCGGGCACGGCTTCCGTGGCAAATTCGTTGCCGAAGCCGCTCTGGTAGCCGGCGCCTATCATGCCCGCTCCGCCAGGCCGTCGGCCGCGTCGCGCAGCAAGCATTGCACCACGTCAGCCTTGCCGATGGCCCCCATGGCCAGCAAGGCGAAACGGGCCAGGAACAGGGGCGAACGCTGCTCGCCCAGGCCACCCATGGTGTGGCACAGCTCGGTGTAAAGATTATCCAGTTCGATGTCGGTCATGCTGCCTCCTTAATAACTTTTATTAATCCGCTGCGCAAAGTGCTGGGGTCAGACCCGGCGGGGGTGCACGCCCCAATGGGGCATGTCCCGATCCCGAAGGGACTGACCCCGGATTTAGCCAGCGCTGCCGCCACCTGCCCCGCCTGCACCTGCCGCCAGCGCCCCAGCACGTGCCCGTCCGGGCGCACCAGGTAATAGCTGCCGGGCTGCGCATCAAACAGTGAGAATACCTGCGCCGTGTGGTCCCAGGCGCCCTCTTGCGCTCCGCTGCGGGCGATCGCCACGGTCGTCAGTGGCAATGCATCGCCCAGCGCCAGCAGTTCGGCTGGCACGGCGCCGTCCTCGCTGAAGTACAGTCCCGTGAAATCACCATCCGGGCGTTTCAGCAAATCGGTAATATACCCCGCCTGCTGCACGCCGTCTTGCAACAGCGCCAGCGGGCACTCGGGCAAGACCGTGCCCGGCGCGGGTCCGGCGGCGAAGGTCTCGCTATCGGCCACGTTCAGGGCCGATAGCGCATACGCGATGGCGCTCGTCTGGCGCGGGTTGATCAGCGAGCGCACCTGCGCATGCTTGCCCGCCAGGCCCAGCACGGCTGTGCGCATCAGCTCGAAGGCAAACGTGGGCGGCGCCATGAATTCCGTGCTTTTGCTGCCGTGGCGCAGGTTTTCATGGGCGGCGAATACGCGCTCGTCGGAATAGCTGTCCAGCAAGCCGTGCGGCGCCTGGCCCTTGACGACATACGCGAGCTTCCAGGCCAGGTTGTCCGCATCGTCAATGCCCGAGTTCGCCCCGCGCACGCCGAAGATGGGGACCAGGTGCGCCGCGTCGCCCGCGAACAGCACACGGCCATGCCGGTATTTCTCCAGGGTCAGCGCGTTGGCTTTGTAGATGGTGATCCACACGGGATGCCACGGCTGTGTTTCCCCCATCATGGCCAGCAGGCTGTCGACGCGGGGCGCCACGTTTTCCAGCAGCACGGCCGCCTGCGCATCCTCGTCGTCGCGCAGCTGGTAATCGATGCGCCAGATGTCGTCCGGCTGCTTGTGCACCAGCACGGTCGAGCCGGGATTCGACGGCGGGTCGAAATACGCGAGGCGCTCGGTCGGGCGCGCGCTCTTCAGGTGGATGTCGACAATGACATAGCGACCTTCATAGCTGGTGCCCTGCAGTTTGAGGCCCAGCGCCTCGCGCACCACGCTGCGCCCGCCATCGGCCGCCACCAGCCAGTCCGTCTCGATCTGGTAGGTCTGCTCCGGCGTGGCCAGGCTGACCGTGGCGCCATCGGCGCGCTGCGCCACGCCGGTCACGCGCGTCTGCCAGCGGATATCGATCAGCCCGGGCTGGCGTTCGGCCGCGTCGAGCAGGAATTGCTCGATATGGTATTGCGCCAGGTTGACCATCGGCGGCAGCTTCTGGTTCGCGTCCTGCGGCATGCTGAAATGCAGCACTTCTTCTTCGCGGTAAAAGCTGCGTCCGCCTGCCCACGGCAAGCCCTTGGCCAGGAAGCCGTCAAGCGCGCCCAGGCGTTCGATGATTTCCAGGCTGCGCCGCGAGATGCAGATGGCGCGGCTGCCTGTGCAGACGCCATCGTCCGCTTCAATCAGCACCGAAGGCACGCCGTGGCGGGCCAGGCCCAGGGCAGTGGCCAGGCCCACGGGGCCGCCGCCGACGATCACAATGGGCACATGCTGCGTGGCGGCGCCGGCTGGTTTGCCGGGCGCATAAACCTTCGGCACATGGGGATAAGGGTGGAATGTAGCGCTCATGATGTTTCCTTTCGACAATATTCGACTAGCTTATTTGCCGCCGCGCGCAATCGGCAAGGTCAGCACGATGGCCGCGCCCGCCACCAGCAGCACGCTGGCATACAGCAAGCCGGTGGAAAAGCTGTGTGTCAAATCCTTCAGCCAGCCCACCACGACAGGGTTCAGCGCCGAGCCGATATTGCCCGTCGCGTTGATGACAGCGATGCCGATGGCGCGCGCACCCAGGCTCAGGGCACGGTCCGGCGTGGTCCAGAAGACGGACATGGCCGTGTAGGCGCCCGTCGAGGCCATGCACACGCCCAGCAGCTGCAGCAAGGGATTGCCGGAATATGCGGTCAACAGCCAGCCAAAGGCCGACAGCAGCATGGGCCAGACGATGTGCCAGCGGCGCTCCTGCAGGCGGTCCGAACGGCGGCCCCATACGATCATGCCGATGACGGTGCACACTTGCGGGATGGCTGCCAACAAGCCGATCTGCGTGTTGCTGGCGTTGCTGTTAAAACTTTTCACGATCAGCGGCGTCCACACGGCCACCATCGCCAGGGTGTTCACCAGGCAAAAATAGGCGATGCCGAATTTCAATACCGTAGGCGACAGCATTTCCGCCAGCACAGAGACCTTTTGCTGTGGTACGTCCTGCGCCGCAGCCGGCTTGTGCTCGGCGGCCAGCATGCGCGCAAGCACCTGCTGTTCCAGCTTGCTCAGCCAGTTCGCCTTGTTGGGAGAATCGTCGAGGTAGCCGTACACGGCCAGGCCCAGGAACACGGACGGCATGCCTTCGAGCAGGAACAGCCATTGCCAGCCTTTCAAGCCCCAGTGGCCATCGAGCCCCAGGATCAGGCCCGACAGGGCCGAACCGATGGCGGCCGTCACGGGCATGGCGATCATGAACAGGGCATTGGCGCGCGCGCGGTAGGCGCTGGGAAACCAGTACGTCAGATACAGCAGCATGCCGGGCAGAAAACCCGCCTCCGTCACGCCCACCAGGAAGCGAAGCGCATACAGGCTGGCCGGGCCGCTGGCGAACAGGGTCGCCGTCGAGGCCAGGCCCCAGGCAATCATCATGCTGCCTATCCATTTGCGCGCGCCGATGCGCGCCAGCACGATGTTGCTGGGAATGCTGCAGGCGATGTAGGCGATATAAAACAGGGTGGTGGCAAAGCCGAACTGGGTGCCGGACAGGCCCAGATCCTGCATCATGGTCAGGCCGGCGAAGCCGATGTTGATGCGGTCCAGGAAGGAAAACACGAACAGCAGGAACAGAAATCCCAGCAGATGGCGCGATACCTTGCGCATTACCTGCTGTTCCAGTTGGTAGGCGGCCGCGTCGGGAACGGGCGCAGTGGTGGCGATGGTCATGCTGGTCTCCATAGGGTGTCGCCCTCCCCTTGCTGTTTTTATTGGGTGAGAGCGGCCGGGTGATCCCGGCTTGAAACACAGTATGCAGACGGCGGTGCCGGCGGCTGTCCCCATTTTGGGGACATTTTGCGGGCAAAACAGTCAAAAAGGCGCAGTCGTCGCTACGCCAAAGGAACTAGGCCGGTGCTGGCGCCATGCACAGCGCAAACAGCTGCCGCTGGCTGGAAACGCCCAGGCGCTTGTACGCGCGCTTCTGATAGGTAATCACGCTCGATGGCTGCACGCCCATGATGTCGGCGATCTCGGCTGCGGTGAGGCCTTCGAGCACGCAGCGCAGCACATCGAGTTCGCGCTTGCTCAGGGCGGGACAATGCTGGCGCAGCCGTGCCAGCATCATCGGCGCGACCCCTTGCGTCGCCTGGCCCTTCAAGCCGTAGTGGTGCTTGACGGCATGCGCAAACAGCGGCGACAGCGTTTCAATGGCGGCGATCTCGCCGGGCTGAAACTGGCCCTGGCTGCTATCGCGGTAAAAATTGACGGACAGCCAGATATCGCCGGCCGGCTGCACCAGCAGCGATAGCCGGTCCGAAACATTCGGTTTTTGATAGCAGGCGGCGCGGTAGCCGGGATGGTCGATCTCGTCGCTCGCTTGCTGGTGCAAGACGATGGCGGGATCGATTTTCAGCCCCGGCACCGGCGCGATCACGCGCTGGTTGCCATCGAGCGCGTAATAGTGGCGCGCGTAGCTCTCGGCAATATCTTGCAAAAAACGTCCGCCGCGCCGGTCGGCCACGGCCACCGTGCGGGGCCGGTTGCCGAATTCATAGGCAAAGATGGTGCACTGGGCAATGGGCGCGGCCGTGCTGACCGTCTTCAGGATGGCCCCGGCGACGGCATTCACGTCCGCATGGCCGATGGCGGCCATCAGCTCCAGGGTACGCCCGAAGTCCAGCTGGCCTTCCGCAGGCCGCCGTTCGACGCGCCAGTAACGCATGCCTGCTCCTTATTGCGCGCGCTGCGGCAAAACCCAGTCCGGCCGGATGTAATGGCAGGTGTAGCCGTGCGGCAAGCGCTGCAGATAATCCTGGTGCTCGGGTTCCGCTTCCCAGAACGGGCCGGCCGGCGCCACTTCCGTCACCACCTTGCCGGGCCACAGGCCGGAAGCGTCGACATCGCGGATGGTGTCTTCGGCCACGCGCTTCTGCGCGTCGCTGGTGTAGTAGATGGCCGAACGGTAGCTGGTGCCGCGGTCGTTGCCCTGGCGGTTTTCCGTGCTCGGGTCATGGATCTGGAAGAAAAATTCCAGGATCTTGCGGTAGCTGATGGTTTGTGGGTCGAAGACGATCTCGATCGCTTCCGCATGCGTGCCGTGGTTGCGGTAGGTGGCATTGGCCACGTCGCCGCCGCTGTAGCCCACGCGCGTGGCGATCACGCCCGGATAGCGGCGCAGCAGGTCTTGCACGCCCCAGAAGCAGCCGCCGGCCAGGATCGCGGTCTCGTTGTCATGTGCCATGGTGTCTTTCCCCTTGATTCAGAAGCAGCTATCTTACCGCGTCGCGCCATTTCCTTCAGGGCGCGCCACAAGCCGCTGCAGCTGCGCCGCCTGGTAGGCGCCGATGGCGTCGTTGAACAGGCAGCGGATCAGCGGGTCGTCAACGATGTCGGCTTCTTCCAGTTCGGCGCGCGTGGCGGCGTCGAAATCGCCATCGTTGATGCGCATGTACATCGACGTCAGCGATTCGCCCAGCACCAGCGCCGCATGGCATTTCACCAGCGGCACCTCGGTGGTCCATCCTGGCGCCTCCCCCGTGTCCGGCACGAGGTCGATCAAGTCGCCATGCGTGCGGTAATGCAGGACGGTGGCCGCGCCGTCGTGGCCGTACAGGGCCAGGCGCCACAGGCGCGGTGGCTGGAAGTAGCTGTCGTCCGGCAGCTCCATGGCGCGGTAGCGTTCGAGCAAGCCCTGACGGCAAAAGTCCAGCACCAGCGCCGTATCGGCCTCGCTCAAGGGCGCGAAATGGCGTGCGATATCGGCCGTGGCCGGCGGCGGCGCGTCCGGCCGGTAGTCGAAATCGACATCCTGCGGCCCCACGGGAATGACCCATGGCAGCGGCGCGGCCGGCGTGATGCCGTGCGCATCGAGCAGCACGGCCTTGCCAGGATCGAGACGGAAGATGTACGCCTCGGGCAGGGCCTTGCCGATTTCCTCGGCAAAGCGCCGGTAGCTGATCGGGAACATCGCATGGTTGTACCAGGACCAGTCTTCCTGCACGAACTGGCAGGAGCTGGGCACGAGGTAACGGGGCGCCAGCGCGCGCAGCTGCGGCACCCAGTCGTCCGGCAATTCCACCGGGCCGCGCGTTGCCAGCGACGGCGCGATGACGGCGACCTCGCGCATGGTCTGGAATGGCCACAGCACCATGTCCCACGGTCCCAGGGCGGCCAGCTGCTCCAGGGTCTCGGGGCCGATCCAGGAATCGACCACGTTAAGCACATGCATGCCCGCCGCGCGCACCTGGAACAGCGAGTCGACATCGTCATCGAGCGCCCGGCGCGGCGTCACCTCGATGGCGCCCACGCGCACCGGCACGTCGACGTGCAGCCGCTGCACCTGCGTAAACCCCAGCGCGCGCAGCATCGCGAACAGTTCGTCGAAGACGCAGTACAGATAGATCGGCGTGGCGCGGTCCAGCACATCAAGGCTGTCGAGCGAGCAGTGGTCGTCGTGGAAGTGCGAGATGAAGACGGCATCCCAGCGCAGCCGGCGCACGG
>RCUS01000873.1_pt1 | contig 17600 bp, 14 predicted proteins | sample 2166221 | NCBI WGS metagenome assembly RCUS01 (sample SAMN09932758, study PRJNA488358) | compost metagenome | isolation source: compost soil in cyclohexanecarboxylic | place: Germany: Experimental Botanical Garden | reverse complement strand
TTGCCACCTGCGGCAGCGCCGACGGCACCGCGTTCGGCGTCCAATGCGTATGCAGGTCGAACAGGCCCGGCAACAGCGCCTGGCCGCGTGCATTGACCACGCGCGCGCCCTTCGGCGCGGCCAGGTTTTCGCCGATGGCTGCGATCTTGCCGTCTTCGACCAGCACGCTGGCCGGGTACGCCGCGCGACCGGTGCCGTCGAACACCATCGCATCGCGGATCAGAAGCGCCTGCATGTCACTGGCCATCGCCACGATGCTGGCCTGTCCCGCACCCAGTAGCAGCGCAGTCATCATTGCCAGCCGGTGGATACGTCGGTTGTTGTTGTGCATGTTCAATCCCGGATTCATTGCATGGACCCCGCCATGTGCGGCGCGGCTTCCGGTGAGCGCAGACGGACTTCGTTGGCGCGCTGCTCCACCACCAATCCCAGACTCAGCGCGACGCTGCGGGCGAAGCCGAGCGGGTCGCTGGCCGAATACAGCCCGACGATGCGGCGGCTGCCGACCAGCGGGTCGTCGATGACGATGCGCATGTCGCTGTAACGCAGGAACTGCGCCGCCGCCACCGACAAGGTGTCGCCGTTGAAGGACAGCATCCCCTCGCGCCAGGCCAGCTGTTGCTGCAGGTCCTCGCTGAGCACCGGCTCGATGCGGATGCCGTGGCTGCGATTGGCCAGCGCGCGGTAGTTGGCCACCAGGCGCGCCGGGGCCACGGCGCCCTGCACGTCGGCAACATCCACCACGCCTTCGCGCACCAGCACTTCCACGCCGCCACTGCGACGCTCGGTAAGGCTCACCGCGAAACTGGTGCCCACGGCGGTGACATCGGTTTCCTCGGCGCGCACCACGAACGGCCGCCCCGGGTTCTTGGCCACATCGAACAAGGCTTCGCCCTGCAGCAGGCGGATATCGCGGCGCTTGTCGCTGTAGCTCACCCGTACCTGCGAATCCGAATCCAGCGTGATCGCCGAGCCGTCCTGCAGCGGCACGCGCAGTATCTCGCCCTTGCGCGTGGCGTAGTACTCGGCGTCGTCAACCTGGCGATGCACGCCAATGGCGAGCAGGCTGACCATCGCCGCAATGCCCGCCACCCATCTGAACAACCGCCGCGCACGCCGCACCGGTACCCGTGCGGTGAACGCACGATCCATGTCGCCGGCCGACAGCGCGCGCGCGCGATCGGTCCGCGCCAGCACCGCGTATGCGCGGGCATAGGCGCCGAAATGGCGGGTGTCTGCCTGCAGCCAGGCATCGCGCTCGGCCGCGTCCTCCGGCGTCAGCGGTGCGCGGTCTTCGCGCGCCACCCACGCCGCGGCAATGTCATCAATCCCGTTATCAGCGTTTGCGCGCATGCCATGTTTCTCCTGCATCAGGCTGGTCCCTGCCCTGCTTCGTCCCGTTGTCATCGCGCTTCATCGCTTCCATCAATACCCGAATGCCTTTGCAGATGTGTTTCTCCACGGTGTTCTCGCTGATCTGCATGCGCTGCGCGATCTCGCGTTGCGAGTAACCCTCCACCCGCCGCAGCACGAAGGCTTCGCGGCATTTGTCGGGCAGGCCGTCAATCAATGCACCTATCCGCGCCAGCTCCTGTCGCGAGGACGCGGTGCGCTCGGGGCAAGCTTCATCGCCACTGATGGCGACGTGGTCGATCTCGGCCACCGCCTCGATCGACACCACCTGCGCGCGCCGCAACTGCTGCAGCACCACCGACTGCGCCACCGAGTAAACGTAGGCGCGCGGCTGGCGGACGTGCGACACGTCCGCCATCGACGCCAGGATCGCGTAGGTCTCCTGGATCACGTCGTCCGCGTCCTGGCGCACCGACAAGCGGCGCTGCAACCAGTTGCGCAGCGCCGGCTCGCAGGGCAGCACGTGCTCGGCCAGCCACAACGCCCGCTCTTTCGCCTGCGCTGCCGTCATGACAGCGCCCGGCCGATGCCCGGCAACTGCCGGGCCCTGTTGCTTGCGGCACGCAACGTCATCAGAACGCCTTGCTGACGTTGACGTACCAATAGCGCGGATACGCCTGGTACACGCCGGACGGATAACCAAACACGTCATCCGACACCGGCGGACGCTTGTTGGCCAGGTTGTTGGCACCCAGCTTCAGCGACACGCCCTGCAGCCAGCCTTCGCGCTCGAAGTCGTACTTCACGAACGCATTGGCCAGCGTCTGCGACTTGACCGTCCACGGCGTGCCGTCGGCCAAGGTCAGGCCGTTCTCGACGTAGGAGCTGGCGTAACGCGCGGTGGCGCCCACCGACAGCTGCTGGTAACGCCAAGTCAGCGTGCTCGACCACTTCCATTCCGGGTTGCCGCCGTTACCGATCAGGTCGCCACCGCCAGTGATGCGGATGGACGGATCCACCAGGCCGCTGGCCTTGGCGTCCTCCAGCGCCTGCAGCGCCGGTGAACGCTGGCGATAGAACTCGATCAGGTGCGTACCGGTGACCGACACATCAAAGCGGCCGATGCGGGTTTCCGGCGAATTCCAGCTGAAGTTGTAGTCCACACCGCGCAGCGTCTGCGGCTCCAGGTTGACGTACTGGTCGGTGACGTAAAGCACCTTGCCGGCCGGGCTGAGACCGGTGCCGTCGAAGCGTGCGATCTCGTCGGCGGTGGCATCGGCACGCACCACGGCGGCGTTGCTGCCGCCCTGCTGGCGCAGGATGTAATCCAGGATCAGCGCGTTGCCTTCGCCGAACAGGCCGATGATGCCTTCCTGCTCGTACTTGTAGTAATCCACCGCGAAGCTGAAACGGCCGTAGTTTTCCGGGATGAAGCGCGGCTGGAATACCAGGCCGGCGCTGGTGTTGGTGGAGGTCTCCGGCTTCAGGTCCGGGTTGCCGGAGCGACGCGCGGTGGTCGAGTAGGTGTAGCCACCGCAACCGGCGATGGACGCCTGCGCGCCGCTGCGCACGTCGGCTTCGCACTGGATGTAATCGGTGCGGTTGTTGGAACGGCTCACCACCGTGGCGTTGATCTGCTCCAGGTTCGGTGCGCGGAAGCCCTTGGCCCACGACGAACGCAGGGTCAGGCCGTCGAAGATCTGCCAACCCAGCGCCACCTTCGGCTTGGCGACATTGCCGAAGTCGTTGTAACGCTCCGCACGGCCGGCCACCTGCAGGTCCAGCGAGCGCACCAGCGGCACATTCATTTCCGGCGACACCAGCGGCACCGAGAACTCGGCGAACAAACCGGCCACCGTGCGCGAACCGTAGGTATCCGGAGTCGGGCTCACGCCGTACATGTCGCTGGGGTACGCCACGCCGGTGATGGCGTCGGTGAAGGTCACCGAACCGTCGACGCGCGAATCGCGATCATCGCGCTGGGTTTCGTGACGGATCTCGAAACCGGCGGCCATGCCCACGTCACCGGCCCAGGTCTTGAACAGGTCCGGTCGCGAAACCTTGAAGTCCCACAGGAACAGCTCGGTCTGCGCCTGGCGCTTGGCCTTGTAGAAGAACTGGTCCAGCTTGTCCCAGTCGTTGCAGCCACCGCAGAACGGGTTGTAGGCGCTCGCGGTCGGGTTGGCCAGGGCCTGCTGGAACAGCGACATGCTCACCGCGTCCTGCGTGTCCTTGACCTTGGCCTTGGAGTACAGCGCGGCGCTTTCCCAATCGAAGCCGTAATGGAAGCCACGCAGGCCCGCCAACGCACGCACCTGGGTGTTGTTGACCTCGATACGGGTCGGGCGCTCGAAGCGATAGCTGGTGATGGTCACCGGCACGCCGTTCGGGCCGATGTTCAGGCCCTGCAGACGGTTCGGATTGAGCGAGCCGTCCGGCAGGTACATCGCGCCAAACGGGTTCCAGTAGTTGTTCGCGGCAACCGTCATCGGCAACGCAGTGATGGTATTGACGCCGTTCTGCAGGCTGTAGGCGCGCGAGTTGTACAGACCGGCTTCGCTGAAGAACGAGATGCCGTTGTCGAAATCGTGCTTGCCGGTGACGAACAGGTTGAGGCGACGCACGTCCGGGGTGATCGACAGCGGGTATTGCCCCTGCTGGTTGTCACGCAGGTTGGCGTCGGCGCCGGAAGTGGCCTTGCTGCCGGACTGCACGCACACGCCATCGGCGATGGTCGCGCCGCAGCCGCTGTTGCTGGTCGGCTGCACATGGAACGCGCCGGCAGCGGTGGTCAGGAAGGTGCCGTTGCGCGAAACCCGCGGCCCGTTGACGGTGAAGTTGCCCCAGGGACTGTTGGTGTTGCGGTTGTCCACGCCGGGCAGGCCTTCAAACGGCGTGCCCATGAAATCAGCGGCACGGTTGCCATCGCGGGTCCAGTCCTGGTCCAGCGAGTTCAAGCCGGTGGTGTTGTAGTAGTTGAATGCGATGGTGATGTTGGAGCGCAGGTCTTCGGAGTTCTTGCCCCACATGCCGTTGATGCCGATATCGCTCAGGTCGGTGCCTTCACCGAACCCCTTCTGCACGCTGACGGTGCCGCCGTCCATGTCGTCGCGCAGCACGTTGTTGACCACGCCGGCCACCGCATCGGTGCCGTAGATCGCGGCAGCACCGTCGAGCAGCACTTCCACCCGGCGCAGGTTGGACACCGGCACCGCATTGGCGTTGTAGGTCAGCACCGGCACCAGGTTGCCGTCGGCCTGGCTCATCGGATGCACCACCGTGCGGCGGCCGTTGATCAGCAGCAGCGTGTTGCCCACGCCCAGGCCACGCAGGTTGACCGAGGCGATGTCGCCACGCGCGTAGTTGGAACTGTTGCCGCCGTTGGTGCCGCTGAAGGACACATCGCCCATCTGCGGGATCGAGCGGTACAGGTCGTCACCGGACACCGCGCCGGTGGCTTCGATCTGTTCGGTCTGCAGCGTGGTCACCGGCAGGATCGCCGCCGACTTGCTGCCCTTGATCTGGCTGCCGACCACGGTGATCTGGTCCAGCGTGCTCACGTTCGGGTTGGCCGGCGCGGCCTGTTCGGTGGCCACCGGCTCAACCTGCGCTGCCTGGGTCAGACCAAGCCCACCCAGACCGCCCAGCGAGGCCAGCATCGGCGGGGCCGCGCGCAGGGTGATGGTGCGGCCATCATCGGAGGCCACGGTCAGGCCGGTGCCATCCAGCAGGCGATCCAATGCCTGACGTGCGTCCATCTGGCCCTTGAGCTGGGCCACCGCGGTACGCCCCTGTGCGCCCGAATGCGCCGGGGCAATGATCTGGATGCCTGCCTGGCGGGCGAATTCAGGAAGAACATCCTCGATGTTGCCCGCATCGATATCGAACTGCGGTGGCGCTGCCAGCGCCGGAACGGCGGTGCACAGGGCCACGACTGCCAAACCGCCGCGGATAGCGCTTGCAAGCGGCAACAACTTGAATGAACGCATTGATGTATCCCCAGAAAATGTCGCGAAAAGCGGCAACTACTGCCCCTTGCATGCTTTGATGCTCGAGCGCGAAGGTTCCGCCATGCGGCGCGCACATTGTTTCCCAGGTTTACATACCTGCGCTCGCGCAGCCCGCCATACGCCGTAGTATCCTTCGGCGACAACTTACCCGGATCGGAGGATCGCGCCACATGCGCTTTCGCCCCAAGTACGCCCTGATCACCGTGCTCACGCTTGCCCTCGCTGCCTGTGGCGGTGGAGCGGTCAAGCGCGTGTCGGAACCGGCCGCCAGCATCCAGCAGCTCACCGTCGGCAATGACGGCAACTGGGATGTCGAGCTGCGCCTGCGCAATTACAGCTCCATGCCGATGCGCTTTGACTCGGTCTCGCTGGCCGTCAAGGTAGGCGACGAAAGCGCCGGCACCCTCAGCGCCACCCCGGCGTTGTCGATCGGCCCGGAGTCGGCCGATGTCATCAAGGTCCGCCTGCAACCCACCTCCTCGGCCCGCATCGTGGTGGCCGATTCCCTGGCCGGTGGCCGTTCGCTGTTCTACGAACTGGAAGGCACTCTCAGCGCCACGCCGGAAGAGAAGAAGCAGCGCAGCTTCGAGGTCAAATCCCGCAACAGCCTCAACCAGGCACCGGGTCTCCCCGGCGTGCTGCGCTGAGCTGCCAACCCCGTTTCCCGCATCGTTCGAGATCGTTCTGATGAGCAACTACAAAGCCCCCGTTACCGACCTCCGCTTCGCCCTGCACGATGTGCTCAAGGCTGAATCCCTGTTTGCCGCGATGGGTCTGGAAGACGCCAGCGCCGACGTCATCGACGCCGTCCTGGAAGAAGCCGCCCGCTTCAGCACCGCCGTGCTGGCGCCGCTGAATGCCGTTGGCGACCAGACCGGCTGCAAGCTCGACAAGGCCACCGGCGACGTCACCACCGCGCCGGGCTTCAAGGAAGCCTATGCGCAGTTCGTCGAAGGCGGCTGGACCGGCCTGACCGCATCGCCGGAGTTCGGCGGCCAGGGTATGCCGGGCACGCTTGGCATGGCGCTGAGCGAGATGGTGTCCTCGGCCAACCTGGCCTGGAGCCTGTTCCCGATGCTGTCGCACGGCGCGGTCGAAGCGCTCAAGCATTACGGCGAGGACTGGCAGAAGGAAGCCTTCCTCAAGCCGCTGGTCGCAGGCAACTGGACCGGCACCATGTGCCTGACCGAGCCACATGCCGGCACCGACCTGGGCCTGCTCAAGACCCGCGCCGAGCCGAATGCGGACGGCAGCTATTCGATCACCGGCACCAAGATCTTCATCACCGCCGGCGAGCACGACCTCAGCGACAACATCGTCCACCTGGTGCTGGCCAAGCTGCCCGACGCACCGGCCGGCCCGAAGGGCATCTCGCTGTTCGTCACCCCCAAGTTCAAGGTCGCCCGCGATGGCAGCCAGGGCGAGCGCAACGCGCTGCGCTGCGGCGCGCTGGAGCACAAGATGGGCATCCACGGCTCGTCCACCTGCGTGATGAATTTCGACGGCGCCGAAGGCTACCTCGTCGGCCAGCCGCACAAGGGCCTGCAGGCGATGTTCGTGATGATGAACTCCGCCCGCCTCGGCGTTGGCGTGCAGGGCCTGGCGCAGTCCGAACGTGCCTACCAGGGCGCATTGGCCTATGCGCGTGACCGCCTGCAGTCGCGCTCCCCCAAGGGCCCGGCGCTGCCGGACAAGCCGGCCGACCCGATCATCGTCCACCCGGACGTGCGGCGCATGCTGCTGACCACCAAGGCACTGACCGAAGGTGGCCGCCTGCTCGCCGCCCATGCCTACACGCAGCTCGATGCCGCCCATTACGCCAGCGACGAAAAGGTCCGTGCCGACGCCGAAACCCTGGTGAGCTTCCTCACCCCGATCGTCAAGGCCTGCCTCACCGAGTGGAGCATTGAAGCCACCTACAACGGCCAGCAGTGCTTCGGTGGCCATGGCTACATCGCCGAACACGGCATGGAGCAGTTCGCCCGCGACGCGCGCATCACCACTTTGTACGAAGGCACCACCGGCATCCAGGCGCTGGACCTGATCGGCCGCAAGACCGCCGCGTCGCAGGGTGCGGGGCTGAAGTTGTTCCTGGCCGAGGTGGAGCAGTTCATCGCCGCCAACGCCAACAACCCGGCCGTGGCTGAGTTCCTGCCGGTGCTGGGCGCCAAGTCCGAGGAATGGGGCAAGCTGACGGTGAACGTGCTGCAGCGCGCCGCCGCCAACCCGGAAGAACTGGGCGCGGCCAGCTGGGATTACCTGTTCTACAGCGGCTACGTCGCCCTGGCCTACTGGTGGGCCCGCGCCGTCGCCGCCACCCAGACCTCCAGCCACACCGACAGCTTCAAGCAGGCCAAGCTGGAAACCGCGCGTTTCTACTACGCCCGCGTCCTGCCACGCACCCTCACCCATGCCGCCAGCATGGAAAGCGGCGCCGACCCGCTGATGGCAATGGATTCGCTCCGCTTCGGCGACTAACTAAGAGAAGCGCAGGCAGCAACAGATCCACCCCCCTCCCTTTGGCGCAGCCAAGGGGAGGGCTGGGGAGGGGTAGCTTTTAGCTGGCAACTTAAAAAGCCCCCCTCATCCGCCCCTACGGGGCACCTCGCTCCGCGCCCCAGCCACGCGCAGCGCGCGTGGCGTTCAGCCATGCACGAGCCAGTGGCTCGTAAGCCGCATGCCCTCACCCCGCGTGCGGGAGAAGGAATAGGTCCCCTGCACCAGTTTCACCTCCCGCCCTACCCACTCGCATTTACACAAATTGTCATGCTTCGTGTATAAGCTGTTTTCCCGATGGAGACAGACACTACACCGCGTAGTCTGATCGATGCCGGAGCCGACACCACTGCTCCGCTGGCCGGGTTTTCGCTTCCGCCCCCGCTTCACCGCCTTGGTTCCGTGCGACTGCTGTCGCTGGACGCGCATGGCCGGGTGCTGGACTGGATCAACTGGCAGGATGCCGCTTGCCTCTATGTGCGCGACGCAGTGGCCTGGACATTGGGCGATCCCTGCCTGCACATCCACGGCGCCACCAACCGCGATACCGGGCTGCGCAGCGGCCTGGACCTGCATCCCATCATCGCCTCGCGCGGCTTTGCACGTTCGCGCGCCATTGCGCCCACGCCCAACCTGACCAATACCGCGCTGTTCGCCCGCGACGCGCAGCTTTGCCTGTACTGCGGCCATCAATTCAGCCGCCCGCACCTCACCCGCGACCACGTCATGCCCATTTCCAAGGGCGGCCTGGACACCTGGGAGAACGTGGTCAGCGCCTGCTTCCACTGCAATTCACGCAAGAGCAACCGCACCCCGCAGCAGGCCAACATGCCGCTGCTCGCCGTGCCCTACCGGCCCAGTTGGATCGAGCACCTGATCCTGTCCAACCGCAACATCCTGGCCGACCAGATGGCTTTCCTGAAGGCGCAACTGCCCAAGAACGCCCTGCGCCGCAGCGCCTGAGTACCGCACCTTGCTGCATGCCCACCGTCGGCGACGAATCGCCCGACACAGGCTGTCGCAAGCACCTACCTGAACCAGCGCTTCAGATTGACGACAAACGCCGTCATCTGCCGCTCACATGCACAGCGCTTTGCTTGCCCCACCCCCGGTTGACGGCCAAAATACCGTTTCGCTTGAAACACGAAGAAAATGATCGACTCTGCCTGCTATCCGCGCCTGTCGCGCGTCCAGAATCCCGATGACCTGCGCACGTTCGATGAAACCGAACTGGGTGCGGTGGCGGGCGAGCTGCGTGCCTACCTGATCGAATCGGTCGGCAAGAGCGGCGGTCACTTCGCAGCCGGGCTGGGAGTCATCGAACTCACCGTCGCCCTGCACTACCTGTTCAACACACCGGTCGATCAACTGGTGTGGGACGTGGGCCACCAGACTTATCCGCACAAGATCCTCACCGGCCGTCGCGACAGCATCCACACGGTCAAGCAGAAGGACGGCGTTGCGCCGTTCCCCAAGCGCGAGGAAAGCGAATACGACACCTTCGGCGTCGGCCATTCCTCGACTTCGATTTCCGCCGCGCTGGGTATGGCCATCGCGCGCCAGCGCCAGGGCGATGACCGCAAGGTGGTCGCGGTGATCGGCGACGGCGCGATGACCGCCGGCATGGCGTTCGAAGCGCTGGCACACGCCGGCGGCATGGACGACGAGCCGAACGTGCTGGTCGTGCTCAACGACAACAACATGTCCATCTCCGAAGCGGTCGGTGGACTGACCAAGATGCTCGGCCGCGCCACCGCCAGCCGCACGCTCAATGCGTTGCGCGAAGGTGGCAAGAAGATCCTCGGCGACAAGCACAGCCCACCGGCGCGCTTCGTCAAACGCTGGGAAGAACAATGGAAAGGCATGTTCGTGCCTTCCACCGCCTTCGAGCAGATGGGCTTCCATTACACCGGCCCCATCGACGGCCATGACCTGCCGCTGCTGCTGTCCACCCTCAAGCGCCTGAAGGACGCCAAGGGCCCGCAGCTGCTGCACATCATGACCACCAAGGGCAAAGGCTACGAGCCGGCCGAGGACGACCAGATCGGCTACCACGCCGTCGGTCCGTTCGACCCGAGCAAGGGCCTGCCGACCAAGAGCGCGCCGAAGAAGCCGACCTACACCGACATCTTCGGCGATTGGCTGTGCGACGCCGCCGCCGCCGAACCGCAACTGATGGGCATCACCCCGGCCATGCGCGAAGGCTCTGGCCTGGTGCGCTTCAGCAAGGAATACCCCGAGCGCTACTTCGACGTGGCCATCGCCGAGCAGCACGCGGTGACGCTGGCCGCCGGCATGGCGACCCAGGGCGCCAAGCCGGTTGTCGCCATCTATTCCACTTTCCTGCAGCGCGCCTATGACCAGCTGGTGCATGACGTCGCCGTGCAGAAACTGGACGTGCTGTTCGCCATCGATCGCGCTGGCGTGGTCGGCCCGGATGGCGCCACCCACGCGGGCAACCTCGACCTGAGTTTCCTGCGTTGCGTTCCGCACATGGTGGTGATGGCGCCGGGCGATGAAGCCGAATGCCGGCAGATGCTCAGCACTGGCCTGCAGTACAACGGCCCGGCCGCGGTGCGTTACCCGCGCGGCACCGGCCCGGGCGCGGCGGTCGGCACGGACCTGTCCACCTTGGAAATCGGCAAGGCGCAGCTGCGCCACCAAGGCAGCCGCATCGCCCTGCTCGCCTTCGGCTCGACCCTCACCGCGGCCGAACAGGTCGGTCGCGAACTCGGTCTGAGCGTGGTCAACATGCGTTTCATCAAGCCGCTGGACAAAGCGATGCTGCTGGAACTGGCACGCACCCACGAAGGCTTTGTCACCGTTGAGGACAACGTGGTTGCAGGCGGTGCAGGTTCGGGCGTATCCGAACTACTCAACGCCGAAGCGGTGCTGATGCCGGTGCTGCATCTCGGCCTGCCGGACAGCTTCCAGCACCACGCCAGCCGCGAAGATCTGCTGGCCGAAGCCGGCATTGACGCCGCCGGCATCCGCGACGCCATCCTCAAACGCTGGCCAAAGCTGAAAGACAACGCCGCGCCGTTGAGCGCGGCAAGCTGACCCAAAAGGCCCCGCGAAGCGGGGCCTTTTTTATTCCATCGCATCGCACCGTAGGAGCGGCCTTGGCCGCGAAACTGGTGCTGGTTCCTGCGATGAGCCATCTGCAATTGCAGAAAGCCTGCGCGTTTGAGTCATCGCGGGCTTCGCGGCCGAGGCCGCTCCTACATGCGGTTGCGTGGTGCAGGAACAGGGCCCCTCAACCCCACCCCTTCCTGTCAGCACGCAGATACGGCAGCACCGACAGCAGCGCCAGCACGGCAAGCACCAAACCAATCCAAAGCGCCGAACGCAGCCCATAACCGGCGGAGATCGCCATGCCGCCCAGGTAGGAACCACCCCCCAAGCCGATATTGATCACCGAGGTATGCACGGCATTCACCATCGGGCCGGGATGCGCGACGCTGACGATGCGCGCCATCATCGCCGGGTTCATCGGCACGCCGGACAGTCCGATCAGCACCACGGCCAGGATCGCCACCCACTTGTACTCGGCGAACATCGCCATGCCGAACAACGACACGGTGAGCACGCTCAACCCGATGACCATGATGGCCAGGCTGTGGCGATAAGCGAGGCGACCGGTGATCACATTGCCCACGATGTTGGAAAGGCCATAGACCATCAGGATGAACGGCACTACGGTCATGCTGAAACCGGTCACGTCGACCAGCACCGGCACGAAGTAACTGAAGGCAGCGAAGGCGGCACCGAGAATCAAACAACTGGTGGCACAGGCCTTCCAATAGGCCTTCTTCCTGAAAGCCTTGAGCTCCTCTTCCATCCTGAGCGTGCCGCCACCGGCCAGATCCGGCAGCAGGCGGACAAGGGCAAACAGGCAGACCAGGACCAGCACGGCCACCAAGCCAAAGCTGACGCGCCAGCCCCAGTGTTGATCGACGATGGTCGCCAAGGGAACACCGAACACATTGGAGACCATGAAACCGCCGATCACCACCGAAGCAGCAAGCGGCCGATTCTCGGTGGAAACCAGCGCCATGCTGGTGGCCAGCGAAAGGCTCAGGCAGCCTGCACACAACACACCGGTAATGAGACGGATGGCCACCAGCACCTGGTAGTCCGAGTTGAACGCACTCAGCCCCTGCACGACCACATACAGGGCCAGCAGCCACAGCAGCGTGGATCGATAGGGGACTTTCAGCTTAAGGAAGGCATAGGTCAGTACCGGGCCGCCCAGCATCACGCCGAAAGCGTAGTACGAGATCAGATGACCGACTTCGCCCACCGTGACGTCGAATGCGGCGGACAGGGTGGACATCATGCCGGCCACCATCAGCTCGGCCGTGCCAAGGGAAAATATGGCCAAACCCAGTACATAGACTGAAATCGGCAAACGCTTTGTCGACGACATACTTCTCGATCTTCTCCGATAATGGAATAAACGTTACAAAAATAGACGGAACGCGACGGACGGGAAAACCGGCCACCGGCCTAGAGATTGATCAACAAACCCGCGACGACATCTTCCAGGACAGCCCTGTCCTGGATGTTCCGGTTCAGCACCCGCAGGCCGTAGTAACCCGCAAGGAAGCCCCGGGCCATCTGCAGCGCTGATGCGCGGTCGCCAACCTCCCCATTCCGCTGGCCTTCGGCAAACACGGCAACCAGAGTCTGCTCCAGTCGCTGCCGGTACTCGTGATTCAGCGCGGCAACCGCTTCATCCTTGCTGCCACGCTCCAACGCGGAGAACAACACCATTGCATCGTGTTGTCCCGGCTGGGAGAGATCTTCGTCCATGCCCCATAGCAGCAGCGTGTGCAATCTGACTTTTACCGGGCCCGGCTGCATGAGGATGCTCAGCTGCGCGGCCATCGTCTGCTCGTGACTGCGCAGCAAAGCCTGTTCATACAGGCCCTGTTTGCTGCCAAAAGCGTTGTACAGGCTACCCCTGCCCAATCCGGTACCGTCGCAGAGATCCTGCGCCGAGGTACCAGCAAAACCATTGGCGCTGAACACCGCTACGGCGGCATCAATGACATCTTCGTCCTCGAACTGCCTGGGACGACCCGGATAGGCCGGTTTTTCAGTGCTCATGGCGGCGTTCGAGAGGAGCGGAAAGGGCCCCTGCTCGCCCTGTTATGGAATGGGCATTCCAATATTCTAGCATGGCAATCACGGCCCGGCAAAACCCCAGGCCAATCTGAACCCGCGCGATTAATGGCATGGACGGTGATCGACATGGGTGCGCATCGAAGTGGATACCGGCAACGGGCGCATTGACCAATCCAGCGATTCGTTCAGTTCATAGCGCAGGCTTCCGGGCAATTGGCGCACGACGGCAACCCGTTCGGACTACGCGTTGACCATCTCGGCTTCGCACCCGGGCTTGGCCTGGACGACAGCGATGATGACGAGTTCGGACATTCCCGACTCCGGATCAGAGGATGGAACGGAAGGTGCCACCTTCCACGCGCACTGCCGCCCCGTTGGACGCGGCGCCGAGGGGGCTGGCCAGCAGCGCAACCATCGCCGCGATCTCGTCGGCTTCGATCATTCGCGCGAGCAGCGAACTGGGGCGATAGGTCTGGAAGAAGTGCGCTTCGATTTCCGCATCGGTCATGCCGGGACGCGGCGCGGTCTGGCGCAGGTACTCGACGATGCCATCGGAGCGGGTCGCCGACGGCAGTACGCTGTTGACGGTGACGCCGGTGCCCTTGGTCAGCTCGGCCATGCCGCGCGAGACCGCCAGCTGCGCCGACTTGCTCACGCCGTAATGCACCATGTCCGGCGGCGTGAACGCACCGACTTCGCTGGAGACGAAGATCACCCGGCCCCAGTTCCGCTGCAGCATGCGCGGGAAATAGTGGCGCGACAGGCGCACGCCGGACATCACGTTCACGTCGAGCATGCGCAACCAGTCCTCGTCGGTGATCTCGGCGAAGGGCTTGGCTTCGTAGTAGCCGAGGTTGTTGACGAGGATGTCGGTATCCGGCTGCGCCGCGATCAGCGCGGCGGCGCCTTCGGCGCTGCCGAGGTCTGTAACCATGGTGGCGATGCGGCTATCGGGCGCCGCCTTCGCGATCTCGGCGGCGGCGCATTGCAGCTTTCCCTGATCGCGACCGGTGAGCGTGACGGCGACACCTTCGCGCGCCAGGGTCCGGGCGATGGCTAGGCCGATGCCCGCGGTGGCGCCGGTCACGAGGGCGGTCTTTCCGCCGAGTTGAAGATCCATGGTGATTTCCTTGAGGCGAGCGATGGCGTGCACGCTCGAACGGGTGCACGCATCGTTTCGGGTGGAAGCGGACGGACCGGATGTCCGTTGCGGCCGGCGGCGCATCCGCAACGGCAGCGCTTACTTCAGGCGCTTGAGCAGTTCCTGCGCGACGCCGACCGCCGAGGCCGGGTTCTGGCCGGTGATCAGCTCACGGTCGACGACGACATTGGACGTCCACGGCGTGGCATTGCTGCGGTACTGCGCTCCGACCTGCTGCAGCGCAGTTTGCGGATAGAACTTCATCTCGCCGCCGCCCAGATGGGCCTTGGCCTGCTCTTCTTCCTGGTTGCTTATCACCGTGACCCGGTAGCCGCTGTATATCCACTGCGGTGCGCGCGGGGTCCGGCCGGATTCCAGTTCCGCAACGAAGCCATCGGCATCCGGCAGCGTCGACAACAACGCAATCGGGCCGTGGCAGACCAGCGCGGTCGTCTTGTTGCGATTGTGGAAGTCGGTGAGCAGGCGGCCCAGCGCCGGGCTCTTCAACAGGTCCTGCATTGGCGCGTGGCCGCCGGGAATATAGACGGCATCGAACTGGCCATAACCCAGCTGTTCGACGCGCGACAGGCTCACCACCGGCGACTTCTCTTTCGAAGTCAGCGCCAGCCTGTCCAGCAGGTCCCGGTGCGCTTGCAGATCGGCGGTGCTGTTGCCGAAATACATCGGGTCGATGGATTTCGCATCGACCGTCGGCGCCTGCCCGGTCGGTGTGGCGAACGTGACCTGGTGGCCGGCATCGAGCAGCAGCTTGACCGGCTGCATCAGTTCATTGAGGTAGAAACCGGTCGGGAAAACCTTTCCTTCCTTCAGATCCAGGTGGTCGGCATCGGACAACACGACCAGTACGTTGCCGGCCTGGGCGGTTGCCGCCGCAAGGCCCAAGGCCATCGCAACCGCGAGTTTGTGCATCAGTTTCATGATCAGGTTCCTTGAGGGTTCATTTCAAAGGTTGCGTCACTGCGCCAACAGCACGTCGCGCATCGCCGCGCCCACGCCGCTGGCCGATTGCGGGTTCTGGCCGCTGACCAGGCGCCCGTCGACGGTCACCTTGGCGGTCCAGTCCGGCGCGGCATGGTGGTGGGCGCCGCGCTGTTCCAGCCTGGAAGCCAGCAGGAACGGCACGACCTCGTCGAGCTGCACGGCGCGTTCTTCGCTGTCGGTGAATGCACTGACGTTCTTGCCGGCGACCAGGTGGACACCGTTGCTCAAGGTGATGTCCACCAGTGCGGCCGGACCGTGGCAGACCGCACCGACCACGCCGCCGGCTTCGTAGATCTCGCGGGTCACGCGCTGTACGTCGGGGTTGCCCGGGAAGTCCCACATCGCGCCGTGGCCGCCGGCGAAGAAGATGCCAGCGTATCTGGAGGCATCGACATCGCCCAGGCGCCAGGTATGCCGCACCGCGTCGCGGAAGGCGGCATCGTTCCAGTAGCGCGCATTGATGGCGTCCTGCAGGTCCAGGCCGTCGACCGGCGGCTCGCCGCCCTGAATCGAAGCGAATTCGACCGGAATGCCGGCCGCCTGAAGTTCGGCCAGGGGATGGGTGACCTCGCCCAGGTAGTAGCCGGTCGGCTGCCCGGTGCTGCCCTTGGTGGCGTGGCTGGTCAGGACAAACAGCACCGGCTTGGTGGAAGGAATGGAGGTGCTCTGGCTCATGGCGGTAACCCTGCTGGAGGAATTTCAGCCACTGTATTAAGGCCTTCATGAGAGATAAACTTGCTCCCCAGAAAAATATTTGTTCTTCTGAGAGCAAGATGAGCCGGAAATTCGACTACTTGGGGGATGCGGAAGCCTTCGTTGCGGTGGTCGAGCACGGCTCGTTCACGGCCGGTGCCGTGACGCTGTCGACCACCGCTTCGGTGCTGAGCCGTGCCGTCGCCCGGTTGGAGATGCGCTTGGGCCGGCAACTGCTGCAGCGGACCACGCGCCGTTTGGGGCTGACCGAAGCCGGCCGGCTCTATTTGGAACAGGCGCGCTCGGCCTTTGCTCAATTCGAGGACGCCGAGCGCGACGTGCTTGGCCAGGACGGCGAGCTGGCCGGGCGCGTGCGGCTAAGCGTGCCCACTACCTACGGACACTACCGCCTGCCGCCGCTGCTGGCGCGCTTTGCCCAGCAGTATCCCCAGGTTCAGGTGACACTGAACATCACCAACCGCAATGTCGACCTGGTTGCCGAAGGATTCGATCTGGCCATCCGCCTGGGCCACCTGCCCGACAGCGGTCTGGTCGCGCGCAAGCTCGAAGACGCGCCCCTGATGCTTGTCGCCTCGCCGGAGTACGTCGAGCGGATGGGAGCACCCCAGGCCCTGGAGGACCTGCATCATCACGTGTGCCTTCCTTTCCTGATGCCGAGCACGGGCCGACTCGCGCCCTGGGTGTTCCGCGACGGCGAGCGGGACATCGACTGGTTGCCCAGCTCGCGCCTGGAGATCTCGGATGACGTGCTGGGTGTGGTGTCGCTGGCTGAACAGGGTGTCGGGGTCTGCCAAAGCTACGAGTTCATCGTCCGCGACCGGATCAACCGCGGCCGGCTGGTCGAGATACTGCCGCAGCTGCGGGGACGCTCGCGTCCGTTCTCCGTTCTCTATGCGCCGCACCGACACCAGTCGGCCGCTGCACGCGCCATGATCGATGTTCTGGCCTCCAGCACGGCTCTGCGCGAAGAGAGCAGGAAAACGAAGGCGAGGCTTAGGGAGAAGTGACGCGCTTCGACGTCGATTCGGATGATGTCTTTCGTTTGAAACCCCGATCCCCTGCCATGAATGCCTCCAGCATCTGCCGGATCAGTGTCACCGCTCGACTACCTTCGCCGTACGCCTGCGCGTGCAACGTGGCATAGCGGTTTAGGTCGGTCTTCAGGCTGGCCGGGCATGCGAAGGTCAGCTTGGCGTTCCCGGTTTTCGGCAGCAGCCCCACAGCCGCAGCTTGCGTGTTGGTACCGACAGGCGAGACCTCGCGTACATCCGGTCCCGGTCAAAAGCCTTGTCTTTGGGCTTGGGCTTGAGATTGCGCAGTGCAGTGTCGGTGAGCATCGAGGTTTTCCTCCGGTTCGCGACGGCTTTTGCCGTCAGGGGCCAAGGGACCTGCTGATGCTCGGAAAGCCGCATAAAACCGGCTTTCCCGAGGAGACTTTTTACCGTCAAAGACGGTTTGGGTCTGAATAGTGAACGGGAGGGTCTTAATCCGGCCTCCGGTTCTTACCGCCAGCGCTACCGCCAACCTGTTCTGCTGGCCGGCGATAGTCATCGATAGCTGCTGCGACGCATCCCATTCCAAATCAACGCGTTACGTCAGTTTTTCGATAGCTGGCGATAGTCCCCGAAGGACGTCAATTCACTCCCACTCGATCGTCGCCGGCGGCTTGCCGGAGATGTCGTAGACCACGCGCGAAACACCGCGCAGTTCGTTGATGATGCGGTTGGACACGCGGCCGAGGAAGTCATACGGCA